>Ga0302191_10001870_pt1 | contig 13393 bp, 14 predicted proteins | sample II_Bog_E3_1_FD_198775 | JGI IMG/M metagenome (GOLD analysis project Ga0302191, IMG submission 198775) | Peat permafrost microbial communities from Stordalen Mire near Abisko, Sweden - II_Bog_E3_1 | ecosystem: Environmental > Terrestrial > Soil > Wetlands > Peat | place: Sweden: Abisko...
TATAGTTTTTCTAAACGTTTTGTTTAAATAATTATATATATATATAGTATTACTTTGTTGATATAGATATATAATTTCATGTTGTTTATAATTAATAGTATTATTTTGCATCTTACTGGACTGTATCAAATGGCATTACAAATGCCAAAGTATTGGTTGTGTTATGTTTTACAAGTACAAAAAAGTTCGTTTTGGTTGTTGTTACCTTTTGTTCAATCGTTATATAATAATTACCCGATGTAAGAATAGAGTCCTGGTTTCCACTGTGATTATTATCCCACAAAATAGGGAAGGTATTAGCCACGTCTGTAGAGTCTGAAAAGAAAGACTGAACCCCACTTGATCCATTATTAGCTGCCTTTACTATTGATTTCCACCAAGGATTTACAATAATCACATCACAAAGACAGTTTGTATTAGATCCAGAACAACTTATACTACTACCTCCAGCCCAAGTACCGCAAATGTCATCAATGAAAGAATGAGTCCTTCGATTAGAAGGCTGAGTAGTGGGAGAAGTTTGCCCGACGTTTGTACCTGAAGATAATACATTTGTTGACGGGGTTGTTGTGCTTTTTTGGCAAGATACCATAACGCTTAATGTTATTGAAACGATTAGAAGCGTAAAAATAGAAATTTTTGTTTTCATAATTTTTAAAATTTAATTGTTATTAATTTTTGACGCTTCAAGTTTATAATAAAAAGCTCCGATTTTATTCATATATGTAATAAAAAAAGGAAAGTCTGTAATAAAGTAAGGGTTTTCTGTATGATAATTATGAATTATGCAACATCTTCTTAAACTTATCTGAAAATTTATTTCCTATTATAACCATTTTCTTCCCATCACTAGTGGCTATTTTTATATAGATATGTTCATAACCGTGTGTAAGTATAATATCTTTAGAAACCAGTTCGGATTTGTTAGGTTGAAGAAGGTGACTGGCAATTTCTAATATTTCTTTCATGCTATAATCCATAAATACATGTTCGGTTCCATCAACCATTCTCACCAGTTTATTTCTCGGGTCATGATGCGTTGTAACATATACGATATCTTTAACCTTAACGAATATCTTGTCTTTACTTCCCATCGAGTTGAACTCCATATATTCGATTATGCTTTTCATATTTCTCCCTAAGGAGATTAATTTGGTTGCTTTTTCTATGGAGGCAAGAAGTCTTTCCTTTGTTATGGGTTTTGCTAAAACATCAATCACTCCTATTTCATCAAGAATAGTTTTAAAATGTATAGCGTTTCCTGTAAAAAGAATAACTGGGGTTGGCTTTATTGTATTAGCAAGTGTAAAGCCGTCAATATGAGGCATAACAATATCAATAAAAACAAGGTCAGGCTTTTTATTGGCCTTAATGAATTCTCTTGGGTCTTGAAAGTAATCTACAATCTCCGCATGTTCACAATCTTCAAGATATTTTCTAAAAATATCATGAATCAAGGTATCATCATCTACTACTATGCATTGAATCTTCCTTTTCATACATTAGTAAGTTTGATTTTTCAAACTAAAACATACGCTAACAAAAACAAATATATAATATAAATAATAGCAATTTCTGAATTTTTCTAATGAGGGGGGGGGTAAAATACAGATAATGAGTTGATTGTATTTTTATCGAAGAAATCCATTGTAATTATTCCATTTTTTCAAAAAATAGAAAAACGGAGAAAGGCTGAGGTTGCGAAAATTATTATACCTTCGCACTCCGCTTTTGGAGAAAAAGAGTCATCCAAGGGTAATATTCCTCTCAATAAAAAGTGATAAAGGAGGGAATAATAGGATAGGTAAGAAAGACTCTAAAAAATAACTAAACAATAAAGTTCCAATGAGAACCAGCACAACAATCAAGTTTATTTCATTTTCATTAGCTGTTGCAGCATTAATGACTTCCTGCGGAGGAGGTTCAGGTAGTTTTAAAACTGATGAAACTACCGGCGTTCGTTACCGTTTTATTAATCATGCTGATACTGGAGCAAAACCGGGTGAAGGTGATATTGTACACGTAGCAATGCTGTGGACAGGTAAAAACGTTAAAGGAGATGCTGATACCGTTTTCCGTAATTCACATTTAAAAGGTTTTGGCGATTCATTGGGTACTTTACCAATCCAGTTAAGAAAATCATTTAACGGTTGTTTGGAACAAGCAATTATGATGATGACGAAAGGCGATAGTGCTGTGTTTGAAATTAATTCAGATTCACTATTTACAAAAACTTTCCATTACCCTCCTGATAAACCGCTTCCTCCTTTTGTTAAAAGCAATCCTACATTTACGTTTGCAATTAAATTAGTAAGTTTCCAATCGCAAAAGGAAATGATGGCTGAAAGACAAGTTGAAATGCAAAAACGTATGCAAGAAGCTCAAGTTCTTAAAGCACAGGAACCAGCAGCAATTACTGCTTACCTTCAAAAAAATAATTTTAAAGGCAAACCCGATGCTGATAGCATTTTTTATCTGAAAATGGTAAAAGGCAAAGGAAAACAAGTACAAGATGGTGATTCACTGGAGGTGGGTTACACCGGTATGTTTTTAGACGGAAAAATTTTTGATGCCAGTGACAAAGGACAAGGAGCTCATACTTTCAAACTTCTTTATTCAAAAACTATGCCTTTAATAAAAGGTTGGATTTCAGTGCTTGGCAAAATGCACGGAGGAGACAAAGTAACAGTGCTTATTCCTTCAGCAATGGCATATGGCCCTCAGGGAAGAGCTAGTATTCCACCATACGCTCCGTTGGTGTTTGATATGGAGTTGGTAAATGTTAAATCCAACAAGTAAAAGGAATTGTCTCTATATAAAGATTAGCCATTGAATAGTATCAAGAATATAGCATTATTACTTTTTACCGTGTCAACGGTAGCTAAAGTTTGTGCGCAGGAGAAAGGTTTTAAAAAGGATGTTGCAACCGGGGTTCAGTACCGGTTTATTAAGCATGATAAAAAAGGAAAAACCCCTGGCGATACTGATTTTGCGCGTGTTGTAATGCTATGGAAAGGTAAAAACGTTAAAGGAGATGCCGATTCAGTTTTCCTGGATAGCCATAAAAGAGGAGGTGATTCATTGGGATCTATGAATATTCCTTTAAAACGATCATTTCATGGCTGCCTTGAACAAGGTATTAGCATGATGGCGGTAGGTGACAGCGCGGTATTTCTTATTAATGCCGATTCCTTGTACTTGAAAACTTTCCATGCTCCTCCTCAAAGAATACCCGCTTTTATTAAACCCAGCACTATGTTTACATTCAGTATTAAACTGCTGAGTTTTAAAAATACGGATGAGATGATGGCTGAGAGGCAAGAACAATTAAAAAAGCGTATGGCTAAGATGGAGGCACGGAAGGAGCAAGAAAACGCTGATATTACTGCCTACCTTCAAAAAAATAATTACAATGTTAAGCCCGATGAAGATAGTATCTTCTATTTGCAAACTACAAAAGGAACCGGTGCCCAGGTACAAGATGGTGATTCAGTAGTAGTAAAATATAAAGGCACCTTTTTAGATGGAGGTGTTTTTGATCCGGGAACCCAGCCTTATAAATTAATGTATTCTAAGAATGCCTCGGTAATACAAGGCTGGATTAGTGTTCTTGGCAAAATTAGCCAGGGAGATAAAATGAAGGTATTGATACCGTCCAAAATGGGATATGGTGCCCGCGGCGGAGGTCCAATTCAACCATACACTCCCCTGATATTCGATATGGAGATTATTAGCGTTAAGTCTAATAAATAAATTTTACGGTGAATCCATCAAAGAAGTTTACTTCGCTGGTCATACTTACAATTCTGGCCGCGGTTAACTGCTTTGCGGACGGTGTAAAGGAGGAATATAAAACCGACCCTGCTTCCGGAGTAAAATACCTCTTTTTTAGGCACGATAAGAAAGGTGTTAAACCTGCTATGGGCGACGTAGCTTTTATACGTCTTGTATATAAAAGAGCTGACGATTCCTTGCTATTCGATTCCCGTTCAGGCGGACGTAACGATTCTACCAGTATGTTGCCGCTTACACTTAAATCCAGCTTTCGCGGTTCATTAGAGCAGGGCATAGCCATGATGTCGGTCGGCGATAGTGCAAGTTTTCTTGTAAGCGCCGATTCCATTTACATGAAGGTTTTTAAGCTTAAGGAGCTTCCCCATTTTATTAAAAACGGCTCCGACCTTAAATTTTATATTAAACTGGTACGATTTGAAACACAGAGTCAGTTGAAAGATGAGCAATATGCTCTGATAGAAAAGCGCAGAACAGATATGCAGAAAATGCATGCTACAGAAAGCGATTCTATTAAAAAGTATTTGACCGACAAGAAAATTAATGTTAAGCCTATCATGATAGATAGTCTTTACATATTGCAACGTTCCGGCGCTAAGGGAAAATCCATTAGCGAAGGCGACTCCGTTGAATTAAAATATACAGGCATGCTTCTTAATGGTACCATATTTGACCAATCCGACAAGGGCGATGGGGGTAAAGGAACAATTAAATTACTATACCGGCACAATGCCCAACTTATAAAGGGCTGGCTGGAGGTGTTGGAAACTATGCATGAAGGTGAAAAAGTCCAGTTCTTACTTCCTTCTTCCCTGGCTTACGGCTCATACGGAGCAGGTAAAAATATTAAACCATACACCCCTTTATTATTTGAAATAGAGGTGCTAAAGGTTATTTCCCCATTCGATAAATAAAAAAGGGTAAGCTACTTACATCGCACCGCTCAACCACGGTACCCTTGCTTTCTTCCGAACCTGGGGGAGTTATGCAGGAGCTGGTCGTATAAGGCTTACCCGCGGCAAAAGTAGCCAATTTTGATTTGCAGCCAAGCAACATGCCAAATATTAATTCCCTTAAAGTATCTTTGCACTATCCGCTAACTGCAAAGGACAAGCGGTAAGCCGGTTTTATTTAAAATGACAAAGCTGAAAGAAGATTTTTCCCGATTCCTTGCGCAAACCAGCAAAACTCCTGTGGGGCTTGAAATTGTCAGTGCCAAAGGATTGTGGCTTAAAGATGTGAAAGGGAAAAAATACCTTGATCTTATTTCCGGTATTGCCGTAAGCAATTTAGGCCATGGTCACCCTAAAATTATAAAGGCTATTAAAGAACAAGCCGACAAGCATACCCATGTCATGGTGTATGGAGAATACATCCAATCTAAACAAGTGCAGCTTGCAAAAAAAATTTGTAGTTTATTACCCAAATCGCTGAATGCCGTTTATTTTGTAAACTCAGGCAGCGAAGCTGTGGAAGGGGCGCTTAAGCTGGCCAAGCGATACACAGGAAGAACCGAAATCATATCTTTCTCACATGCATATCATGGTTCAACCCACGGAGCGCTTAGTGTAATGGGCGATGAAGCTCTTAAAATTCCATTCAGACCCTTGTTGCCGGGAATAAGAATCTTGCCCTATAATGATATCAGCTCTTTGCAATATATTACCGATAAAACGGCTTGTGTAATTATTGAACCTATACAGGGAGAAGGCGGGACAATAGTCCCGGATAAATTGTTTTTAAAAGCATTGGAAAAGCATTGTAAAAAGAAAGGAGCCCTTCTTGTAGCAGATGAAATACAAACCGGGTTTGGCCGAACAGGGAAATTATTTGCTTTTGAATATTTCGGAATTGTACCGGATATTATAACGATTGGCAAAGCCATGGGCGGAGGACTGCCTTTAGGAGGTTTTGTTGCAAACCGGAACATTATGCAAACTCTTTCCAATAACCCTGCACTGGGACACATTACAACTTTTGGCGGGCATCCGCTTTGTTGCGCCTCGGGTTTAGCTGCATTGGAAGTATTACTGGCAGAGAAACTGCATAAAAAAACGGGGAAAAAGGAAAAAATATTCCGGACTTTGCTCAAACATCCTGCTGTTAAGGAAATTAGAGGGAAAGGACTGATGCTGGCGCTGGAGTTTAATAACGAAGAATTGTGTAAAAAAGCAATAGAGAGATGCATTAAAAAGGGTATAATTGTAGATTGGTTTCTATTCTGTCCTACAGCTATGCGAATTGCTCCGCCGCTTACAATAAAAGAAAAAGAAATTAAACACGCCTGCTCAATAATTATATCAGTATTAAAAGAAATAACATCTAATTAAAATGCTATGAACGTATTAATTGTGGAAGATGAAAAATCACTCGTTAAAGAGGTTCAGGAATTTCTTAAAAAGGAAGGATATGTATGTGAGGTGGCAAATAACGGAAAAGAAGCATCCGAAAAAATATTTGTCAACCCCTATGATTTTATTTTGCTTGATCTCGGATTACCCGACATTGATGGAATACAATTATTAAAAGAAGCGAAAGAAGCGGGGCAGGAGGCTTCCATTATTATTCTAACTGCCCGCGGAAGCACAGACGATAAGGTTAAAGGACTTGATCTGGGTGCCGACGATTATCTCGCAAAACCCTTTTCTCTACTTGAACTTTCTTCACGCATGCAAGCAATTATACGCCGCAAGCACGGACTAAAAAAGAATGTGATAGATATAGGAGGCTTCCAGGTAGATATAACGAATCGTTCCGTTCATTACAATACAAACCCCGTTAGTCTTACTAAAAAGGAGTTTGATATTTTGCAGTATCTCCTGATAAATAAAGGCCGCATAATAACCCGTATGCAGCTCACCGAACACATTTGGGACAGCGCCCTGGAGGTAGATTATGATTCCAACTATGTGGATGTTCATATAAAGAACTTGCGCAAAAAGCTGACACAATTTGCACCTGTAGAATGGATTGAAACAGTAAGGGGTATAGGCTACAGGCTTAATTTAACCTAAAGAAATTTTCGGTATGAAGCTCTACTACAAGCTCACGCTTATTAATGCGATTTCCCGCATTATGATAGTGGCTGCTTTTTTAATTTTCGTGCCCGACCTTATTTATACAACAGCTGTTCAACATACCGATGACCTTTTGGCAAAACGGAAAACGGAATTTATTCACATTATGAATAAAATGGGGATCAACAAGTTTATCCAGGAGGAATCGGACAGCACCTATGCCGATTATACCATTTTCAAGGAAAAATATGTTTCCATAGAGCCAATCAAAACAGCCATAGCAGACACTATTTTGACAGGCCGAAGAGATATTGAAGGAGATACCGTGGAAGCCCGGATATTAAAGCATTCCTTCAAATATAAATCTACTAATTACTTGCTGGAAATAGGTGAAAGCCTTCAATATGTAGATGACCTTAGAATTATACTTAGCAAGGTTGCTTTGTATATTCTCCTCGGGGTAATTTTACTCACCGTATTTGTTGATTTGTCGGTAACGCAATATTTACTGCGACCCTTGCAGAAGATTGAAGCCAAGTTAAAAGGAATAAAAACGCCTGAAAAGTTTGACTATACACTGGTTAGGACCAATACCACCGATTTTCGCTACCTTGACCGTACGATCCGGAATATGATGCGCAAAATCCGGAATACATTTTATATTGAAAAAGAATTTATTGCCAATGTTTCGCATGAATTGCTGACCCCGGTTTCCATTTTACAAACACGCCTTGAGAATATGCTGGAAGCCGGCAACTTAAATGAGGAGGCTGAAACAAAAATTATCGAGTCACAAAAAACATTGGGGAGATTAAAGCAAATAATACGTTCGTTATTGCTTATTTCCCAAATAGAAAACAATCAAGCTCCGAAAGAAGATAAAATTGATATTCCTGAACTGCTCAGGGAAGTGAAATCTGAAATAGAAGTACGCCTTGTGGAGAAAAATGTCAGCCTTGAAGTAGAATCCAAAGATGATTTTATATTTACTCCGGGCAATCGTTCATTGTTATATACATTGTTTTTCAATCTTATTAATAATGCCATTAAATACAATAAACAAAATGGTTCTATTATAGTAACAACAGAAAAAGTAAAGGACGAATACCTGGTGCTTATAAGTGATACAGGCAAAGGCATTGCACCCGAAAACCTAAATTCTATTTTTTATCGTTTCAAGAAATTTAACAATGCCGAAACAGAGAGTTACGGATTGGGACTGGCCCTGGTTAAAACCATTGCAGACTTTCATGATATGGATATACGGGTTGAATCAAAACTGGGAGAAGGCTCTGTATTTACAGTAGCTTTTAAACTTTAGCCACTGTATGGCACTCGCTGAAAAAGAACTCAAGGATTTTTTGGATGAAAAATACGAACTTTATAATCGTCCTTCGTTTATTGGACCTGACCCCATTAGCATTCCGCATAAGTTTAACCTAAAAGAGGATATAGAAATTGCAGCTTTTTTTTCTGCTACCATAGCCTGGGGACAGCGGCCGACTATTGTCAGAAATGCTAACAGGCTGATGGAACTGATGGATAATGAACCCTATCAGTTTATTATGAACTCACAAAAGAAGGATTGGAAACGGTTTGCAAATTTTGTGCATAGAACATTTCAATATACGGATGTGGTTTATTTTATACAATCGTTACAGAATATTTACCACTATCAGGGTGGGCTTGAGGGTATATTTTCCGGGGAAAGCAAGAAAGACTTGAAAAACGGAATTATTCATTTCAGGAAAGTTTTCCTGGAAATAAATCCGGGCGGAAGAACGGCAAAGCATATAGCCAATATAGAAAAAAACGCATCGGCGAAAAGGATAAACATGTTTTTACGATGGATGGTGCGTAATGATAAACGGGGAGTCGATTTTGGAATATGGAAAGGCATTTCTCCTACCCTGCTTTACTGCCCGCTCGATTTGCATTCAGGCAGGGTAGCCCGCAAATTAGGATTGTTGGAAAGAAAACAGAATGACTGGAAAGCAGTTAATGAACTCACCATAAATTTAAGAACCCTCGACCCCAAAGACCCTGTAAAATATGATTTTGCCCTCTTTGGGCTCGGCGTTTTTGATAAATTCTAACCATGTATTTTAAACCTTCACCCTTTAAAATACTCAAATTGACGAAACTTTCAATAATATTATAAAACCTGATATATATTTGCTTTTATTAAAGAGATGAAAATGCAATAACCAATAATACAATAAATACCATGAAAAGACACATTTTAACTGCAATTATTTTGATTGCATCGTATGCCGCAAATGCACAATTTACTGCCGGGCTTGATGGTGGCCTTTCAGTGCCTGCCAGTGACTATGGCTCCAAGAGTCTGCCTTCACCGAATAGTACCACTATAAATGGCTATGCAAAACTGGGTACCTGCTTCGACGGGTATGTTGGATTTAAATTTATCCCATTAATTGGAGGAATGTTGCAATATGGAGTAAATACCAATTCAAATAATGTATCAACATTAAACACTTCTAATACTACATATACTTCAGGCGGAAGTGATAAAATTACGGAATACCTTATTGGCCCTTTCTTCTCTATTAAACTCATTAAAATAAAAATTGAAGCTAAATTACTTGCTGGGTTGGTTTCGAGTAATTATCCTACGCTTTCTTCAAGTTCTCCAAGCACAACTTTTGGTGGTGTAACGTCATCTGTAGAAAATTCCTTTACAACCGGAAATTCCTTTGGATACTGTGCCGGCGCTAAGATTAAATATATGATGGCCAGTGTGCTTGGCATTGGATTGGGCCTTGATTACGTTGGTTCTGATGTGAACTTTAAAGGAACCAACTCTTTAAATGGTGAATCCACTAATTATAAAATGTCAGTAGGCGTACTCCAGGCAACATTGGGGGTATCGTTAGACCTTTAATAGTTTATAAAATGTTATGGATAGCCCTTAGACGAACTTCTAAGGGCTTTTTTAATTATACACGTCTATAAGTGTAAAATTTGTACGTTTGCAAATAAAATAAATCTAAAATGAAAAAGGGATATATCGTTCTAATAGCAGTAATTGCCTTCTTTTTAATCATATTTGTATGGGTAAAGAATACCTATAACTCATTGGTAACGGAGGATGAGAATGTTACAGCCAGTTGGCATCAGGTAGAAGCTGAATATCAGAGAAGAATGGACCTGATACCGAATCTTGTGGCTACCGTACAAGGCTATGCTAATTTTGAAAAATCTACCCTTACCGATGTTATTAATGCAAGGGCAAATGCAACAAAAGTTACCATTAACTCCGATCATCCCGATCAGGCAAGTTTGCAACAACTTCAACAAGCACAGTCTCAAGTCGGTTCCTCGCTTTCACGATTGCTGGTTACTGTTGAACAGTATCCTGACCTAAAGGCAAACCAAAGCTTTTTGGATTTACAGGCTCAATTGGAAGGAACTGAAAACCGTATTACAGTTGCGAGAAATAGGTTCAATGATGCCGCTCAAGATTTCGATACACATGTGCGCAGATTCCCGGCTAATATTTTTGCTGGAATTTTTGGGTTGCAATACAGGGCTTATTTCGAAGCTGATGCAGCTGCTTCCTCTGCTCCAAAAGTTAGTTTCCCGAATAATAAATAATAGCTTGTAAGAGGTTTAGAGTATCTTTTTTACACGATTCAGTATAATATCGTACTCAAACCCTTTTTGCATAGCATAGTTGATGAGTTTCTGCATTGCGGGGGTAAATAAGTCATTGTCTGAATAAGTATCATCGCCGGTTTTTGCTTTCAGGGTTTTCCACTTTTTTATTAGTAACTTATCCAATACCTGAAGGTAATCTGTATTTTCTATTTCATTTAACCCTTTTTGTAGTAATTCTTTTGGAATTCCTTGCTTTTTTAATTCCATTTCTATTTTCTTCTTGCCCCACTTCTTATTCCGGAACTTCCCACGTGCATAGGCAGATACGTAACGATTTTCATTTAAAAAGCCTTCCTGTTGAAGCTTTTCAACTATCAGTAAGGCTTTATCTTCCAAAACACCCAGTTCAGAAAGTTTTTTACTTACCTCCCTTTTACTTCTCTCCCGTAAAGCACAATATTTACGCACTCTAAGCAATAATGCTTCATCTGAAAGCGTTTTTTTCGTTATTTTGTCCATTGATTTTTTATTCCGCATTTCGGCGGGATAAAATTATCATATTTTATGCTGGAACGACTCAGAAACCTATTCGGGACTAAAAATAATATGTCTTTTCTTGACCACCTTGAATCGTTAAGATGGCATATTGTGAGATCGGTAATAGTGCTTTGCCTGGTTACAGGAGTAATGTTTTTTTTCAACGAGTTTATTTTTTATACCGTCCTTTTTGGCCCTACAAGGCCCACATTCATTACGTATCGTGCACTTTGCCATCTTTCCAGAATGCTCAATTTAGGGGGTGATTTATGCATGAACCAGGTAAACATAACACTTATTAATACTGTTATGGCCGGTCAGTTAATGATGAGTATTTGGGGGACATTTATTGCCGCTCTTGTACTAACAATTCCCTATATGCTTTGGGAACTATGGAGATTTATTAAACCCGCTTTAAAAGATAGGGAATTGAAATCGGCAAGGGGTTTTGTAGCCATTAGCAGTCTGCTTTTTCTTATGGGCGCTGCATTTAGTTATTATGTCATCGTTCCCTGGACCGTTACCTTTTTAAGTTCATTCCGCATGAGCGGAACCGATGTAAAAAACTATATAGATGTACGTTCCTATATTTCTATGGTTACCACCTTGGTTTTATGGTCCGGAGTAATTTTTGAACTTCCGGTGGTGTCATATATACTTACGAGTATTGGTATTTTATCGCCTGCTTTTCTTAAAAAATATCGCCGTCATGCCGCTGTTGTAATTCTGGTGGTCGCCGCTTTAATTGCCCCTCCCGATGTGGCTTCGCAGGTAATTGTGTCAATTCCGTTGTTTATACTGTTTGAAGTGAGTATTTTTGTATCCAAATACGCAGAGCGCAAGAAACGATTAAAAACCCCTTAATAGAAAAACCATGAATAGAATTCTTGTAACAGGAGGCGCCGGCTTTATAGGTAGCTCAGTAGCTGAAAAATTGGCCGCTGACAAGAATAACTATGTAGTTATTGTAGATGACCTTGCAACCGGGAGCCTTGCTAAAATACCCGAATCTCCGCATGGAAATGTTCGTTTCATTAAATGTGATGTGAATGATTGGAGAGACATTTCAGGCGTTATGTATGCCGGAGCCTTCGATTATATTTTTCACTATGCTGCCGTAGTAGGCGTTAACCGCACACTGGAAAATCCGGTAAAGGTTTTGAATGATCTTTCGGGTATTCGGCACCTGCTTTCTTTTGCCAAAAACTGCGGAGTGAAACGGGTTTACTTTTCGTCCTCATCTGAAGTATACGGAGAATCTTTCCATTTTCCGCAACACGAAGAAACCACGCCATTAAATTCACGATTGCCTTATGCCATTGTGAAAAATGCCAGTGAAGCATATCTCAAAGCCTTCCAACAGGAATATGGACTTGAATACACTATTTTCAGGTTTTTTAATACTTATGGCCCCCGGCAAACGAAAGACTTTGTTGTTTCAAAATTCATAACGAAAGCGTTAAAAAATGAACCCATAGAATTATATGGCGGTGGTAAACAAACCCGCACATTTTGTTATATTGATGATAATGTAGATGCCTGTCTCACTGCTTTCCAAAAAAATCTATATATAAATGATGTTGTGAATATTGGCGGCGACCAGGAAATACCAATAGCTGAACTTGCACAGCTTATTATTAAGCTTACCAATTCCGGTTCGAAAATTGTTAACCTTCCGCCCTTGCCTGAAGGCGATATGACCCGCAGAAAGCCTGATCTTAGCAGGATGAAGAAATTACTTTCGAGAGAGCCAGTAACTTTGGAAGAAGGCCTGAAGAAGATTTTGAATAATACGAAGTTCATTCTATAAAGCGCGGATAAGTGAATATACCTGAACTGATACAGGAAAAGGTTAAAAAGGAAATAGATTTTTTTTGTAAAAACCTTCCTGCTGAACCCCGCGAGCTTTATGATCCCATGCGGTATATGTTATCCTTGGGTGGAAAAAGCTTGCGACCTTCATTACTCCTTTTAACTTGCAAAATGTTTAAGGGGGAAATTAAAAATGCGCTTCCTGCCGCTCTCGCCATCGAACTCTTTCACAATTTTACACTTATTCATGATGATATTACAGACCAGTCTCCACTCAGGCGGGGCAAGTCAACTGTTCATGTAAAATGGAATGTAAATGTTGCGCTTCTTAGTGGTGATGCCTTATTAATAAAATCGTACCAGGAATTAAATAAAACCCCTCAAAAATATTTGCCCTCTGTTTTCCGGCTCTTTAATGATGCGGCACTTAAGGTATGTGAAGGGCAGCAGTTTGATATGAACTACGAAACACAAAACAAAGTTACCATACCGGATTACCTGCACATGATACGTATGAAAACCGCCGCCTTATTTTCTGCTTCTATGGGAATGGGTGCTATACTTGCCGGTGCCTCGGCTTTGGATTGTAATAGGATGAACGTTGCTGGCGAAAG
>Ga0302191_10001871_pt1 | contig 13392 bp, 12 predicted proteins | sample II_Bog_E3_1_FD_198775 | JGI IMG/M metagenome (GOLD analysis project Ga0302191, IMG submission 198775) | Peat permafrost microbial communities from Stordalen Mire near Abisko, Sweden - II_Bog_E3_1 | ecosystem: Environmental > Terrestrial > Soil > Wetlands > Peat | place: Sweden: Abisko...
CACAGCTAATATCACCGTTCCGCATTACGCGCGTACTAATTGCCAATACCGCGACAAATGCTGGCTGGGTTGTCCGTTTGGGGCTTATTTTAGCACCCAGTCGTCAACTTTGCCTGCGGCTGTGGCTACGGGTAACTTAACAGTTCGCCCATGGTCAATCGTCACTAAAATACTGTACGATAAGGATACAAAAAAGGCAAAAGGTGTTGAGGTGCTGGATGCCGAAACAAATAAAACATATGAATATTATGCTAAGGTAATTTTCCTAAACGCTTCCACTTTAAACAGCGCCTGGGTATTAATGAATTCAGCCACCGATATATGGCCTGATGGACTTGGAAGCAGCAGCGGCGAATTAGGCCATAACCTAATGGACCATCACTTAGGCGTAGGTGCGGGCGGGATGGTTGAAGGTTATGATGACAAATATTATTTCGGGCGCAGGGCCAACGGTATTTATATACCTCGCTTCAGGAACCTGAATGGTGAAAAACGTGATTACATACGTGGCTTTGGCTACCAGGGCGGCGGCGGCCGGGAAGGGTGGGGCCGTGACATTGCCGAAATGAATATTGGCGGCGCCTTTAAAGATGCTTTAACTGAACCAGGCGTATGGGGTTTAGGCATAGGCGCTTTTGGTGAAACATTACCATATCATGAAAACAAGGCATATCTTGATAAAACTAAAAAGGATAAATGGGGCCTGCCGGTTTTAGCGATAGATGCCGAGATTAAGGATAATGAGAAGAAAATGCGTGTTGATATGATGAACGATGCGAAGGAAATGCTGGAAGCGGCTGGCGTTAAACTTGTGCAAACTTATAATAGCGAAGGTGTATTGGGTAGGGGTATCCACGAAATGGGTACAGCGCGAATGGGTCGCGATCCGAAAACATCTGTGCTAAACGGCTGGAACCAGGTTTGGGACGCAAAAAATGTGTTTGTTACTGATGGCGCGTGTATGGCTTCAACTGCATGCCAGAACCCGTCGCTTACCTATATGGCCATCACTGCCCGTGCTGCAAATTACGCTGCACAGGAATTGAAAAAAGGGAATGTATAATGCCTCACCTAAATCCTCTCCAAAGGAGAGGACTTTAACTTCGCATTTTCGTAAGCCCTCTCCTTTGGAGAGAGTTGGCTGAGGCGAACAAAGAATTTAAAAAGAATAATATCTGAAATTTTTAGCTAAATTATAAACCATGACTGAAGAAGAACAAATTGAGAATAAACCAAGCCCCTCCAGGCGGGAGTTTTTAAAGACCAGCGCAGTCGCTGCAGCAAGTTTCATGATTGTCCCCCGGTTTGTGCTGGGCGGCAAGGGCTACCGCGCGCCAAGCGACCGCCTGTTAGTCGCCGGCGTTGGTGCAGGAGGCAAGGGGCAGAGCGATATTGCCAATTTTTATAAAAGCGGCAAAGCGGATATTGCTTTTTTATGTGATGTGGATGACCGCAGGGCAGCTACGACAGTTAAAAATTTTCCTAAAGCAAAATATTATAAGGATTGGCGCGAATTGTTCGATAAGGAATCAAAGAATTTTGATGCCGTATCCGTATCAACGCCTGATCATAACCATGCCATAATTGCATACCATGCGATGCAATTAAGTAAACATGTTTATGTTCAAAAACCATTGACCCATGATATAGCCGAAGCGCGTTTGTTAACAGCGGCGGCCAAACAATATAAAGTAGTTACCCAAATGGGTAACCAGGGTGCGTCAAACGATGGTACCCGGCAACTGGCGGAATGGTACAATGCGGGAGAAATCGGGCATGTGCATACCGTTTATTGTTGGACAAACCGCCCGGTTTGGCCTCAGGGCATACCATGGCCGGCCGGTAAAGCAGATGTTCCTAAAGAATTAAACTGGGACCTTTGGCTGGGTACCGCCCCTTACAAAGATTATGTGGATAATTTGGTGCCCTTTAACTGGCGCGGATGGTGGGATTACGGTACCGGTGCCTTAGGTGACATGGGCTGCCACCTGGTTGAAGCGCCGTTCAGGGTTCTTGGATTACAGTATGCTAAAGATGTGCAGGCCAGTGTAGGCACCGTGTATGTCGGAGAGTTTAAACAGGGACATTTTCCGGATAGCTGCCCGCCATCGAGCCATATAACCCTTACTTTCCCTAAAACGCACAAAACAAAAAACGATATTACGCTGCATTGGATGGATGGCGGTATACAGCCTGAAAGACCAGAAGAACTTGGGCCGGATGAGATATTTGGTGACGATGGAAATGGCACATTATTCATCGGTACAAAAGGTAAAATGATGGCCGGGACTTATTCATCTAACCCCCAGTTGCTGCCGACATCGCGCACTAAAGAAGTGAGCGTTAAGCAAACTATTGCAAGGGTACCCGGTGGGTCCGAGGGTCATTACGGGCAATGGGTTGAGGGCTGCCTGGCCGGATACGGTAATACACAGCTAAGTTCATCTTTTGATGTTGCAGGTCCGTTGACCGAGGCGTTATTAATGGCTAACCTCGCAGTTAGAGGTCATGAACTAAAAGGCGGGCATGTTAAAATGCTTTGGGATAATGATAATATGAAGATTACGAATTTCGATGCAGTTAACCAATTTGTTAAACGTACCTACAGACAAGGCTGGACGGTATAATTTTGAATTATTGAATTAGTGATTTATTGAATTTTTTTCCGATGTTTATTCGATCAATTATATTCGCTAAGTCACTAATTCTGTAATTCGCTAATTCAAATAACTCATTAATTCACTAACTCACTAATAAAAAAATGAATAGAAGAGATGCCATAGGCAGAGTTGCCCTGATTATGGGAGGCGCCGTAATAGGGGCGGAATACTTCCTATCAGGATGTAAATCAACCACTACTTCCCAGGTAACCGACCTTTTTGACACGGATCACGTTGCCTTCTTAAATGAAGTTGCCGACACCATATTGCCTACTACAAGCTCGCCGGGTGCGAAAGCCGCGAATGTTGGCGGGTTTATGGCTGTTATGGTAAGGGATTGTTATACACCCGAAGACCAGAAGACTTTTTTAGAAGGTATAAAGAAACTGGACGGTGCCAGCCAGAAAAAGTTCAGTAGTAAATTTATGGATCTTTCGGACAAGCAACGCACCGATTTATTGACCGACCTTGATAAGGAGCAGAAAGATTATACCGCCAAACGCGACAAGGATTTGGCTGCCGATGCGTTAAAACACAAGGATGAACCCAAATACAAAGCCCCTGAAATTCCGAAACACTACTTCAGAATGGTAAAAGAGCTGACATTGCTGGGGTATTTTACTTCGGAAATTGGCGCTACCAAAGCATTGCGTTATATTGCAGTACCGGGACATTATGATGGTTGTGTGCCGTATAAAAAAGGCGACAAAGCATGGGCAACGTGATAATTTTTTAATTTGATAATTTGAAGATTTGATAATTAATTGATCATTTTCAAATTTTCAAATCGTCAAATTTTCAAATTAATAATTTCAATAAATCACTAATTAAAAAAATGAATAGAAGAGATGCTGTAGGTAGGGTTGCGCTGTTGATGGGCGGTGCGGTAATAGGCGCTGAATTTTTTATTTCAGGATGTAAACGAAGTTCTTCACCGATTGACGATCTGTTTAATGCAGACCACGTTTCCCTGTTAAATGAGGTTGCAGATACGATATTGCCAACCACCGCGGCATCGCCGGGCGCCAAAGCCGCGAATGTAGGTCAGTTTATGGCAGTTATGGTACGCGATTGCTATGATCCGAAAGATCAGAAGGTGTTTTTGGCGGGTATTGGCAAGTTAGATGAAGCCAGCCAAAAAAAATTCAGCAGCAATTTTATAGATCTTAGTCCGCAGCAACGCACCGATCTGCTCATTGCGCTGGACAAAGAACAAAAAGATTATTATAAACAGCAGTACAAGAATTTGGATGCCGAAATGGCGAAACATAAAGGCGATGTGAAATATGTGCCAAAAGATATACCGAATCATTATTTTAAGATGATGAAGGAAATAACTTTACTGGGTTACTTTACTTCGGAAGTTGGCGCGACCAAAGCCTTACGTTATATCGAAACGCCGGGTCATTTCGATGGCAATGTACCTTATAAAAAAGGAGATAAAGCCTGGTCGGATGGTTGATTAATTTGAAAATGATAAATTAATTTGAAAATTTGTTAATTTGAAAACTTGACAATGATTTAAGAGTTTCGATTGTAATTTTCAAATTAGCATATCTTCAAGTCAAAAAGATAATTTTCAAATTGGCTCATCTTCAAATTTTCAAATCAAAAAGATAATTTTCAAATTAGCACATCTTCAAATTTTCAAATTAACAAATTTTCAAATTAAAAAAATATGTCTCACAGAAAACTCCGTATGGGTATGATTGGCGGTGGAAAGGATGCTTTTATCGGCGCCATTCACCGGATTGCAGCTAATATGGACGGCCAAATAGAATTAGTTTGCGGCGCATTAAGTATAAACAAGGATATAGCTGTTGACAGTGGTCATATGCTTTTTTTACCGGAAGATCGCATATATACAAATTTCCAGGATATGATAAAGGCGGAAAGCGCGTTTCCTGCCGATAAACGCATGGATTTTGTTACCATAGTAACGCCAAATTTCGCACATTTTGCACCTGCGATGCTCGCTCTTGATAATGGTTTTAACGTGGTAATAGAAAAACCTATAACTTTTACATTGGATGAAGCTAAACAACTTAAAAAGAAGGTTGAAGAAACTGGCTTAATGTTGTTGCTTACGCATACCTACTCTGGTTACCCATTAGTTAAAGAGGCAAGGGAGCTTGTGAAAAAAGGCGCATTCGGCAAAATCCGGAAGATTTTTGTAGAATATAACCAGGGATGGTTAAGCAAGTTGTCCGAACGGGAAGGAAACGCCCAGGCTGCCTGGCGCACTGACCCTTCAAAATCAGGCAAAGCCGGTTGTATGGGCGATATCGGAACGCATGCTGCTCATCTTGCTGAATATATATCCGGATTAAAAATTACCCAGCTATGTGCTTCATTAAACACAGTTGTTGAAGGCAGGTTGCTTGATGATGACGGAGCTGTTTTGTTACGGTTTGAAGATAAGGTTACAGGAGTGCTTGCTGCGTCGCAAATTGCAGCAGGGGAGGAGAATGCACTGAAAATTCGCGTTTATGGTGAAAATGGCGGTCTGGAATGGGCCCAGCAGGAACCAAATACCCTCACTTTAAAATGGCTGGATAAACCAGCCCAAACTTTAAGGGCCGGTAATAATTATGGCGACCGGGAATCTGTTTATGAAACTCATAATACACGCACGCCGGGTGGCCACCCGGAAGGGTACCTTGAAGCGTTTGGTAACTTGTACCGTAATTTCGCGTTATCCCTGAGCGCGAAAATAAACAACGAAGTTCCAAAACCTGAATGGCTTGATTTTCCGGGAGTTGAAGACGGGATAAGGGGCATGGCATTTATTGAAAATGTAGTTGCCTCAAACCTGAGCAATGAAAAGTGGACGGATTATGTTATTTGATGTGCAAATGTGCAGATTTCAAATGTGCAGATGAAAAAATTAGAAAATTGGTTAATTTGAAGATTTGAAAATGACTTCAATGGTTCCCGAATTTTATAACCAAGGATCAAGTTAACCAGATGTGCAGATTCAGATAGCTATCGCAACAAATGTGCAAATATTTTGATTTGATGATTTGAGAATTTGATGATTTTGATTCAGAAAATAATAAAATTTGCTAAATACCAATGATTCAATGACTTATGACAATACCAGATGGCCGAAGATGAAATAATTAAAAAACATACCAAAATTGTCTATAAGACCTGGAGAGATCCTGAAAAGGATTGGTTCACTAAGCTTAAGGACATATTGCTCGAAATAATTATCATTGTATTTGCCGTAAGCGTTTCTATCTGGTTTCATAATTGGTCAGACAGCTTAAACAACAGGAAAGAAGAAAAGGAATTTTTAAGGGGCTTGAAAAGCGACCTGCGCACGGACCTGAAAGAAATGAAAGACGACAAGGCCAGCCTTGAAAAAGAGTCTGTTGGAATACATTATTTCGAAACGATAGGGGGAGGCGTTAACCTTTCTGATGATAGTCTGAATAAATATGGATGGATATTTTTTTCGAAAACCCAAATTAATCCCAGGATAAGCAGGTTTGAAGCATTGAAAGGGAGCGGGAAACTTGATATTATTGAGAATAAAAAATTACAATATAACATTATTGATCTTTATCAAAAAAACTTTATACAGATATTCAGGCTAAACGAAAATATTAATTCGATTATGGCTGATAAAGTTGTTGTTTTTATGGGTGATAATGCACAGCTGGATGCAAATGCACATGTCACGAACGGCCAGGAAATTATGCGGAAACCCAAAATGCGTTTTTTACTATTCCAGGCCGAAGGGATAAGGAATAATATTAAGGCCTATTTAGATGGTATTGATAAAGGTAACGAAATAATAAAACAGATTGATGAGGAACTAAAGTAAGTTTTATGACAACAATAAAAGGACCGGCAATATTTATAGCGCAATTTATAGGTGACGAAGCACCGTTTAACAGCCTCGAATCTATCTGCAACTGGGCAAGTGGTTTAGGATATAAAGGCGTACAGTTACCAACACTCGACGCGCGTTTTATAGATTTACAAAAAGCGGCAGAAAGTAAAACTTATGCAGACGAGATAAAAGGGCGGGTAAACGCCAGCGGACTGGAAATAACCGAGCTCTCAACCCATTTGCAAGGCCAGCTGGTGGCTGTTAATCCGGTATACGACCAACTTTTTGATGGTTTTGCACCGATAGCCTATCGAAATAACCCGTCAGCACGTAAAGAATGGGCCATACAGCAATTGAAATACGCCGCGAAAGCTTCCCAAAATTTAGGATTAAACGCGTCGGTGACGTTTAGTGGCGCTTTACTTTGGCCTATGGTTTACCCCTGGCCGCAAAGGCCTGCCGGTATTGTAGAAACTGCTTTCGCTGAACTGGCAAAACGATGGGAACCAATTTTAAATGTTTATGAAGATTGCGGCATTGATTTGTGTTATGAAATACATCCCGGGGAAGACCTTCATGATGGCATTACTTATGAAATGTTCCTCGATAAGGTAAATCATCATAAACGCGCCTGTTTATTATATGACCCTTCGCACTTTGTTTTGCAATGCCTTAATTACTTAGAATATATAGATAACTATCACGAGCGTATAAAAATGTTCCATGTTAAGGATGCTGAATTTAACCCGACTGGAAAACAGGGAGTTTACGGCGGTTACCAGAACTGGATCGACCGTGCGGGCCGTTTCCGTTCCTTAGGCGATGGGCAGGTTGATTTTAAGGGAATTTTTAGTAAACTTACCCAATATAATTATACAGGCTGGGCAGTACTGGAATGGGAATGCGCCCTAAAACATCCTGAAGACGGGGCCCGCGAAGGAGCTGAGTTTATCAAAAACCATATTATAAGGGTAACAGAAAAAGCCTTTGACGATTTTGCCGCTTCCGGCTCAGATGATGCTTTTAATAGGAAAACTTTGGGTATTGATTAAAATATGTTCATATTTATAAGCCAATTATTAAACTAATTATAACCTAAAATTATTAAAATGCAAATTAACCGCACAGCTTTATTCAGGGCAAGTTGTCTTTCCCTGTTAGTAACATCACTTTCATTTGGTATCCGCGCCGGGCTATTAAATAAATTTGGAACTGAATTTAACCTTGATAAAGCCGCTCTCGGCTCAATAACGGCAACGGCTTTTTACGGTTTCCCTATTGCTGTTGTTATCGGCGGTTTCATAGTAGATGTTATTGGTATGAAACGATTGCTTGTTATCGCATTTTTGTTTCACCTTGCCGGGATTTTACTTACCATTTTTGCAACAGGTTTTTGGACGCTTTACATTTCAACTTTATTAATAGGCCTCGCAAATGGTACAGTTGAAGCTGCTTGTAACCCACTTGTTACCTCGTTATATACTGAAAGTAAAACCACAAAACTGAATCATTTTCATTTATGGTTCCCGGGCGGAATTGTTATAGGTACGCTCATTGTCTTGGTTTTTGATAATTTGCTAAAAGGTCATTTAGCAGATAAGTTAATTTGGCAGATTGAGGTTGGGGTAATGTTAATACCTACTGTAATTTACGGCTACTTGTTTTCGAAATTGGAATTTCCCGTTACAGAACGTGTTGCTTCCGGCGTAAGTACGGCAGGGATGTACAAGGCGTTATGGAACCCCTTATTTATTTTTATGTTTTTTTGCATGTTCGGTACAGCAATTACTGAGCTTTTCACCGGCCAATGGATAGATGTGTTATTAAAAAATGTAACGCAAAACGCAATTTTAATACTTACCCTTGATACAGGTGTAATGGTGATAGGCAGAGGTTTTGCCAAGCCAGTTTTAAAGTTGTTTTCCCCCCAGGTTTTATTATTAATTTCAACTATCCTGGCGGCTTTAGGCATTTATTTACTAAGCACCTTAACCGGGGATGCGGTTTTTTTCGCCGCAATTATTTTTGGTATGGGTGTATGTTATTTTTGGCCAACTATGCTGGGTTTCGTGAATACAAACCTTCCCAACACCGGAGCCATTGGCTTAAATCTGATGGGTGGCGCTGGAATGTTTGCAGTTTCTCTCTATTTGATTATTATGGGCAAACATTATGATAATATTGTAGCCGCAGCACACGGTGATAACAGCACAGCCGGACAGCAGGTATTACAAGCAACCCTGGTTATCCCATTAGTATTGATTGTCGCCTTTACCGGACTCGTGATTTATATGCGTATAAAACATAAAACAGAGCCCATAAAAACCATTGCGGTTTAATTTTCAAAAGATAAATTGTAATTTTAGCACTATTACAAATTAATTAAATTTTATAAATGAAAAAAACATTTTTAGTACTGGCAATATGTTCAGTTATTGCCGCTTGCGGCGGAAATTCTCAGTCGGGAAGTAGTGACAGTACCGCGGCAACTTCAGGCACAGCTGCAAGTTCAACAGTATCTGCTGCAATAGACACGACGACAGCCGGCGGTAAGTTAATTGCCAAAAATGATTGTTTAACCTGCCATAAGATAGACACGAAAGTTATAGGCCCTGCTTATAAGGATGTGGCTGCAAAATACCCGGCTACCGAAGCCAACATTGATACTTTAGCAAATAAAGTAATACATGGCGGTAAAGGCCACTGGGGCGATGTACCTATGGCATCCCACCCAAATCTGTCTGTAGCCGACGCAAAAACTATTGTAACATACATTTTATCATTTAAAAAATAAAATCTTAAAATACACGAGCGCATTTAAAAACAAACTATGACTACAGCAATCCGTGTCAAATTATCATCGATGATGTTCCTGGAATTTTTTATCTGGGGGGCATGGTTTGTTACCATGGGAACTTATTTAACAACAACACTTCACGCAACCGGTACGCAAAATGCTGGTGCCTACGCAACACAGGCGTTTGGCGCAATTTTGGCCCCTTTTATCATCGGACTGATTGCCGACCGCTATTTTTCGGCGCAAAAAATTCTGGGTGTTTTACATTTAGCAGGCGCTGCTTCACTTTATTACGCTACCGTAGTTACAGATTTTGATAAGTTTTATCCCAATATTCTGTTTTACATGATTATTTATATGCCTACTATAGCATTAGCTAATTCTGTGGCATTTAAACAATTGACAAACCCTAATAAAGAATTCCCATGGGTACGCGTTTTTGGAACGCTAGGCTGGATTGTTGCCGGGGTAATTATCGCCTGGCTCGATTGGGAGCACAAAGGGTCTTTAGTTCTTACTTTCAGACTGGCGGCTATCGCCTCCCTTGTATTAGGGCTGTTTAGTTTTACCTTGCCCGATACCCCACCCGGAAAAATAGGGCAAAAAGTAACTTTTGGAGAAATTATCGGGCTTGACGCGATTGGAATGTTGAAAAAAAGGTCGTACCTGATTTTTTTTATCGCTTCGGTAGCCATTTGTATTCCCCTGGCATTTTATTATAATTTCACCAATCCTTTTCTTAACGAAATTGGCATGGTGAAAGCAGCAGGTAAACAAGCCTGGGGGCAGGTTTCAGAATTTTTCTTTATGGTGATGATGCCTTTCTTTTTTGTAAGGCTTGGGGTTAAAAAGATGCTCGCTTTCGGTATGCTTGCCTGGGCGCTCAGGTATGTATTTTTTGCTTATGGGGATGTTGGAAATAATTACTGGATGCTGATTGCAGGTATTGTTTTACATGGTATATGTTACGACTTTTTCTTTGTAACCGGGCAAATTTATACTGAAAACGTTGCCGGCCCGCGTTTTAAAAGTTCGGCACAGGGGTTCATTACTTTAGCTACATATGGTATCGGCATGTTGATTGGGTATTACCTTTCAGGACCAATCGTAGATCACTGGCAAACATCACCTACAACTCATAACTGGCAAAATATATGGTTAATTCCTGGCGGTATTGCAGCGGTAGTTTTAATTGTATTTTTATTGTTCTTCAGTGATAAAGACCATATAGAAACGAAACCTGGATTAGATATTGAGGAGCCTTCACCACTGATAGAAATATAAAACCAAACCAATTATGCCATTGAAACAAGACAGAAGATCAGCTATAAAAAATATAGTTGCCGGCACAGCCGCCATATCAGCCGCTGGCATGCTGACTTCTTTTAAAAAAGGAGAAAATAAAGAAATGGTTGCTGATAAACTTAAAGGAAATATAAACCATTCGGTTTGTCCATGGATATACCACGAGTTAACGCTTGACGAGCTTTGTATCAAGGCAAAAGAAATAGGTATAACCGGCATCGACCTCTGCGGGCCGAAGGATTGGCCGGTTCTTCAAAAACACGGTTTGGATTCTCCCATGTGCAATGGCGCCGAAATTAACCTGACCGACGGGTTTAACGATAAGCAGTTCCACGCCACGCTGTTTAAGAATTATTCGGAAATGATCCCGCTGATGGCAAAAAACGGCTATAATATTTTGATCTGTTTCAGCGGCAGCCGCAGGGGCAAGGATGATGAGACCGGCTGGAAAAACTGTGTTGAAGGTCTTAAGCCGTTAATTGCTTTGGCTGAGAAACATAAGGTGGTATTGTCTATGGAGCTTTTAAACAGCAAGGTTGACCATAAAGATTACCAGTGCGACCGGGTAGAATGGGGCGTAGAACTTGCAAAAAGGTTAGGTTCGGAGAACTTTAAATTGCTTTTTGATATTTATCACATGCAAATAATGGAAGGGGATATCATCAGGAATATAACTGATTACCACTCCTACATTAATCATTACCATACCGGGGGCGTACCAGGAAGGCACGAAATTGACGACACCCAGGAGTTATATTATCCCGCAATAATGCGTGCAATTGTAGCAACTGGTTTCAAGGGGTTTGTTGCGCAGGAATTTGTACCGGCACGGCCTGACAAGATTGCTTCCTTGCGTGAAGCAATTCATATTTGTGATGTGTGATGTGGTGAATGGTGAGTAAGTGAATGGTGAGTAGGTAGGAGTTTACCCATCATAGAATGACCAATGCGGCTACTAATAAACCATTGAACCCATGAACAATCAGACCAGAAGGAAATTTTTAAAGCAAGCCGGATTAGTTTCCGCAGGAGTAATGATGGCGCCCGGGTTACTTTCAGCAAAACCGCAGAGGACAATTGGCCTGCAATTGTATAGCCTCCGTGATCAGTTACCAAAAGATGTAAAGGGTGGAATTGCGAAGGTTGCCGCGGCAGGCTATAAAAACGTGGAGCCGTTTGGTTATTCGAAAAAAGATGGCTTTTGGGGATTGAACGCAAAAACTTTTAGTGAACTGTTAAAAGCAAATGGCCTCTCGACCGCGAGCGGGCATTTCGGCATGGACCAGTATTTTGTTGAGGGTAAAACCGCTGATTTGGAAAGCTATATTGAGGCTGCAAATATCACTGGCATGAGTTTTATAATAGTACCTTCAGTTAACGAAGAGGTTTTGAAAAGTGCTGACCAGTTTAAAAAGATTGCCGAAAAAATGAACAAGTCTGCCGAAATATGTAAAAAATCAGGGTTGAAATTAGGTTATCATAACCATAATTTTGAATGGCAGCCTGTTGGGGGCACAACATTTTACGATGTGCTTATGGCAAATACCGATCCGGCCCTTGTACATATGGAAATGGATATATTTTGGGTTGTTCGCGCCGGACAGGACCCCGTAAAGCTATTTGAACAACACCCGGGCAGGTACGCGCTTTGCCATATTAAAGACAGGGATAAAAAAAACACCGATATAAATACCGAAATAGGTAAAGGCAGCATTGATTTTAAAACGATTTTAAGCAGCAGTAACATAAAACTTTCGGGGCTAAAACATTTTATAGTCGAACAGGAAAACTATATAAATATTGACCCATTTGTAAGTATTAAAGAAAGCGCCAATTATTGTAAGACTGTATTGGATGTGTAGCTAGAGAGTGGTGAATAGAGAGTGGTAGAATAGAGAGTGGTGAATGGTGAGTGGTGAATAGTTTACACTTACTCAGGTTAAATGAACCAATAAACGAATGAACTTAATAAACTTAAATATGAAATATTCAATATTATTTGCCGCAGTATTGGCAAGCACTTCTTTTATGGCAAACGCCCAGCAGGCAAAACCTGAAGACACAGAAATTTGGGACCCTGTTCCAAAAGTTGTGACACCTGGGAAAACATTAGGTGACGCGCCATCAGATGCCATAGTTTTATTCGATGGCAGCAACCTGGACCAATGGGTACAAAATAGCGACGGATCACCCGCTAAATGGGATGTAAAAGACGGTATCCTGACCGTAAACAAAAATTACGGGAATATAGAGACCAAACAAAAATTCACCAATTATCAGTTGCATATCGAATGGCGCGAACCCGAGGGTTTAGAAGGAACAGGGCAGGGCCGTGGCAACAGCGGGGTGTTTTTAGCATCTATTGGAAAAGGTGATGCCGGATACGAATTGCAGGTTTTAGATGCTTACAATAATAAAACCTATGTTAATGGCATGGCTGGCAGTATTTATAAACAAGCAATTCCGTTAGCTAATCCAGCCCGTAAAAATGGCGAATGGCAATCTTACGATGTTATTTGGACGGCGCCAACATTTAATGATGACGGTACTTTAAAATCACCGGCGAGGGTTACTGTTTTATATAATGGCGTACTTGTCGAAAATAATTTTGAATTGATCGGCCCTACATTATATATCGGGAAACCACAATACAAAGCACATGGCCCTTCACCAATAAAACTACAGGCACATGGAGATAAAAGCATACCCTTGAGCTTTAGAAATATTTGGGTACGCGAGTTATAACGCGATAAAAAAACAAATAAGGATTTTCCTTTTTCTTGATGCTT
>Ga0302191_10001877_pt1 | contig 13371 bp, 8 predicted proteins | sample II_Bog_E3_1_FD_198775 | JGI IMG/M metagenome (GOLD analysis project Ga0302191, IMG submission 198775) | Peat permafrost microbial communities from Stordalen Mire near Abisko, Sweden - II_Bog_E3_1 | ecosystem: Environmental > Terrestrial > Soil > Wetlands > Peat | place: Sweden: Abisko, Stordalen...
AATCGACCGGCTCACCGTATTGGTGGGTGTGTTGCCCGCACCGCCAACGCCCGATGTGCCGCCCGCGCCGCCGCCCACAGCGAGCGATGAACTTGTAGAGGGGAAGAAGTAGACGCTGGGAGCCGCCGCGCCATTCGCTGTGCCATATCCGCCGCCACCGCCCGAGCCGCCCCCCGACGGGTAATTGTTCGCACTGCTACCTGTTGAGATTGTGCCGTTGATTGTGCAGGCTCCAGTTGCGTGGATCACAAGCCCATAGGAAGAATTGACAGTGAGCGTGACCCCTGAATTAAGCGTGAACGATGTGTAGTAGTAATCCCCGGACAGATTGCCGGTTATCGGGGTGCTAGCCCCGTCCGCACCGGTGCCCAGGAACTGTAACCAATGCGGCGTTGCCGTCTCATATTGCAACGACGCTGTCGTTGCCAGCTTGGTGCTGTTGTCGCCTGCCGCCGGTGTCGTTGCCGTTGTGCCGCTCGGCAGCGCTGAACTCGCGCTCAGACTCGCCGCGCTGGTGGCCGTGGATGCGTTTCCAGTCACGGCACCCACAAATGAAGGCGCCGTCACCGCGCCCGCAAATGTAGCGCTGCCCGTGCCGCTCACATTCAACGCGGCTATGGTGTTGTTGCTGCCGCCCTCGTAGACAATCAATCCGCCCGTTCCTGAACCGGAGGTGTTGTTGATCACCACCGCATTCGTCCCCGCCCCGGAGTTGATCATCGTCTGCCCGTTCTGATAGAAGACCTCCCGGTCCAGGCTGTTGACCACATCGTTCAGGCGATAGTAGTTGCTGGTATCCATCTTCAGCTTCCACTCCGCCGTTCCCGCATAGGTGCTCAACTCAACAGCCGCATTCTGCGCGGCCCCCGTTCCGGCCTGCACAATCACATCGTTCTCCGCCGCCGCGGAGTTCTTGAAGGTGTTGGCGCTGCCTGCAAAGGTCGAAGCTGCCGTCGTCGTTACGCTCGTCGCACTCGCCGCGCCCAGCGTCGGTGTCGTGAAGACCGGCGATGTCGTCAGCGCCAGCGTCGATCCGCTGCCCGACAAACCGCTGATCGTCGTGCCATTGATCTCTGTCGCATTGGCATTCCCCAACTGCCCTTCCAGTTGCCAGTACGTTCCATCGAAGGTCGCCGAAATCCAGTGTCCAGCCAACAGATCGTTGGCAATCAGGCCGCCGGAGCCTCCCCACTTCTTGATCGTCGCGGCCGCTACGCCGTTCACCGCCAATGTTGCGCTGCCCGTGTTGGCCACATCCGCCCTGAACTGAAGATGGTCGCCCGCCGCCGGCGTGAACGTCGGCGAAGTCGTGCAGGTGTAGGCCGTCCCCGAACCGGATGCCGCGATGCAATTGGCCGGCACGCTCAGATTGTGCGTCGTCGATGCCACCATCTGGCTGCTCGCATTCGTGCTTAGACTATTCGCCGATGCCGGAATGCTTCCCCCGTTCACCTTGCCAACCGTCGTCGCCGATTGCGTGCCCGTAACATCGCCCGCCAATGAGCCGGTAAAGCCGGCCGCCGTTCCCGTGGTATTCGCGGCATTACTAGGAATATCGCCTGAAACCAATACGCGGAAGCTCGGCGCTCCGCTGCCGCTTGTCGGACCCGCAAAAATATAGTTCTGCGAGGTGCTCGACGCGCCCGTGCCACCCTGCCCGACGGCAACAACATTCTGGCCAGATACCGCCGTGCCGTTCGCCGCATAATAGGCAATCTGATTCGTCGTGCCGGAGTTCACCGTGCCGGAGCCGCCGCCACTTCCGTTCGCCACGCACGTCCCGCTCTGCGGACTCCACACATAGCCGCTCGTCGAGCAACCGGTCTGCGCTGCCCAATTCGTCTGCGCCGTACTCAATATTCCGCTGCTATTGCCCAGCGGAACTCCCGCCCACGTCCCCGGCGTCCCTGCTGACACGTTCACCCATGCCGCCACTCCATTCGCCGTCGCGCCCGCGTTCTCTTCCATGTCGCCCTGCGACCACGCCAGCACTGTCGGAGCACCCGTGCTTTTCGTCGGTAGCTGAATCTCCGGACCTAGCACGGGCGAGGTAAAGCTGAGCGCCTGGTTCGTGTGCGTGGCGCCGAGTGCGCTCACCAGATTGACCAGCACCGCGCTTGCGTTTGTCGCATCCACATAATTGATTTGCTTGCCCGTGTCCGTACCGATCGAGATCCTCTGCCCGGAGGAAAGATCTGTTGCGCTTGTGCAAGTCACAACGAAAGATCCGCTGTTTCCACTGCATGTGGTTGCTCCGCCGTTCGGCGTGCCCGTCGTGCCCGCTTGATAGACCACATCCAGCGCATAACGCTTGCCGTTGGCGCCATTCCAATAGTTCGGAGGCGCAACGATCTGGCCTGCATACAATGTGGTCCCGTTTGGCAGCGCAGCATATGCCGTGTCCGAATAGAGAAAATCCGACGCCTGGATGCCGTTTTGCCATAACTGACCGATATTCAGATCTCCCATAATTTGCACCGGCGACTCCGACGCCGCTGGTTGAGTTCCCGAACTGTTGAGCGGCGGAGCATATGTCAGTAGCGGAATAATTCCGGTGCTGCCAAGCTGATTGCTCCGCGAGAGTCCCGGTATCCCGATAAAGGCAACCGTGGTGTTCGCTCCCGTTCCGCTTCCAAACTGGCTGTTGGTCGCATTCAACACAAGAGCTTTATCGTTTGCAGGCGACATGACGATCGATGGATAATTGAATCCTGCTGTGCTTTGGCTCGACGGAACCACCCATGTGGTATCAAAGCTGAGAAAAAACTGCACGCCGTTGCCCGAAGAGGGACAATCATCGAGCGTAAAAGCTCCCAGTCCAGTGGTAATCGGCGAATTGACCTCAATTTTCATGTTTCTGGAAGTGAAATGAACATTGCCGCATGTGGCTTGATTGTCCAGCAAGACCGCGGCTCCGCTGCTTGTAGCGCCATAAGACGAACGGTTGTTGTCCACCGTTCCATTCGCGATTCCAAATGAATCCGAGCTACCCACTCGCCAGTAAATCCCCGCTATCCCGGCGCTATCCGATCTCCAGCCCTTGTCAAAATCCACATTGATGCCGCCGGCGGAGAAATAATAGTTGTACTCCGTTGCCCCCGCAACTTCCCCATGCCAGACCCGCGTGCCGGTGTCGACGCGCGATCCATAGTAAATCCCAACTTGAAATGTATTGGCTTGATTGGCCGATTTGTTTCCTAGACCGATGTTGCTCACTGCCTGCTCATAGCGGGCGTTGGCATCAAACGCAATAAATATATTCGCCGATGTTGCCGTTCCAGTGTCGGTGTATGTTCCTGTCGTGACGCCGAACGGCACCGCGGCCGTGAAGCTGGTACCCGTTGCCGAAATCACTTGCAACACTCCACGGTTCAGCCCCTTGCCGCCCGCCGTGCTCAAGCCTTCAACGTCCACCCACTGCCCCGCAACCAGGCTGTTGCTCGCAGTGAAGGTTGCAATATAGGGCATAGGAAAAGGTGCCGGCGAACTCGGCCCATAGACGGGCGTTGAGTTAGCCGCAATCGTTACTCCCGTAACGTTATACACTGCTCCCGGCACAGAACCGTTCCATTGCAACTCCGGAGGCGAGTATCCTCCCGCCACACCGCCCACCGTTCCCTCAATCTGGCAACCATCGTATGCGTTGATCGTCGAGCTCACAACAAAACTGTGGTTGCCCGGAAATTCGACGATTCCTCCGTGCGGTGTTGCGCCATTGTTCCAGCACGCATTGAACGCCGACTGAATCGCCGCTGTATCGTCTGTCGATCCATCTCCCTTGGCGCCGAATGCGGGGTTTGTAACATCGTAGCGAGGCCCTATGCTCGTATTGTTCGCCGCGGAAAACGTGCTTGCCACGCTTACCGGCCCAGTAAAGGATGCTCCCGCGAGCGCGGCTGCGCCCAGGTTTGCCAGCGCCCCGGTAGCCGTTGATGCCCCGGTCCCGCCCGATACAACCGGAATCGCGGTGATTCCCGACAGTGTCGTTCCCGCGCTGCTGTAAAAGGCGATCTGTCCGGCCGTCCCCGTACTCACCGTGCCGGAGCCGCTGCCCGTGCCGCAGGCTGTGCCCGTATTCGTAATAAACCCGGAGTTGTCGATCTGCAGGCAACTATGCCCGCTGCTCGACGACAGCCCCGGAAACTTGATCGAGGTCGCTCCGGTAAACGCGGCTATCGTCGTTGCGCCGCCGGCATAGATTACGGTCGAGCTGCTCGAACCCGGTTCGTAGTTCATGCGAATCGATCCCGTCGAGTTCGACGTGTTGATATACGTGTCCCCGGTCGTGTTGCTTTGATATGCCTTGAAGCTATCCAATGCGCCCACGGCCGAATTCAACGCCCAGTTGTTGCCCGTGTCCTTCTCCATATACCACTGGCTGCTGCCGTTCCAGTCCTTGTAGATGAACGATTCCTTCTGCCCCGTCGTCAATCCCGCCCACAACGTCGCGTCAATCTCCGCATCCGCCTGGTTCTTCACCGTCGTCGAGCCGATAAATGTTGAAACCCCGCCCACCTGCAGGCTTCCATTGAACTGCGCATTTCCCGAATTGCTGACCGTCGCAACCGTTGCCTCGCTCGTCCCGCCCGAACCGAAGACCACGCCGCCGGTCCCCGCGTTGTTCGATCCATTCAGCACCACGGCGCCCGTGCCGGCCGCATTGATCACCGTCTGGTTGTTCGTGCTCGATTGCCCGTTGTTGTACTGGCCGATCGACACCCGGTACACATTGTTCAGCTCATCCAGAATCTGATAGAACTGTTCGCCTGCCGCCGCGTCGCTCAAACCCATCGTCCACCGGTAGCCGTAATCGGTCTGATAGCGCTCCTGCAATCCCCGTTCGTTCCCGGCTCCAATTCCCAAACGATAATGATTCGTTACCGTCGCGTCCTTCTGACTTCCGTACCAGTCGCCGTTCAAGCCGTTGAAGCTGCGGTGAAAGGTATCGATAAAGCTGTTGCGCGTGCCGGCGTCCGTCAGCGCTCCGGTGAACATGGTGCCGCCCGTCTCCCAAAGGTTGTACGAGCTGCCCGTATCGGCGACCACCTGATTCGTCGAATTCTCATTGCGCAATCCGACGATAGTGTTGTTCTGCGCATTCGCGCCCAGGTGCAATGCCGTCGAGCAGCCCTCCACATCGCCGCCGTTGAAGGTGTTGCCGTCGCCCTGTTGCAGGTTGATACCGTATGTCCCGCTGATCGGGCTGCTGCCGCTCGTCGGGCAGTCGATATGCAAGCGCATAAAGGTGCTTGCGTTCAGCCAATCGGTCGTCGCGGGATTCGATATCTGGTGCCCAATCGCATCCACCGCCGTCTGAAATCCGTTGAATGCATTGTCGACGAACGTTCCCCCCGTATAATTTCCGGTCCCGTCCAGCGTCATGCCCGTCTGATTTGTGTTGCCCAGAAAGTACAAACTCTCCAGGTCCAGCTCCTGCGTGCGATAGGCAACAAATCCCTGCGCCGTCGCACTCGTCGATGCCGTCGTATTTATTGCCACATTATCCAGGTGGAAGCCCATCGTGTCGGTCGCATAGGTTGGATCGCCCACCTGCACCATCGCTCCGCTCCCTGAATACAGAAAGACCGTGCCGCCCTGGCTTCCGCTCGCCGTGCTGGCGCCGCGCAGCGAGCAGCCGCGCAGCGACACATTCCTTGTCCCCGCCGCCACAATAATCTGGTTCGCCGTTGCAATCGTTGCGCAAGGCAGCAGAACCGTCGCATTCGCCGTTGAAATCGTCACACTCGATCCCATCGCCTGCGTGCCCGTAAAGTTGCGTGCATCGCAGATGCCGCCATTCGTCGCGCTCAATCCGCTCAGGCACGCGCTCAACTTGGCGCCAAAATCCGCCCCCGTCAATTGATCCACCTGATTCAGCGCGCCCAGCTTTGTCGCCGTCACTGGCCCCGTCAGCGTGCCTCCGGTCAACGGCAGATCCAACGCCACATTCTCGTCCACATAGTGCTTGTCCGCCGCTTGCAGAGGCTGCGTCGGATCGCAGCACAAGATCAGCGGTCCGGTCATCGTTGTGCCGGAGATCGTCAGCGTGCCGCCGGCCAGCGATTGGATCGCCTGGTCCACATACGCCTTGCTCACCGTCTGCACCGCCTGCACCGAGGGCATCAACTGCGACTGCACCTGCCCCAGCGTCGCCTGCGGAGCCTCCGGAACCACCCAGTACTGTGTGCTCGATGAGCCGTCGCTCAAATAGTACACAGCCGTGTAATACTGGCCCGCCGGCGTCGATCCCTGATTCGGAGCCAGATTAACGCTCAAGAATCCATCCGGAGCAATCGTCACCGTCGTGCTGCCGGCCACTACAAGCTGGCCGCTCGCCGTCGTGAACGATGGCCAGCTCAACACCAGCGTCCCAGAGCCCGGCTGACCGTTCGCCAGATACACCGTCCCCTGAACCGTTGTTGTGCCGACCTGCGCGCCGGCCATGCTTCCCAGCGCCAGGCACACCGCCATCGACAACACTCCCAGCCACACGCCAACGCGCTTACCTTCAAGATTCATCAGATTCATCCGTCTCTCTTCTTTTCCCGGCAAAGACGGCATGGATCAACTCACCGCGCTCAACCTCAACGCAGTGAATTGATCCATGCCGTCTTTGCCGCTGTTTTGCCATCCGGCTGCTTCAATCCTTCGCCGGACCGCCTTGCTCTACCGCTCCAGTATTCGCTTCGCCCTTCCACTCCGGCTCTGCCGCCAGCTCCTCGGCCAGTGTCACAAGCCGTCGCATCACGACTTCGTTCTCGCAATCGATCTGTCCATCCGCCAAGGCAAAAAGCAACTTTGCGCTCGTCCAATCGCCGCTCAGAATGCTTGTCAGCAATGCATGCGCAATTGCGTCGCTATTGTTCTCCAGAGCCTTGCCTGCCGCTGCATTCAAACTTGCTCTGCCGCGGCTGACCTTTTTTGTCTGGGCTCCTCTTCCTCGCGGCTTCTGCACGGCCGCTTGCTTCTCTCCTGCCAACTCCATCTCTCCGCCAATCCCGTACCAACATTCCACGGTCTTGCCCATTGCTCCGCGGAAAGGGAAAGGGGGCAACTCCTCTTCGGAATCGCCCCCCGCTCCCGCCGAATTGGTCCATCGGGCCGCGCCTGCCGCTGCGGCTTCATCTCCTGTGGAGGAAGCCCTCTTCAGCCCTTCGCTGCTCCGCCTCAATTCGGTGAATGCTCCGTTCGCCTCAGGTGCTCGTCCGCTGCCGCCATTTCACCTCCAGCCGCTTCCATCGCTTTCTCCGCGGCTCTTCGCCAAGGTCAAAAAAATGCCCGCGCTCCCGGTGCTCTCGGTCTCTCCCCACGATTGCGAATCCGCGGAAGTTGTCCGAATAAAAAAATAGGAGAGCCACTGTCGCTCTCCACTCTCACTCTTGTTCCCCGTTGAATGTTCTAAGCTTACCGAATCCATACGGAATTCCATGCAAGGAAATCCATATATTTATCCGTTTTATTATCTTCAACTTAATCCATATCTTTGCTTCCAGAAACTTTGACACGATCCCCCAATCGACACAAAGCCCTCCCAATCCGGCCTCACTCGACCCGCGTAAAACTGAGTGAAGCCGAGTTGATGCAGTAGCGCAGTCCCGTCGGGCGCGGCCCATCCGGAAAAACGTGTCCCAGGTGGCCGCCGCAGCCCGCGCACGTCACCTCGATCCGCCGCATCCCAAGGCTCGTATCCTCATGCTCGGTGACCGACTTCGACTCGGCGGGAATCATGAAGCTCGGCCAGCCGCAGCCGGAGTCGAACTTCGCTCCGCTCGCAAACAGCAGCGCCCCGCAGCCCGCGCAATGATAATTTCCCGTCTCGTGATTCTCGCTCAGCGCGCCTGTGAACGGCCGCTCGGTCGCCTTCTCGCGCAGAATCCTGTACTGCTCCGGAGTCAGCCGCGCACGCCACTCCGCCTCCGTCATCTCAACCCTTGCTGGCTCGCTCATGCACACCTCCAGAACAACTCGTCCATTCGATGCGCTCAACCCGGCAAAGTCTCACACCTCGGCGATAAACTCGATCTCCACCAGCACATCCTTCGGCAGCCGCGCCACCTCCACCGTCGAGCGCGCCGGCAGCGCTCCGCCCGCCTGTTCAAAATAGCTGCCGTAGACCGCATTCATCGCGGCAAAGTCGTTCATGTTTTTCAGGAAGACCGTCGCCTTCGCTACCCGCGCCAGGCTCGATCCGCCGGCCTCCAGAATCGCCTTCAGGTTCTCGAAGGCGCGCGCCGTCTGCTCCGAGACGCCGCCTTCAACCACCTGCTGTGTCGCCGGATCGAAGCCCACCTGCCCAGCGGTAAAGATCAGATTCCCCACGCGCACCCCTTGCGAGTACGGTCCAATCGCCGCGGGCGCCTTCTCGGTTGCAATCGCTACTTTGCTCATGCCTCCATTGTAGAAGCAGTCCGCCAACGGCCGGGCAACCGTGCTACTCTGATTCTTTCTTCAGAGTCTCTCGCGCGAAGGTGGCTATGGGCGTGCTGTGCAGAATAGGAATCGCGCTGGATTCGGAGCTGATCCAGCGCTTCGACCGCTCCATCGCGCGCCGCGGATACACCAACCGCTCCGAGGCCTTTCGCGATCTGATTCGCGATCGGCTCGTCGGCGAGCGCACCTCGGCCCCGGAGGCCATCGTCGTCGGCTCGGTCACGCTCATCTACGACCACCACGCCAGCGGCATCTCCGAAAAGCTGACCGAGATTCAGCACGAACACCATGCCCTGGTCGTCTCCACCAGCCACGCCCATCTGGACCACGACTCCTGTTTGGAGGTGTTGATCGTCCACGGCAAAGCGGCCAAGGTGGAGAAGTTCGCCGATCTGCTCATCGGTCTCAAGGGCGTGCAGCACGGGCGTCTGGTCATGACCGTCCCCGAGTCTGCGCTGGCCCCCTCCTCCGACTCCGAGCACAAGCACAAGCACCCGCACAAGCATTGAGTGGAATGAAGGGTACGGATTTTCGCCCCTACGCAAAAAGTCAAAGTTTTTAGGATGGGGCTTTACATGCTGCGGAAAAACTGATTTCGAGAGGCAAGAAGCGTCAGGGCACGACTTCAGTCGTGCCGCAAGTGCAACAAATAATAGATATTGGGCTCCAGCCCCTGCGGGATGCTTTTAGAGGATTGCAATCAAATCCAGACATTTTCCGCAGTCTAATTTAGCCCCCGAGGAAATCTTCCGCTAAAAAAATAGGTGAAATTGGTTTTTCAACAACTTCCCTAAACCGCCGGCAGCCGTCTCCGCGCCATCAGACGCGCTCCCAGCGCCCCGCCTGCCACCGCAAAAAGCAGCAGAAAAAACGAGCCGAAGGCAATCGAGCCAACCCACATCGTCGCATGGCCCTCCGGTGAGGTCATCCAGGCCTGCATTCCGCCGAAGACCGCCTGCGCCTGTGCAAGGTCTGCCGGATTCATCCCAGCCATCGTGCGTTGCGCCTGCTGCTGAAAGCTATCGACGAAGACGGCGCTGTAATCGGCATCGATCTGCGCCGCGTGGTGAAATCCGTAGCGATCCACATACAGCGCCGCGCCGCTCAATCCAAACGACAGCCATGCGGCCAGAACCCCGGTCACCAGGCCGATGCGCGCGCCCGCTCCGGTGGTGATCCACGCCGGGCTCTTGCCGCGCAGGTACAGCATCACCGCCAGGCTGGCAGCGGTCGACATCCAGACCATGCCCAGGCGTCCCAGCGGCGTAGCCGTGCTCGACAGTATCCCGGCCGGCAGCGCCAGCAGCAGCGCCGCGCGCAACGCCGGCTTCCAATCGATGCTCCCGGCATCCCGCACGGCCTCGTTCCACGGCTCCGGCTGCGCATGCCCGGCCGCGCCATCCGTGGCGTACACCAGTCGCGGCAGGCCGCAGTTGGAGCAGAAGCAGTCATCGGCTTCAATCGTTTGCCGGCAGCGGTCGCAGTTCAGTTCCATACATCTATAGAGCCTATCGCATTCCGCCCCAGGATGGATGATCGCATTCCATCATCCGGTGCGGTCGACGATGTTGGGTGTTTGTCGCCGAGAGCCGAGTCGCGCGCCGGTCACATCCGCCGTGAGTACCATTCAGGCCCTTTGCAGTTAAATTTCGTTGACCGGCGCGGCCTGTCGGGGCTACTATCCGATACGATCATGATCGCAGCCGAGATCGACACTTCCAGGCCCCTGCCACGCCGGAGAGAGAGCGTCCATGCGCTCCTTCCCGTCTTTTTTTTGCTGGCGATCAGCCCCTGCGCCGCCTTTCAGCATAACGGTATGCCACGACCGCAGCGCCACGAGAACCACCACGAGATCTTTCAACTGGAAGAGGAGTGGCGCGTGGCCATGCTCAAGGCCGACATCCCCACGCTGGACGCGATGATGGCCGACGACTACATCGCCATCACCCCCAACGGCACGCTGCAATCCAAGGAGCAGTCGCTGGCCAATCTGCGCAGCGGCGCAACCCGCTTTACCGCGATCACAATCTACGACCGCAAAGCGCGCTTCTACGGCTCAACGGCGCTCGTCACCTCGCGCGCCGACGTCAGTGGTTTGGGAGCCGGAAGCGACTATACCGGCAGCTATCGCTACACGCGCGTCTACGTGCGCAATGCCCAGGGCTTGTGGAAGATCGTCAGCTTCGAGGCCAGCCGCATTCGCTTCCCCGGCGCGCACGAGTAGCCGCGCAGCGCGCCCTGCAAGAACCGATTCCACTACAATGAATGGATGCCCGAGCTGCCCGAGGTCGAAACCATCGCCCGCGGAGTCCACCAGCGCCTCTCAGGCGACCGCATCGTTATGGCTTGGTTCGGTTCGCACCGCGAGCCCTTCAAGACGCCGCCAGCGCGCCAGGCCAAAGGACTCGAAGGTCGCGCAATTCTCTCCGTCCATCGCACCGGAAAGCATCTTGTCTGCGAGCTGGGTCCTGGCCTCCCGAACGCTCAGGGCACGACTTCACAGACTGCGGAAAAACTTATTTCGAGAGACAAGAAGCGTCAGGGCACGACTTCAGTCGTGCCGAAAGTGCAACAAGGTAAATGTGGGGCTTTAGCCCCTGTGGAGCGTAGCTCCGCCCAATGGATCGTTCATCTCGGCATGACCGGGCGGCTGCTGGTCACCACTCCGGATGCGCCTCTTGCGCCCCATACCCATGCTCGGCTGAGTCTGGCCAGCGGCCGCGAGCTGCGCTTTGTCGACCCGCGCCGCTTTGGCCGGCTGGAGTGGCGCGAGCTTGGCCGCACGCCCGCATTCCAGGCGGCTGGCATTGACCCACTCACAATAGCCTCGGAGAAGTTCTACCGCCTTTTTCACCGCCCTCATACGCCCATCAAAGCGGCGCTGCTCAATCAGAAACTGCTCTCCGGCGTGGGCAACATCTACGCCGACGAGAGCCTTTTTCGTTCCGGAATTCGTCCGCGCCGGCTCTCCGGACGCCTGACCAGGGCCGAGCTCGAGGCTCTGCGGCTGGCTCTGCGCCAGGTGCTCGAAGATGCAATCCGGCTGGGCGGCTCCTCGGTCTCCGATTATGTGGATGCCGATGGCGTGCGCGGCTTCTTTCAACTCGAGCACTGCGTCTATCTGCGAACCGGGCTTCCCTGCCGCCGCTGTCAGACTCCGATCCGGCGCATTGAGCTGGCCGGTCGGGGAACGCATTATTGTCCCCGCTGCCAGCATTGAGCCCGTGCGCCCAATCGGTCGCGATCACCCGGCAAACCCGAAAGGCACTTGCCAGCCGCCGCGCTTCGCTGTACTATCGGACTAGCCTATCAAGCGGCTGACGCGAGCCACCCGAGTGGGGTAGAGCAAGCTCGCCGCTAGCAAGGACTCTTCGCCATATCATTCATTTCAAAGCAGTCAAGGGACGGCGAAGTTTCTTATAGGAAGGGCATCACCTGAGGAAAGCGCCGCTCTCACCGATAGGATTCTGACACCCGGACGGAGCTTCTCCCGATTCGCGTGTGCTCGGCGGCACAGTGGCTTTTTCGCGGCAATCAACCTCTCTCGCAGAGACTGAGCCGTTGACACAGCGGAGATCGGCGGCTTGCGCGTGCTTCTGCAATCGGCTGCGATCCGCGAATGTGCTGTAGCCCAGGGTTATGCAAAGCGGCAACGAATCGCAAAGCGGCAACGAATCGCAGTGCGGCAATGAACGATCGTCGCGGGCCGGTATGAAGGATGAAACGCACGGCAGCAATCACTGCCAACCAGAGTTCACACCAAAGCAGGAAACAGGAAATCTACGCATGACAACAGAATTGATGCAGCCTCCAACGGAAGTGGGGCCAGAGTCGGCAAACGGCCAGGAACAGTCGCAGCAGGGTCACCGCCGCCGCCGCCGCCGCCGCAAGAACAAGAGCATTCAGGTGAATGCGGCTCAAGCTCCGCAGCAGGCCCAGCCGCAGCAGGCGCAACCTCAGTCGCAGCCTCAGCCGCAGTCGCCGCAGCAGCCTCGGCCCGCCAGGCACAAGCATCCCCAGCCGCAGCAGGGCGCGCGTCAGGGCGGACACCAGAATCAGGGGCGCAAGAAAAAGTTCGCCCCCAAGGGCGTCCCTCAGGCGCAGCCCGGCAACAGCATCTCCGGCCCTTCGCAGGGCAAGCGCAAGATGAAGCAGAAGGGACCGCGTGAGTTTGTCGGCCCCATGGATCACAGTTATCGCATCGTCAACGGCAACGTCGCCGACGGTCCCCCCTCCACCATCCAGATCACCAGCAACAACTCCGCAAACCTCTACCAGGACTCTTACGAGCTTCCAGCGGTTGCCCCTCGCGCAGATGCCGCGCCGCGCATCTACTGTTTCATCGAGGATCTATTCTTCCTGGCCAAGATTCAGGAGACGGCGCGCAAGCTCGGCGTCAAGGTCGAGTTTGTCAAAGGCGACAAGGATTCCGTCGCCCGCCTGCTCGAGCTGCCCGAGGCCGAGCGCCCCAAGCTGGTCGTCTTCGATCTCAACAATCTCAACGCCAAGCCCATGGCGCTGATCCCCAAATTCAAAAGCAAGTTCAAGAAGGCGACCTCGATCGTCGGCTATCTCAACCACCTGCAGGGCGAACTCAAGGCCAAGGCCATCGAGACCGGCTGCGACGCGGTCATGCCCCGTTCCGCCTTCTCGCAATCGCTGCCCAACCTGCTCCGCCGCTACGGCATCGACGAGGAAGAAGACAACACCCCCCAACCGATGTAAAAAGGCAGGAACTAATCAGGGACCAAGGGACTAAGGTACCAGGGACTAAGAAACACGTCCGTCCAACCTTGGAAGCAACCCGTCCATCGGTTTTGAAGTGGTGTCAACGGTTTTCTAGGGAACCTCTGATTAAGTCATCCAACCGCACTACGCATGCATCCAATGGCATATAGATGGAGAGTGCGATGCGCCAGATAACATTTGCTTGCCAGCCGA
>Ga0302191_10001884_pt1 | contig 13346 bp, 12 predicted proteins | sample II_Bog_E3_1_FD_198775 | JGI IMG/M metagenome (GOLD analysis project Ga0302191, IMG submission 198775) | Peat permafrost microbial communities from Stordalen Mire near Abisko, Sweden - II_Bog_E3_1 | ecosystem: Environmental > Terrestrial > Soil > Wetlands > Peat | place: Sweden: Abisko...
TGCAAAACCAGATGATATAGTTATTATAGAAAACCCCGAATCTCATATCCATCCAAGCGGCCAATCCTCTATTGCTAAATTATGCTGCCTGTCAGCATTAACAGGTGCTCAAATAGTTATAGAAACTCACAGCGATCATATTATTAACGGAGTGTTATTATCAATAAAAAGGGGCTTCTACAAGTTGGATAATTCAATACCTCAAAATAAAGTAGCAATGTACTTTATTGAAAGGATAGAGAATTCATTTAGTTCTACAATTAAGCCTATTGTAATTAATGAGCAAGGCCGTATAAAAAATGCCCCGCTAAACTTTTTTGATCAATTTGCAAAAGACATAAAAGAGATGATGAATGTCAACAATGAAAGTATTCATAAACAAACGTCTTAAAATAGACAATAGTAACTGGGCTGGAAATACCCCGACAACTACTGAATTGGTAAATAATATTTTTCAAATCCTGGATGAACTAAAGTTCCATCCCGATGTTGATGTTTATTATAATTCAAGTGAATTAAACAAACTTGAAGCAAATTTATTAGATTCAATAAATGATTATGCACTAACTAATGAGATAATAAATATAGCAGCTTTGCTTAATTCCATCTATGCTGATGACGTTATAGAAACAAACTTTATTGTAGAAAATGAGCGATATTTCTATTGGAATGTGAACACCATTACTACAACAGAAATAACAACAAGCCTAATTGCAGCTGCTGCCAAATGTATTGCAAATGAAAATAATCAAACGTTTCTGGTTTCAGTTGGAGCATCAGAATTTCTTTCAAGAAATATTATACCGGTTATAACAGAAAAATATAATGAACTACCGATATTAAGGAATCTTAATCCTATCTTGAGTACAAGTATGCATACTTACATTACTGAAAATAGAACACAAAGAGTATATGATCATAATCCTAAACACGGAGAAAATGGGCATAATGCACATGTAGGAGCTTCGAAACTTTATTGTTCAATTGCGGAGGCAGAAGGTCTATTAAAATATGCAATTGGATTACGAGGCCTCGATGAGCTTTTTTACTTTGATAGGGATAGGAAAGGAGGAATGTTTTTAAAATATCGTTATAATGGTGACCAAATTAATATTTCATATCATGCCTTTCATATAGAACTTAATGATGAACATGAAGAAGTACCAATTGAAATAAGAAGAAAGTTCCGATAAAAGTGTATTTTTTCATGAAACTTAAAGCATAAAACAACTTTTTTAAAACAATTGCGGAACAACTTTTAACTTTTGACTTTCCAAAGTGCTCGATAAAAAAAATAAAATACAGAACGAAGAAAAAGCGGTGCTCGTAGGGCTGGTGCATAAAGAGCAGACGGAGACGCAGATGAAAGAGTACCTCGCTGAATTGGAGTTTCTTGCGGAAACAGCCGGTGCGGTAACCGTGAAGACCTTCATGCAGAAACTCCCCAAACCGGACAGTAAAACATTTGTAGGCAAGGGCAAGCTCCAGGAAATAAAAGAGTATGCTGCCGCTAAAGGTGTGTCGCTTGTCATATTCGACGATGAGCTTACCGGTTCACAGATAGGCAACATTACCGATGAGATTGGCGTAAAAACTATTGACCGGAGCGACCTGATACTGGATATATTTGCCAGCCGCGCCAAAACTGCTTCAGCAAAAGTGCAGGTGGAACTGGCGCAATACCAGTACCTGCTGCCCCGCCTCAAAGGGATGTGGAAACATCTGGAACGGCAGGGAGGCGGCATAGGCAGCCGAGGGCCGGGTGAAACTGAAATAGAAACCGACCGCCGTATCGTAAAAGATAAAATCGCATTGCTGAGAAAAAGGCTTGGTGAAATAGATAAGCAAGCCATGACACAGCGCAAGGAGCGGGGAGAATATATTCGCGTGGCCTTCGTTGGCTATACCAATGTGGGGAAAAGCACACTGATGAATGTGCTGAGTAAAGCAGATGTATTTGCGGAAAATAAATTGTTTGCAACATTAGATACCACCACCCGTAAAGTAGTGTATGAGCAAACCCCTTTTTTACTGAGCGATACGGTAGGCTTTATCAGGAAACTGCCGCACCACCTGGTGGAGAGTTTTAAAAGCACGCTCGATGAAGTGCGGGAGGCTGATTGCCTGCTGCATGTTGTGGATATTTCGCACCATGGTTATGAAGACCAGATGGGCGTGGTAAATAAAACACTCCAGGAAATAGGCGCTTTCGACAAGCCGGTACTGACCATCTTCAATAAAATGGACCTTTATGAACAAACTGTTTTTGATCCCTGGCTTGATGAGGAAGTGAAAAAAGATATGCTCACTCAACTGGAAACACGCTGGCAGCAAATTACCCATAACTCAGCCATATTTGTTTCCGCAACAGAACGCCGTAACCTGGACGGGCTGAGGAATACGATACTTGCCAAGGTAAAGCAACTGTACCAGGAACGGTACCCATACCTCACAAAGTTCTATTGAAAACCTCCCTGCTGAAATAATTTACAACATAAAATTGCGCTCTTTTTTTTGCAGCATTTTTACAATAATAATTGCTGGTCAAAAATTAATTTGCGCCTGTTTATTTTTGCTGAAGGTTTTCATGTCTGTAAATTTATTTTTATCAAACAATTAAATATCTGGGGAATCAGCAAAAAAAATTACGCCTTATTCTTTCCCTGAGTTGAAAAAATTATGTACTTTTCATAAACTAATCAGGATGATGCTATAAACATTCTCTTATGAAACAGCAAGTACGTGAATTACTGGTTACCGCTAAAGTGGCAAAAAACTGGCAAGGCCATTTCAACGAAAAGGTGGAAGAATTAATGGTTTTAGTCAATAAAATAGACAACGACAAACAGGTGCTCGAAGCAGGGGAATTACTTGATGTGTACCATAAAACCAAACAAAAACCCGCCAAACTCCGAAAGAAAAAACTTACCGATTGCTGCGAAAAACCTTTTGAATTTCTTGTGTTTTGCAACTGATCGTTCAGATTTCTACTTTAGACTTTAGACTTTCTACTTTAGACTAAATTACCCAAGCGACCTGTTCAAAAAATCGGCAAATGGCCGCATGGTGGTAAATACGTCCATCACTTTCTTTCCCAATCCTTTCCCCGTTAAATCCGTATCGGGTAAATTATGCCCTACGGTGAAGCTTTTCATCTTCAGGTATTCAATAGCAGGATTATCTTCTTTATAACCGGCGGGCAATGTTTTCAGTTGCTCCCCGTCTATTTTTGCGAAGAACTTTTTGAATTTTTTATCCTCGATTATTTTTTTGAACTCTGCGAAATTATAATCTATCTCCTGCCTTACCGCCTTCAGCAAAGGCGCTTCAGGCACCCATAGCCCGCCGCCCGCAAAGCTTTTACCACCCGGCTCTATATGCAGGTAATACCCCGCGCCGGGAAATTTGCGCCCTCCCCTGCTGAAAAATGCGCCGAAGTGTGCTTTATAAGGCGTCTTATCTTTTGAAAAACGTACATCACGGAATATCCTGAATATACAGTCTTTTGCTTTTTGTTCCTTAAACATCGGCTCAGTGACAGAAAGCCCCCCCAGTATTTCAGTAACCAACAATTCGAAATCTTCTTTGGCAGCTTCGTATTCATCCCTGTGCTTATCAAACCAGGGTTTATTATTGTTTTTTGACAGCTTTCCGATGAAACTTATGGTTTTGGCCTGTAGCATACCTTACATTTTTGCTTTAAAGATAAAAGTAAAACAAACACTTAAACAAAAATTTGCAACAAAATAATATATACTATAATTTTTTTGCAGTAGATTTATTCCACACAAAACATTTCTTTATGTTCGTAGCTTCATTGTATAATCTTAAAGGCGGTGTGGGGAAAACCGCTTCGTGCGTCAACTTCGCATTCATGGCTGCAAAAGATGGCTATAAAACATTGGTGTGGGACCTTGACCCGCAGGGTGCCGCAAGCTACTACCTAAATGCCCAGCCAACAGTGAAAGGCAACATCAAAAAAATTATTGAACACAACCTTGATGTAACTGACGCCATCGTAGCTACCGACTACGACATGCTGGACATAATACCCGCAGACCTTTCGGCACGTAAGCTTGATATTTTGCTCGAGGCGCAACATGGCTCCAAAAAATATTTTAAGAATTTACTCAAACAGGTATCTTCCGTTTATGATTTTGTTTTCATAGACTGCCCTCCCGGTTTCTCTAATGTGGCTGATAATATATTTTACGCTTCCGATGCCGTGCTGATGCCCGTAATACCCACTACCCTTTCCATACGCACGTATGAGCAGGTGAAAAGTTATTTTGAAAGTAAAGATATGGACCCCGGCAAACTGATGTGTTTCTTCTCCATGGTGGATATCCGTAAGAATATGCATAACGATACCATGCTGCAGCTATATAAAGACAAGCGTTTCTTTGAGCATTATATACCCTACATGTCCGACATTGAAAAGATGGGTGTAAAACATGCGCCTGTAGAAGTTTACGCACCATCAGGCTTTGCTACCACATGCTACCGCGCATTGTGGAATGATATAAAAGAAGGTGTGCTGGAATAGTGCATCCATCATCTTTCGCGATTAAATCAACACTACCCTTTTCCCTGTTTTTTCGGGAACTAACAAATTAAAATTAACTTAGCCCGCAGGCAAACCAAATACTTTCATGCACAGTACCGTAAATAACCGTTTATCCCGCTATGTTTATTTGTGTTGCGCGGTATTGATGTGCTATGCATCCTTTTTCTTTTATCCCCGCTGGCGGCAAAGCGGCACTGAGGCTGCCATATCGTGGGATGTTTCGGGCTACTATTGGTACCTCCCCTCCACATTTATTTATAAAGACCTGAAACATCAGTCATTCAAAGACAGTATTCTTAATAAATACCGGCCCACCAATACGGAATTCATGCAGGGGATGAAATTAGATAATGGCAATTACGTGATGAAGTATGCATCAGGCATGGCCGTTATGTACCTGCCATTTTTCACAGCCGCACACCTAGTTGCCGGAGCGCTGGGTTACCCGAGAGATGGCTTCTCAGCGCCTTACCAGTTTGCTATTCAATTCGGCGGCCTTTTAATTTCCCTCATTGGGTTATGGTATTTACGAAAGCTGCTGTTAAATTTTTACCGCGATAAAGTTGTTGCAGTTGTTTTGTTGTTGCTTGTATTGGGCAGCAACTATCTTAATTACTCCTCCATAGACTGTGGCATGTCGCACTGCTGGCTGTTTACCGTTTATGTATTCCTGCTATTAAATACACTTTATTTTTACCAGTCGCTTCAATTAAAGTATGCCATCAGGATAGGCTTGCTTGTTGGCCTTGCCACACTTACCCGGCCTACTGATATTATCTCCTGCCTCATTCCGCTATTATGGGGTATGAACAGCATTTCTTTTACTGCGATAAAAAAGCAGTTTAGCATTTTTATAAAAAATTATAAAGCCTTTATCCTGGCATGTATCTGTGCCGCATGTGTAATTTCCATCCAGCTTATCTATTGGAAATATGTATCCGGGCATTGGCTTGTTTATAGCTACCAGGGGCAAAAATTGTATTTCCGCTCTCCCAATTTTATGAATTATACATTCAGCTACCGCAGTGGCTGGCTTGTATATTCCCCTATGATGATGCTGGCATTTATCGGTATCATCCCATTCCTGAAGAACGGCAATAACAAAGTTGCCATCATTACTTTTTTCCTGTTGAACTATTACCTTGTGTGCGCATGGAATATCTGGTGGTATGGCGGCAGGGCTATGATACAGAGTTACCCGGTACTTTTGTTTTGCATAGCAGCGTTGGTAGAGGCTGCATTTAGCCGGAAGCTATTATTCTGGATATTAACGCCTGTTTCCATTGTTTTCATTTATTACAATATATGGATCACTTACAACTACCACAAAGGCGGATTGTATGACAATGACTGCATGACGGAAGCTTATTTCTGGCGGGTAGCAGGCAGGTGGAGGGCACCGGCTGATATAGTGGTATTAAAAGAAAACCCGGACCTGTTTGAAGGACAACCAAAGGACGGGCGGATTATTTATCGCAATGATTTTGGAGGCAAGCCATTATTATTGAATAAAGAAAATCAAAACAGCCCTATCTACAAATTTCCCTTTACCGCTAAAAATGTGCAATGGCTGCGTGCCCAGGCCACATTTCGTTGTAATGAAAAGGAATACGAAGACTGGAAAATGGCGCAGTTTATCGTAAGGCTGATCAATAAAGACAGCATTGTAAAGGAAAACATGATCAGGATATATCGCCTGCTTGGCGATAATGAAACGAGAACCATATCCCTGGATATGAAATTGCCCCATGCCAGCTATGATTCGGTAAATGTATTGTTCTGGAACGGCGGGAGTGATAAACCTTTATGGATTGGGGATCTGGAGGTGAGGGCGTTTAATGAGTAGCCCGCCTTTAGTATATAGGTTTTGTTGCCTGAATCCCGGCTGCATAAACCTTATACCTGGCCTGTTCACAAAAAATAGCTATGGACACAAAGCTGCCGGTTATCATCAGATAAACATAAGGCACTTGTATCAGGAACAGGAAAAATGCAAGGTAAATTTTAAAAGATGCCAGCAGGAATATCTTATAATTGATCTTTTTTCTATTGAACCAATACCAGGCGGCCATAACCGCAATAACAGCCAGGCAGGTTACCAGGTGGACTTTTTGCATCAGCTTAATGCGTTCCATTATATCAAGGTTAGTAAACCTGGTATAAAAATAATAGGCATAACCAGTACCTTCATACAACTGGGAGGGAAATCCGTCATAGTTGAGGTATGTCCATTCGTGGAGGGCTGCTTTGTCGTAATATTTATAGCTCTTATAAAATAACGCCCAATCTTTGCTCATAAATGGCAGCACATAAAATACAAGTACCATTACTAATACAGTGGTTGCAGACCCTAATAATAATTTCCGTTTACCTGAGAAAAACAATATGAATGCATACAAAGGAAGCCATAGAATCAGGCTATAGCGCGACAACAGGCAGCAGGAAATAAATATTCCCTGGATAATGGCATTTTCCTGGTTAAGCCCTGAAATCAACAGCATATAATACCCTGCAATCATAATTTCCACCGTAGCCCAGATTATCCTGTTATTACTGTCTGGCAACAGGATACAATTGGCTCCTAATAATAGCAGCAGCATTAATACGGACAACATCCTGTTATTAATTTTCTGGCTCCTGGCGTATACCCACAAGGCAGCTATACACCATACGGCAAATGCGACCCACCGGTAATCCATGTGAAAAAGCTCTGCAACTGTAAACGGCATCCATTGCAGCGGAAGATAGGTAGCCTGCAGCGGGTAACCGAAATCATTGATCACCCTGTAAGGATATTCACCTGCCATGAATCTCCTGCATATTACCTGTATCAGCGGTATGATATCTGATTCATGAGCACTTACAGGATGCTTCGCCAGTACGAAATAATAGCCCACACCCAGCAACACCAGCCCGGCTGAAAAAAATAATAAGGTTGCATAAAAGGCCTTATTTTTGGGCGGACCATATTGTTCATCCGATATGTTAGCGTTGTAAAATTTATATACCAGAACTATACCAAATAATAAAGAGGATAGAAACAAACTTATTGCATTCTTGCCCTGGGAAAGCAACCCGTTTTTGTAAAAATAAAACAGGAATAAATTTTCCAGTATTATCAATGCGATCAAAATGCTATTAGCAAACAGAGATTTTCTCATTTCAGGCACGTAGATAATCAATTATTAACGTTACTTATCACTATTATTCTTTAGCAAATGTATAAAAACAAGCGATTCTCTAACCTGGCTTTTTGGCAAATGCTTCTTGCGTTTGTTTTTAGCTGTGTATTGGTAACAGTTAATGTTATCCGCATATTCCAGATACCTATCACTATTGATGAAACGGGTTATGTTCCATCTTACACCTATTCAGATCTGATGCAGAACAATATCGGAAGTGCCAACAACCATATTCTTCATTCTCTTACCAGGAAATTTTTCGTTGAATCGTTGGGTAATATTTTATTCTCATTCCGGCTTGATAGCCTGATTGCACAGGGCCTGTTTCTTGTTTTTACTTATTTATTATTCAGGGTTTTATTTAAAAACCCATGGTGGCAACTCTGTAGTTTTGTTTTGCTTAATGTGATCAGCCCGTTCATATTTAATTTTTGGGTTCTAATATAAACGAACAGCCAGTAACCTCCCGCTAGTGGTTCGATTCAGATGACCTTGCCGTGCTTAAGAGAATAGCTGATGAGTCAAAAAATAAAACAGGAAGGATCAAGTTACACACATTCTGGTTATTTGTAGGCGCTATGAATTACGATATGGAGAAGAAGTATCCTGGAATGTTTGATCCATTGGAAGACACCCGAATCACTCCGGGGATGGACACTTCATTCGATTTTTATTATATCTCTGTTTCAGAAAATACGGATACACTTTCTCTCCATTACCATCGTGATACCGACTTTACCGGTGGAAGTTTTATACTATTTAAGAAAAACAATTAACACTAAAAATAACCTATTCCTTTTTTAGTCCTTCGACGTTGCCATTAAGAAATTTCTCTTTCTCCTCAAGTATTTGGTCTGTAATATCTGTGACGTATGTTTGAAATGAAACAACCTGATCCCTGTCTTTATTGAAATTCATTAAGTAATTAAGCTCTCCTTTATCTGTAAACATCGTGGAATCTAAGTAAATAATATTCTTTCTTTTGCCTTGATAAAACTCAAAGTTATAGCCGTCTGCCAATATCCAATTTATAGTGCATTCGTGTTCAGAGTTCTGTTGTTGGTCGTAAATAAATATATTTTCAGTGTTCGGATGTATTGCGCCGCGAAACATTGCTTCTTTGTATTCCGAGGCCATCCATTCCGCGTATTTTATAAAAACAATCTTATTAGCTGTCGCTAAATAATGATGATCTGATATAAGAAAGAGGAATGCAAATAATGAAAAGCAAACAGCCTTTATTGCATTGTGCTTAGTATCAATATTTTTGAATGCTAATGCTACAATTAAAATAAAAATACTGAAAGAAGCCTGTAACCACCGTTGTTCTAATCTTATAGTTACTACGGCAGGCATAATGCACAAAATAAACAGAATAGTCAAATAAAACACGAGGTTTATATCTGCAGCGCCATTCTCGTTTTTTAATTTTATCAATTTAACCGCACTGATAAAAAATAAAATAAAAATCATTAAAAGCGAACCAATTATTACAACCAAAAGCACTTTATAGAACGTGTCTAAACCGGTATATGACATACCTATGGTGCCACCGGGCCCTGAATTCATTTGTATTATTGACAATAGCCCATCCTTTAAAAAACCGAAAACCTGGCTAAAAGAGATTTTGATATCCTGGCCTGCCGTACCGACAAAAAAAGAAAATCCAAAAATGTATTTCTTAATGCCAATGTTTACCCCAATTGACAGAAAAGCTAAAGAACATAAAATAGTCTTTTGCCTGTAGTTTATTCTGCTTTTAAGAGGGTAAAACAAGACTATTATTGCTATAAAAATAAATAAGGTTATATACCGTTCATGTGTATAGATAGCTAAATTGGAAAACAACAGCGCCCAAAGAATATTTTTAAAATTTTGCTTTCCGGAAGGCTCTTTATTGAGCATAAACTTCAAGATAAAATATAAAGACAATAGGAAAAAAGTCATAGCCAGTGCTTCAAGAGAGCCTCCATACATAACCTGGGTAATATTATAATATGCGAATCTCGATGACCCTATTAAAAGGCTTATAAAAGCAGAAAGCAGCTTTGAGTTCAGAAATAAATTTAATATTATCGCAAAAAGAAGTGTATTTAATGCCTGCAGGCCCACATTAAAGAAATAATATTTATACACATTTTTCCCGAACAGATCAATAATCGCATTAACTACGATAAGATATACAGGCCTGAATTTATGGGTATTGCCCAGGGAATTGATTTGACCGGTAAAACTCCTGATAGTAAAATGATCCTGGAAACACATAAGGTCGTCTCCGTAAATCGTAGATGTTTTAATGCCTGAAAAATAATACGCTAAGATGCTATATACCAATATAAGAAACAATGTACAGTATAATATATATTTTTTATTCATAAAATAGGTTTCATAACAAAAATAATACGACTATTATTTAATTATCATCCATTAGGCTCTGTCAAATCGGATTCTACTGACTTTTTTCTTCCATTGAGCTTATAAACTGTTACATTATTAAATTTTTGTGCTATCTCTGTATTGAAATGATCTTCAATGTATTTTTTTGATTCTCCGAGAAACACAACAATTTTTCCATTTTCAGGAATGGTATATCGGTAAACCAGGCTGAGCTGATGTTGTTTCCGAATAACTTCATAATACCAAATAACATTCAGGCCAAGATCTTCGTTCAGTACCATACAACTATCAATACTTGCATTATTATGCAAAACGTTTTTCATAAACTGTTCCATATCTGTTTCCTCCGGGCGCTCATAAGGTGAATATTTATTACTTACAACATTGGTTACAATTGTCTTGTAGGGAATAATAAATACAAAAAATAAAAAAATAAGAGGGAGAAAATTATATGAGAAAATTTGCTTCTTATTATCTATATCATTGAGTATCCTATAAATAGAAAATAAAAATACACCTACGATCATAGCCAAAAAAGGAAATATAGGCATCAGATACCAGCTAATTTTTGTTTTTGCTCCCGATATTACCAATAAGTACGTAAACACAAGAATAGCCGAATAAATAGTTATTTCTTTTATCCATTTCTGTTTATTGCACAAACCGGCTATTATACCTGGTAATACTAATAAGTACCACTCATGAAAAAAGTCATTAACCAATAGGTCATAGTAAAACCATTCATCCCCCACATGACTACCCAGCACTGCGTTATATCTTCCACCAAGTTCTTCTCTTTTTACAGCATCAATATACCCAGGGCTAAAGTGGTCCCTTAGCAGGTAATAGCCAATAACAAAAAACAAAAAAGCAACAATCCCAAAGTAAAATTCCTTTTGTTTTAAAATAGTGGCTAATTTCATTTTATAAATTGCGTAAATGAAAAGACCCGGCAGAAATATCAGGCTTTGTATGCCTTTGGTAAGAGCAGATAAAATTAATAAAAAAAACGTTATGTATAAATATTTTCTTTTCCCTTCATCCAGGTATAGAAAGAAAAAGATAGTGTATCCGAGCATCAGCATGGTAAGCAGCGAATCATAGTCCCCGGTACGGGTTCCATGAAAAGTAACATATCCCTGAGTTGTTACTAAAACAATAGCGCAGATCAACCCAAGAAGGGGTTCTTTATTTTTTTTTGTAAAAAAAAAGAAAAGAAGGAGACAGGTACCTAATGCAGCAAGCGCAGACGGCAAACGCACTGCAAGTTCATTTGTACCAACAACCTTCATCATCAATACCTGTAACCAAATCATTAATGGTGGTTTGGTGCTGATATTGTCAGGTTTATCGTTAATTGTAGTTACAATCCAGTTGTGGCTATTGCTCATCTCAAAAGAACTGACTGCAAGGCGCCCTTCATCCCATTGCAATATCGGGGGGGCATCAAGAAAATTAAAGAGTGGAAAGAATACAATAAGGATCAGAAGCAAAATTGCTATTGAAGGTTTAATTGACATTGATTACACTTTAGCGTAAAGGTAACTATTTATTTCACTTATGTTTTTGTCAGCAATTCCCGAAGTATTTATACAATCTTTGTTCATAAAATCAGAGCCTATAAAAGAAAAAAGAAAAATTTTCATACTTGCTAACATGCACTCAGCAAATAAATACGACTTTTGTTTTTCGAATTTAACCATGCAATTCACACTAACACTCGATATTTCGCCGCTCCCAAGGCCCATTGCCTATACCGACAATATCCTGCTCATAGGCTCCTGCTTTACAGAGCATATTGCCGAACGGCTGCAGCAGCATAAATTCAGCGTTTTATCTAATCCTCATGGCATTTTGTTCAATCCGCTGAGTGTAGCGCAGAGCATTGACGGATATATTGAAGGAAAAGAATACACCGCTGCCGACCTGTTCCTGCTCAATGATACCTGGAATAGCTGGGAGCATCATACCCGCTTCTCCAATATTGATGCGAACGAAGCCCTGAACAGTATTAATCAATCGCAACACCAGGCAGCAGAATTCATAAAAAAAGCTGACTGGCTCATCATTACATTAGGCTCCGCGTTCCAGTATTATCTAAAAGAAACAGGCAAGCCAGTAGCCAATAACCACCGCGCTCCCGCTCAATGGTTTGAAAAAAAATTATTGCCGATTGATGAGATCACCACCGCCCTCAGCAATACGCTGCATAAGTTATCTGATGCAAATCCGTTTGTGCAGGTACTGTTCACTATAAGCCCGGTGCGCCATATCCGCGACGGGGTTATTGACAACAACCGGAGCAAGGCAAGACTCATTGAAGCAGTGCATACCTTATGCGGGCAAAGTGAAAAGGCGCATTATTTTCCGGCTTATGAGCTGGTAATAGACATACTCCGCGATTACCGTTTTTATGACGTTGACCTGGTACACCCCAATTACATGGGCACCACTTATGTGTGGGAAAATTTTGTGAGATCCTGCATATCCAATTCTTGCTATGAAGTAATGCAGCAGGTGCAGGAGATCATCACCGCCCGGTCTCACCGTTCCCGTTTCCCGGAAACAAATGCACATAAAAAGTTTTTGGAAAGTTATGCCGCAAAGACCATTTCCTTAATGAATAAGTATGCTTTCCTTAACCTGAATGAAGAGTTGCAATATTTTGAAAGCAGGTTTTAAATCCCGCATTTCTTAAAGAGATAATCACTGCAAATCAAATATTTCTTATCTTTCGATCAAAGCATTTGCGTCAATAAAATTTCTGAGAAATGGAACCAACCGATATCCGCTGGATAATGCGTTTTGATAATTATAAAAATGCATTGCAAACAATTGAAGATATTCTTCCCAGGTATAAAGAACTGTCTGAACTGGAAAAAGACGGATTGATACAGCGCTTTGAGTTTACTTTTGACCTGGCCTGGAAAGTGATGCAGGATTATTTAAAATTTTCCGGGTATGCAGCTATAAAGGGCCCGCGCGCCAGTATTAAACAAATGAGCCAGGATAACCTGCTGGATGCTTTCGCCTGGGGAGAAATCCTGAATACCCGAAACGAACTGGCTCATATATCATATATATGATGAAGATAAAAGCCGCAGCCATTTAGATACGATCATTTATGATTACGTGCCTGTTTTACAGTCTTTCAAGGTTCAAATGGAACAAAAACTATGATCTCCTATACTACTAACCAA
>Ga0302191_10001888_pt1 | contig 13331 bp, 8 predicted proteins | sample II_Bog_E3_1_FD_198775 | JGI IMG/M metagenome (GOLD analysis project Ga0302191, IMG submission 198775) | Peat permafrost microbial communities from Stordalen Mire near Abisko, Sweden - II_Bog_E3_1 | ecosystem: Environmental > Terrestrial > Soil > Wetlands > Peat | place: Sweden: Abisko, Stordalen...
AAGACATATCCAGTTTTGTGCCCCTGAAATAATTCACATCGCTTTCCTTGAAACCATAATCTCCATAACTACCCCGGATACCTAAATTAAATGATGGTGACAAATAATATCCTAATCCAACTCCTACTGCAGGATACATTTGCTGATTGAAATTAAATATCCCGTTTCCATAATCTCCATTATATTCATTCTTAATAACACCTAAATCAACAGCTAGCTTGATGTCAGCTGTTTGCGCCTGAATTATTTGTGTTCCTATAAGGAAAGAAACAAATAGTAAATTTCTGTATCTCATATATTTTAAATTAATTGTGAATGAATTTTCACTTTGCAAAGTTGAGCATTAATCGTTATGAAAATATTACACAATTATTTAAATAAGTTACATCATTCACACATAAATATTTATTTAAATCAGCCTGTTTATTGCAAGGATATTGATAGACCATGTTTTAGAATTTTAAATATGAATCTATAAATACTCATTTTTCAAATAAGCGAATAATCTGATAGGTTTTTGGACTGCTCCCCCGCCCTCAAGCTAAGGAATTAATAATTGCCAGAATACTGAATTTTAAGCTTTTGTAGATTAATAAATTGATCATTAATTATCTATAATTGCTTATATAAATCATGTTCGTTTAAATACTAAATCTGCTGATGACTTCTTACAGATTACACCTCACTGTGAGTCCTCATATCATTCTCTGACATTTCCTAACAACGCAGGTTTACATGGACTTTAACTTTACCGGAAAATATACTATGTTCTGTTTATCAAAAAAATGTTGACCTTCTATTGAAGAGCAACACTTTTTAAAATTATGCATAAGAATAATTTTAGTGAGGATAAAACTCATTGATCATTTTATCTCATTTTACACCTGGATATTCATCAGATAGCTAAACAGCCCAAAAACTTTAAGGAGCCAGATAACAATAATGATGACTACTACAATATTTAAAATGTTTTTAATTTTATGATCCATTGGAATATATGTATTAACAAGCCAAAGGAGAACACCTACAATGATAATTACAAGTAAAACTGATAAGAGTGACATAATGATTGAGTTTAGAAGTTTAAATAATAGTTGAAAAAGGAACATTAATAATTGAGTATTAATTGGATTCAAAGATAGATGGGATGTCAGGTTCAACTCTTACATAATTTCAAAATATTATTACATCATTCACACTAAATGAATTTATTTACTATTTATTCATTTACTATTTACTATTTACTATTAATTCTTCTTTACTAAAATAAAAAACAACAAGAGGAAACAAGAGAAAACAAAATACATAACCATCCCGATAGCTATCGGGATCACAATAGGACACAATAGTTAAATACCTAGCGGTATTTTAAGAATTTAAGACCCAACAAGATGATTAAATGTAATCTATCTATTAAACGAAATAACTATTGTGGTTAATTTTTTAATTAGGTAAAGTAGAATTAAGCTCTTTTCATGAATAAAACACAGATCAGAATTTTGAACTGTAATAGTAATCCTTTTTGAGTAAAAAATAAGAAATCTAACGGATACCTGACATATGATAAATGCTGATTTCAACCATAAAAGGAGAATAAAAAAAGTGTGTCATTTATCAATCCTGACAAGCGACACACTAAATGGTAAATGGTAAAAAAAATAGTAAATGTATATTACATTCTATCCATATACCAACTTAATTCTTTTTCAATTTTCTGGTAATGGAAAATAGTGGTAATGATTTTTTGCAAACGCATAAATGCTGTTTCGCTTTTAACCACATAATCGAAAGCTTTATGATGCATGCAATCAATTGCCACCTCAATTTTATCCTGGGAAGACAACATCACTACCGGTATTTCAGGATTGAATATTTTGATTTTATCCAGGGTTTCAATTCCATTCATCGCCGTCTTATCAATTCCATCGAGATAATAATCCAACACTATGACATCGGGTGTATGGGATAAATGATTCATGCAAAGTTCGCCTGTTGCAAAGGTTTCGATAGTGAAATCGGCATGTTCCATGAAATCAATTTCCAATGATTTCAGGAACAGGGCATCATCATCTACCAGAAATATTTTAATTTTATCTTTATTCATTTGTTCGTGTTTTTATGTTATTAAATTCTATTTCTAATTCTTTGCAAGCTTGCAAACAAACATTCTCAAGTTGTAAAACCATATCAGTTATAATTTCAGTATGTTCTATCGATCCTGCATATTCCTGTACTTTTTTGGCCATATTTTCGAAATCAACATTCATACCCATAATTGCAAATGAGGGTATCATTTTATGGACTGCTGCCTGCAGAGATTTCCAGTCTTTATCGAGCAACCCTTTTTTCATGGCATTAATTAAAGGTGGAGTTTGATCAAGATAGAGGGTTATCATTTCCATCATCAACTGAGGGTTTGATTTGGTACGGGTATTTAAATAATCAAGGTCAATACATTTAATTTTTTTTATTTCAATCAATTCAGTTGATTCAGGTTCCGGTTCAATTTCTGTGACTGGTAAAGATTTTTTAACCAGTCCAATAATTTTAGTGTATAATATTCTTTCGTCAACCGGTTTTGCAATATAATCATTCATCCCTACCGCTTTACATTTTGCCAAATCCACTGTAGTGACATCAGCTGTTAAAGCAATGATAGGAATCGTCAAATTCATTTTATTCCGGATATAATCTGTTGCTTCAAATCCATTCATGACAGGCATTTGAAGATCCATTAAAATAACATCAAAAGTACTTGTTTTCAACTTATCAATGGCTATTCGACCATTATCGGCCATATCACGTTCGAAGCCATAATCATCCAAAAGGGTTTTCATCAATAATTGGTTGAGAGGAATATCTTCAACTACCAAAACTCTAATATTGCTGTTTTCCGAATCCAATTCGGTCGTTTCGATTTCAATATCTGCTTGTTCTGTCGTTTTTTGAAAATCTAAAATAAAACTAAATGTAGATCCTTCATCCAGTTTGCTGGTCAAGCTGATAGTTCCACCTTGTGGTTCCACCAATTGCTTAACAATAGCCAGGCCTAATCCGGTTCCGCCGTACAATCTGGAAGTTCCGCTGGTAGCCTGTTGAAAGTTATCAAAAATGGTTGCTTTTTTAGATTCCGGGATTCCTATACCCGTATCCTTCACCGAAAATTCAATTTTCACTTTTTCATCATCTTCCGACAGTAAGCGTACACTTACTGTAATGCTTCCTTTTGAAGTAAATTTCACCGCATTACTAACAAGATTTAAAATTATCTGGTGCAATCGTACCGGGTCGCCTAGTAATACTTCCGGAATTTTATTATCGTATTCTTTAATTAAAACTAAATTCTTTTCCCATATCTTTGTTTCAAACAGATGAACCATGGCAGCTATGGATACTGACATTTTAAAAGGAACCTGTTCGAAGGTCATCTTACCGGCATCCACTTTTGCCAGGTCAAGTATGTCGTTTATCAAAACTATTAATGCATCACCGCTCAATTTAATAGCAGTAAGATATTCTTTTTGTTTTGCAGACAATTCGGTTTTCAACAGCACTTTGGTAAAACCAATAATCGCATTCATTGGAGTACGGATTTCGTGACTCATATTCGAAAGAAACTGTTGTTTTGCCTTCACAGCATTTTCAGCAATCAACGTGGAACTTTCCGCTTTGGTTTTGGCCACTTCAGCAATTTCAGTTGCCATTTCTGCAAACACAATTGCTTCAGTAAGTTCTGTGGCTATTCTTTTTTGATTGGTGATATCCCTGGCTACAATAACAACCCCCAGCACATTTCCACGATCGTCTTTATATACAGATCCATTAAACAATACATCGGTCAGTTTGCCATCTTTGTGTTTCAAGGTAAGGGGTGAATCGGCCACAGAACCTTTTGCAAATACTTCCTGATACACTTCGCGAGCCATTTGCGGTTGGGTAAAATAATCGAAGAAGTCAGTACCTGTAAGTTCTTCACGAGTCATTCCAATGATATCAACAGTTGCCTGGTTCATATCCGTTATTTTACCTTCCGTACTAATGGTAACCAACGGATCAAGACTGGCTTCGATTAAACTGAGTGAATATTTCGAAAGTAATTTCTGGGCAGTTACATCCCTTGCTACTACAACTACACCCAATACATTGCCCTTATCATCTTTATAAACCGAGCCATTAAACAATACATCAGTCAGTTTGCCATCTTTGTGTCGAAGGGTAAGGGGAGAATCAGCTACAGAACCGTTTGCGAATACTTCCTGATATACTTCACGTGCCATTTGCGGTTCGGTAAAATAATCCAGGAAATCGGTTCCACTGAGTTCTTCACGTGTCATACCGGTTATATTGGCCAACGCTTCATTCATATCGGTAATTTTACCCTCGGGACTAATAGTCACCAATGGATCCAGACTGGCTTCAATCAGACTCAATGAATATTGAGAAGCTAATTTCAACGAATAGCTGAAAGCTTCCAGTTCTTTGTTTGCAATTTCGCGTCTTTCTTTTTCTAAGTTTTGTAATACAATTTCTTTGTCGGCAATGACTAGTTCAGCAGCACGCTTTTCTTTTTCTTCTGTCTGAAACGCCAGTTCTTTGTCGGCAATAATTAACTCATCGGCACGATTTTGTTTTTCTTTGGTTTGATAAGCCAGTTCTTTATCGGCGATTACTAATTCGGCTGCCAGTTTTTCCTTTTCTTCATTTTGAAAAATCAGTTCTTTGTTGGCTAAAATCAGCTCAGAAGCCCGTTTTTCTTTCTCATCATTTTGATAAGCAAGCTCTTTATTGGCAATACTTAATTCGGCAGCACGTTTTTCTTTTTCATCATTTTGATATGCCAGCTCTTTATTGGCAATACTCAGTTCATCTGCACGCTTTTCTTTTTCATTGTTTTGAAAAGCCAGTTCTTTATTGGCAATACTTAATTCGGCAGCACGTTTTTCTTTTTCATCATTTTGATATGCCAACTCTTTATTGGCAATACCTAATTCGTCTGCTCGCTTTTCTTTTTCATTGTTTTGAAAAGCCAGTTCTTTATTGGCAATACTTAATTCTGCAGCACGTTTTTCTTTTTCATCATTTTGATATGCCAGTTCTTTATTGGCAATACCTAATTCGTCTGCTCTCTTTTCTTTTTCATTGTTTTGAAAAGCCAGTTCTTTATTGGCAATTCCAAGTTCATCTGCACGCTTTTCTTTTTCATCATTTTGAAAAGCAAGTTCTTTATTGGCAATTCCTAATTCATCTGCACGTTTTTCCTTTTCATTGTTTTGAAAAGCCAGTTCTTTATTGGCAATGATTAATTCAGCTGCACGTTTTTCTTTCTCTTCGTTTTGAAAGGCAAGTTCTTCATTCGCAATGATTAATTCAGCTGCACGTTTTTCTTTTTCAATATTATGTAAAGCAAGTTCTTTGTTCGCAACAATTAATTCAGCTGCACGTTCTTCCTTTTCTAAATGTTGAACAATTAATTCCTGTGTTTTTTTATACAAATCTACAAAAACTGCTACCTTAGCTTTTAATATCTCAGGTGAAAGAGGTTTAATCATATAATCAACTGCACCGGCCTGATATCCTCTTGATATTTGCGAGGGATTATCCATACTTGCTGTCAAAAAGATAATCGGAATATGTTTCAGTTTTTCATCTTTCCTGATGATTTCTATGGTTTCAAATCCGTCCATTTCAGGCATTTGCACATCCATAAGAATGATAACAAAATCTTGTTCCCGATTTAGAATTTCTAATGCTTCAGCACCTGATTTTGCTTTCACACAGATATAATCTTCGTTTGAAAGTATTACTTCTAAGGCAAATAAGTTTTCCGCCCTATCGTCAACCATTAATATTTTATTCCGAATATTTTCATTCATTATCGACAATAATTAAAATTGCTTTTTTTTTCAAAATCATTTATTACAAAGAACCCAACATGATACTATATACAAAGAGTAAATTAATCTGACATCATAATTTGCAGAACATTAATTTACTGCATTTTCTGTCTTGGTTCTTGGTTCTTTTGTCTATATATTTAAATCTCTTTTTACTTTAGTTACTTAACCATACTCTCATTAATGATAGCAATCGATCAACATCTAAAGGTTTCGTGATGTAATCATTGGCACCGGCATCAATACATTTTTGCTTGTCATCTTTCATTGCCTTAGCTGTAAGAGCAATGACAGGTAAACTTTTAAATACCACCTCTGACCGTATTCGTCTGATAGCTTCGTATCCATCCATTTCAGGCATCATAATATCCATTAACACCAAATCAATGTCGTGATTTGTATCCAGTATCTCCAATGCAATTTTACCATTTTCGGCTTTCAGGACTTCCATGCCGCGTTCTTTTAAAATTTTTGTCAAGGCAAATATATTTCTGGCGTCATCATCTGCTACCAAAATCTTTTTCCCATGAAATACAGTTTCTTTATCATACAAATTATTTATAATCAGTTGTTTTGACTCAGGTAAATTACTAATCATCCTGTGAAGGAAAAGTGCTGTTTCATCCAACAACCTGTCTTCCGATTTTACTCCTTTAATAATTATATTATCTGAATATTTAAGAAGTTCATTGTTTTCTTCTACTGTAAGTTCTTTACCGGTATAAACGATAATTGGCGGAATGATATGATTCTTTATATTTCTCAATTCACGAATTAATTCAAATCCACTCATATCGGGCAAACCTAAATCAAGAATAATACAATCAATTTTATTTTCAAGAAAAATATTTATTGCCTCTTTTCCTGTCCCGGCTTCAAAACATTTTACATCTCCCGATCCAATAAGGATACTGATTGCTTTCCTTGAATTCTCACTGTCTTCGATGATAAGTAAATTTTTAATTTTTCGGGCTGCAAATTTTTCAATTCTGTCAAAGGTATCTTCCAGCTCATTTTTATTAATTGGTTTTGTCAGATACTCTACAGCTCCCTCTTTGAAAGGTACAAATGATGGTTCTTTTGCTGAAATAATATGAACAGGGATATGTCTTACTCTTGGATTCGCTTTTAGTTCATGTAAAACCTCATTTCCGTTCATACCCGGTAAACCCATATCGAGTATAATTGCTTGCGGATTATATTTTGTAGCAAGAAGTAAACCATCTTCTCCTGTTGAAGCGGACAAACATTTAAATCCTTTTTTATAGGCTTGTTTCAACAGAATTGATGCAAATATCAAATCATCTTCTATTATCAGAACCACTTTATCATCCCTGGTAATAGTTTCTCTATCATCATCTAATGCAGGATAATTCAGATATTTTGTTCCTTTTTCAATGAAGGGTTTATACAAAACAGGTTCTTCGGAAGTATTAAAACTAATTGCATCCTGTTCAGGGAATATTTCCAAAGGAATTATCAATGAAAAAGTAGAACCTTCATTTAACTCGCTGACCACTTTTATTTCTGCGCCTAATAAAGTTGCCAGTTCACGTGAAATAGAAAGGCCTAATCCTGTACCGCCATACTTACGTGAAGTACCACCATCAGCCTGTTGAAAAGCCTCAAAGACAGCCATTTGTTTCTCTTTCTGTATTCCAAGACCTGTATCGGTGACTGAAATAATAATATTTCTTTCTGTAAAGTTGTTTATATTAATACTTACACTCCCTTTTTCAGTAAACTTAATTGCATTCGATAATAAATTTTTTAATATCTGATTCAATCTTTGTACATCAGTCCGGATGAATTCAGGGATTTCTTTATTCAATGTACAGGTTAGAATCAACCCTTTTTGTTCCGCCTGATGTTTAAAATTGCGTATCAAATCATCACCTAATTTACTAAGAGAAACGTTTTCAATATTGATGGACATTTTTCCTGCTTCTATTTTGGATAGATCAAGCACTTCATTGATTAACGCAAGCAGATCGCAGCCACTTTTATATATAATTTCGGCACATTCAACTTGTATTTCATCCAGATTGTTCTTTTTGTTTTCTGATAAATCTTTCGATAAGATAAGTAAACTGTTCAGTGGGGTTCTTAATTCGTGCGACATATTTGCAAGAAATTCCGATTTATATTTACTGCTTATTTCAAGTTGTTTTGTTTTCTTTTCAATATCATTTTTTGCCGCTTCGACTTCTGTGTTTTTTTCTTCCAACGACTGGGTTTGTTCTTCCAGTTCTTCGTTGGACATTTGTAATTCTTCCTGTTGTTGTTTTAAATTTTGAGTTTGTTCCTCCAGTTCTTCATTCATTTGTTTCAACTCTTCCTGTTGCGATAAAAGTTCTTCACTTTGAACCTGTGTTTCTTCCAGTAATTCCAATATTTGCTTTCTGTCGGTAGCCGAATTTACACTGATAGCAATAATATCCATTGAATCATTGATGAATTCTTTCTCAGTTTCATTAAATTCTGTCAATCTGGCAATCTCTATTACACCTAAAATATTCCCTTCAAACAAAAAAGGAGTTATGAGCAGACATTTTGTTTTTGTATTCAGTATAGACGATTTGATGGTTAGCTGTTCATCCGTAATATTTGAAATAGAAATCTGTTTCTTTTCGCTTGCAGCCTGTCCTATCAATCCTTCTTTGAGAGCAAAAATTTCAGGTACATCTTGCGGAGAAGAAAAAGCATATTGACCATTAAGGACTAATGTATTGTTTTTATCATTGTACAGGTAAACTGTTCCTAAGTTTGCTTTCAGGTAGGTACAAATAAAACAGATGATATTGTCGGCAATTGTATCGACATTTTGCACTCCTAACAATTTAATATTAAGTTGATTTTGACCGGCAATAAGCCAGCTCTGTTTTTCGTTTGCTTCGGTCGATTCACGCAATGAGCTTGTCATTTTATTTAATGCAATGCCTAAGCTATCTTTTTCGGAGAGTGCAGTCATATCAACAGCATAATTTCCTGATGCAATAAGGATAGCCTTTTCGGTTACTTCCCGAAAACTTTCCTTTACGCTCACAAGTGAATCAAAGATGGGCTTTAATTCATCAATTTTTTTGTTTTCAAGTTTATCATTTCCAAACTCCCGACTGGCAATTTTTTCTGCTTCATTGGCAATTTGTGCTATACGTGTTGTTATACTTTTAATTATCCAGTATGAAATAACGATGGCAAACAGAATACTGGCAAGTATTAATCCAATGATTAAAATGAAAGCAGCATTGTAGTTTTTATTATTTTCATCTTTAGCAGTCACCATATCTGACTCGTTTTTAATAACAAGCTTTTGCAGATCGCTGATAGCTGAATCTCTTACTTTCAAACCAATTTCACTGGAAATCTTAAATGCTTGCTTATCATCATTTTTCATTGCTAATGAAATGATTTTAATGAGTTCAGGTTTATAGCGGTCCCATTTATCGATAAATACTTCAAGAATTACTTTTCCTTTATCATCAACTAATCCATCTAATTCAGTTGACTTTTGGTCAATAACATCCAATGATTTGTAAATGCGATCTTTGGAAAACTCCTTTTCAATATTATCTTGTTCCAGAATAATATCTTTCTCATTTCTGGCGGCATTCAAAACTGATATCATCAATTCATTGGACAGGTTTACTTTTTTTGACGAAACATCCACAATATTTAATAATCGTTGGTTTGATTCCGATAATTTATTTATAGTGAATAAAACTGTAAAAATAAGTAACACTAAAATAAAGCTGTAACCTCCAATGAGTTTACTCTTGACCGTTAAATTCATTGTAATTTTTATTTTTGAATATCAATTTTAATCAGTATTTTAATTATTTCTTCCAGCGATAAAATATAATCAGGTAAAAATGAAGCAATAACCGAGGCTGGCATAAAACAGGATTCTGCTGTTTCAGGATCCTGGACAATTGTTAATCCACCATATTCTTTTATTCTCCTGATCCCTTTTGTCCCATCATTATTTGAGCCTGTAAGTATTACTCCAATCAGTTTGTTTTGATAAGCTTCGGCTGCCGATTCAAATAACACATCAATTGAGGGTCTGGCAAAGTTTACCTTTTCATCAATGGTAAGCGAAAATGTTTTATTCCTTTCGATAAGCAAATGATAATTGGCCGGTGCAATATATACTTTTCCCTTTTCAATTTTTTCTTTCTCATCAGCTTCTTTGATTTCCAGTTTACTTTTATCGTTTAAAAGCTTAATCCATACGTTTTCGGAATGCGATCCTACGTGTTGTACAATGATGATTGGCGTACTGAAATTTTCAGGCAAAAGAGAAAAAATAATTTTCATTGCATTCATTCCTCCCGAAGATACCCCTATTACAATCGCTTCGTACAGCATTTATTAATACTTCTTTTTAAAAATACGTTGTTTTTCATCCAGCACGGAATATTCATCCTTAAAATCGGTAAAACGCAAACTTTCCTTTGTTCCAAGACATAAGATACCACCGTTTATCAGGCTGTTATGAAAAAGTGATTGTACATTATTTTGTAATTTTCTATCAAAATAAATGAGTACATTCCGGCATAAAATCAGGTTTACTTCGGCAAATACACTATCGGTAACCAAATTATGATTAGCCCAAACAATTTTTTTCTTCAACGATTGTTTCATAATAACATTATTATCATCAGATGTATAATAATTTGAAAATGATTCTTTTCCTCCCGACAATTGATAATTTGTTGAATACTCTTTCATCAATTTGTTAGAAAAGATTCCTTCTTTCGCACAATTCAACACCTGTTGATTGAAATCTGTAGCATAAATCGTCGTTCTTTCAAATAATCCTTCTTCGAGTAAAATAATAGCCATAGAATATGCTTCTTCTCCAGTAGAACAACCTGCATGCCATATTTTAATAAACGGATAGGTTTTTAAAACCGGTATTACATTTTCACGTAATGACCTGTAAAAGCCGGGATCACGAAACATCTCCGTTACATTTATGGATAAATCTGTTAAAAGTGTAGAGGCAAATGATTCTTCTTTAAGTACTCTTGTTTGTAACTCAGAAATATCTTCTATACCCGACAAGTTCATTCTGTTCAAAATCCGGCGTTTTACATGAGCTTCGGAATACTGTCTGAAATCATAACCGTATTTATGATAAACAGCTTCCAATAAATCATGGATTTTCACTTCATCTTTTTTTCTTTCTATTATCGTAGCTCTGATTGAGTCTGTATTATTTTCAAACAAGCTTTTGTCGTTATGAGATTCTTGCAACTCTGTACTTTCCATAATATCATTTTCCTGACTCACTTCTTCAAGTGCTAAAATTTAAATAATGATCTTTATTGTGTCAAATATCTTCTATCTGACTTCTTCTTTTGTCCTTCAATTGTTTAAAATGTGAAGGTGAAAGTCCTGTTACTTTTTTAAATTGATTGGATAAATGAGCAACACTACTGTAGTTCATTTTCCAGGCTATTTCAGTAATGTTCAATTCATCGTAAATAATTAATTCCTTTATACGTTCAATTTTATGATTGATAATGAAATGCTCAATAGTAGTACCCTGAACTTCTGAGAATAAATTAGCCAGATATGTATAATCGTGATTCAATTTCTCACTCAAAAAATCAGAGAAATTAGTCTTTATCATTTCATCCGAATTATGAACCATTTCAATGATGGTAGTTTTAATTTTTTCAATTAGAACAGCCCTTTTATCATCCATTAATTCGAGGCCGGAATCAAATAATGATGTTTTCAGTTGTTCACGTTGTTCAGTAGTTATTGTCTCCATAATTTCAACTTCACCTAAATCCACGACAATGAAATGCAAACCAAGCTTTTTCAACTCTTCTTTAACTGCCATTTTACAACGGTTACTAACCATATATTTGATATATAACTTCATCTGCTTTTATTTTTAATGTTTTAATTAAATGAATCACTACCGTCTGATCCTTTTAAAGGAAATTCAATCAAATTAGTATGTTAAGAGTACATATTTGTATCAAAATATTTTTATTAAAATATATACGGTCAAAGATACACACAATTGTTTCGAAAATAGTTACATAATTCACACATTTTCTTTACTGTAACTTATTGAGTTCTTTTTTAATAAAAAAAGGAGACTATCCTTTCGGTAGTCTCCTTTTTTAATTTTAATTATTATTATTGAGGTATTACAACTGTATTCATTTCTAATGTAACAGCAGTTTGTGCCAACATTCTTCCATTAATAGAAGCACCTGTTTGCATATTAATACCTGTCTGACTTAATATATTTCCTTCAAAATGTGTTGTTGTTCCTAATGTAACAGCACCTGAAGTTTGCCAGAAGATATTTTTAGCAAGTACACCTCCTGTTAATGTGATACGAACGGCAGAACTCATTTTAAGGGTTCCTGAAATCTGGAAAATAAAAACATCATTGGGTCCACCGGCAATTATAATATCTGTAGGGATTACCAGAGCTGTTGTCCATTTGTAAAGACCGGGGGTCAATGTTTTGCCGCCGATATTTCCACCTCCTAAATTTAAGAAATCAGGATTAATGCGACCGGCTGCATCTGTATAAGCAGCTTCCATATTACTTACAGCTGTTGTTAACATGCTAGGGTCTGTCACACTTGAAGGTAGCGGACCAGCTGCATTAACGGAATAAATAGTTCCTGCTACTTCTGAACATCTTAATAAAATAGCGGAGCCACTTATTGGACTTGAACCGACATTACCGGTAACGCTTGATTTATAAACATCAGTTACTCCTGTTTTAGATAAAATCGCAAAATTACCAGCTACACCAAGATTTACCGGAGCCAATAACGACAGCTTTGAGGCGGCAGCCTTACTTGCTACTGTTGAATAAGAAGATAAATTTTCTTTCGGAGATACGTTGGAAGCCATACCGGAATCCATTTGATTTGAACAACTACTCATTAATCCAACCAGGAGGAATAATCCAATGATTGGCAATCCAATTTTACTTTTCATGATATTTTTTTAGATTTGTGACTTTATTATCACGACACAAAGATAAGGCCTTCAATATTATGAAAAGTTACATAAAAATTTTATAAAGTTGCATTATTCACACTGTTTTGTAAAAAAAATAAAAAAATAAGCTTACATCCTCTCCATATACCAGTTCAATTCAGTTTCAATTTCATTAAAACTAAGAATAGTTTCGATTTTTTTTTGTATTCTCAAAAAAGCAGTTTCACTTTTTACAACATAATCGAATGCTTTATGATGCATACAATTGATGGCTACTTCTATTTTATCCTGGGAAGATAGCATAAGTACAGGAATAGGAAGATTGAAAGTTTTAATTTTATCCAATGTCTGAATTCCATTCATGGCATTTTTTTCAATTCCATCCAGTTGATAATCCAGAATGATGATATCCGGTTTATGCGACAGATTTTCAACACACAGTTCACCTGT
>Ga0302191_10001889_pt1 | contig 13329 bp, 10 predicted proteins | sample II_Bog_E3_1_FD_198775 | JGI IMG/M metagenome (GOLD analysis project Ga0302191, IMG submission 198775) | Peat permafrost microbial communities from Stordalen Mire near Abisko, Sweden - II_Bog_E3_1 | ecosystem: Environmental > Terrestrial > Soil > Wetlands > Peat | place: Sweden: Abisko...
CTCCCTCTCATGCTCTTTTACGAAAGTCATTGGAGATATCCAGTATTCCCACCATGGTCATGGTACGTCATCACAACCAAGGCTTTGTTTCAACAGCATTCGAGAGGCGCCTTCTCGTTGATTAAGCTGTATCGCTCGTAGAGGCAGGCGCAAAGGGGCTTGTTATTGGTTCCATCACACCAGAACATACAGTTGATGAATAATTTTTAAAATTGTTTAGAGACCACATCAATGGAGACAAAATTGATGTGACATTTCATAAGGCTTCGGATTATACCAGAAATTTAGCTGAATCTTATCGAACTCTTATAAAATTTGGAATTAATCGGGTTCTAACTCAGGGAGGAACAGCTAGCATGATTAACAATTAAAAATAGTTGAAAGAGGTGCTCCAGATCGGTGAAATAAAAACTTTGCTTGGAGGAGGTCTAAACTAAACGAATGTTTCCAGCATAATCGAAATATTCAAGCCCCGAGAAGTTCACATCGGCACATGCGTCCATCAAGGTCGCTATGGCCCTGTTGATGGCGGTCTCCTTGAGGAATTTATCTCAAAGATGAATTATTGTAATTGATGAATTATTAATCTATAATAAAACCATATGAATTCTAAGAGTCTGGTTGAAACATTAGAGAAGGTCAAAAACTACGCCAAAAACTTAAAAGTAATCCTGTAACTAATTCAGCAGCAAGGCATGAACAACCATCCGCAACAGCTGTCTGACACTGCTATTTTGTATGACACCAATAACTTTGAACTCCCACGCTCGTCAACTGGTGGATATGGATTGTAAGAATGACGTAAAGTAGTCACAAAACAAAGTCTAAAGTTGAATCGATGACCAATTTCAAATAGTCAAGTCCAGCACGTTCCAACCTGAGGCAGCCCTCAAAATAAAGTAAAATTGGTCTAATTTAGAAAATTCATTCACAATGAGCTGCAAGTTTGTCATAGATAAAAAGGAAGTACAGTCGTAGAATTAAACAACGAGCAATAATAAACCCGAAAATAGGATTCACATTAAGCACATTGATAATTTCTTAAATGCTTCTGTGGGCAGTCGAGACGTTTCTAATAAGAAAGCTGGCCACTCATATACATATACTCATCTCAATGCCGACTCTGAAAATCTGAAGGAAGCTGAGAATAGTTTTTCAGCAAAAGCACAAAAGATATCAAAATTTAGACACTCTAAAAGTCCAAGTAAAGAGCGGCATCCTTAAAATAGCAATACAGCTCATGGGGAGTAAAATTTTAATTTTCGGATGAGTGATTTGAATCGAGTTAAGATGCAAATAGAGCCGCCTCCTGCTCTAAAGATGAATGATTCTGGAAATAGTTAGTCCAAAAAAAGCGAAACCAAAATTGATGACCAGAACCTCTCTGCTCTTTTGACAGAGATTGCTCATCTGGAGTCGGTCATTTCGAAATACAAAGTTGTCCTACTCTCCATGAAACACCGATACTTGGCCATGGAAGAGCAAATGAGGTAAAAAATTACAAGTGACCATCTGATGGATGTTCTAAAGCAGAAGATAGAGGATTTGCAAGTACTTTTGAATGTAGATAGGACAAAAATAATGCAATGAATCTGCAGCTTAAAGTGCAAAAAAATACCATTGGGAAATATGAGCAAACCTTTATTAATAAAATTGCTGACATTCATCGGCATTACGCCTAAAAGATAGATTAAAATATAATGCTGAAGAGGGAAAATTAAATGCTGAGGCAAATATTATTGATAGCGACTCAGGCACCTGCCTATTAAATTACAAAACCAACAGCCTAACCCCTTGAGATAGTTGACCACAAAAATCCTTTTCTAAGGACTATGACCAAAAATATTGAGGCCTTTAGCTTAAAATGGGTGTGATATTTGTTCAAATAATAATAATTGCTGCAATGCCCCCAAAGACAACCAAAATCTAAAATATTTAAACCCCGTAGACTCCATAGTCGTAGTTCTCCTACCAAACAGAAGAACAGTCCGCGTCAGGTGAGAGTGTAAAGGTAGCACTACGATTGCGACCCTTGAATAATATGTAACTCTCACGAGGAGATACCAGCATAGTGAGGGTTAATGATAGCACGAGCTGCCAACTGCTTCAGAAGTACATTGTGACTGAGTTAGAAATGGACAGGTTTTACGTAACTTCCGATTCACCCATGTGGTTAGCGAGAAGACTCACCAAGCATAACTATATCAGCAGTTAAATATCGACCAGTTTATAGAATCAGCATTAGCAGGCTACTCAGTAACAATATTCGCGTATGGGCAGACTGGAAGCGGCAAAACCTACACCATGGCCGGAGTGGAATAAAAGTTCAACCAGGAAGTTTTCAAATCTGATGAAAGCGATGGAATCATTCCCAGAGCTATCAAAAATCTATGGTACATTCCTATTTATCCAGGAAATACTCACAGAAAAGTGGAGAAAAATTTTCAATCAAAGCCTCCTTTACTTAAATTTACAACTAGCAAATCAAAGATCTACTAAACCCAGGGTCAGGAGTACTGCACTGCCGGTGGAATCCTGTCAATGGCTTCTTCGTTGAAGATTTGGTGATAGTTGACTGCACGAGCATTGATGACTTGATAGCTGTGCTTAACTAGGGCATTAAAAATAGAAAATCTGGCAGTCATGAACTGAATAAAGATTCTTCACGCAGCCACTCATTAATGACGGTTTATGTGGTAAGTGAAACTAATGGTGAGAGCCGATCTGTAAAACGATACGGAAAAATATCATTTGTGGATTTGGCTGGAAGCTAAAGGCTAAAGTAATCAAAGTCGCAAGGGGAAATGGCTAAGGAAACTGCAAACATCAACAAATCACTGTTCACACTTGGAAAGGTTATCAAAGCACTTTCAGATCGCAAAACCAAAGCACCTTATATCCCATACAGAGACTCAAAATTGACTATGCTCTTAATGGATTCCTTAGGGTATTGTTATCATCATTTAGAGGTACATCCAAGGCTTTAATGGTTGCTTGTGCCAGTCCTTCCTCAGTTTACACCGATTAAACTATGAGTACACTGAACTATGCCACTCGAACAATGAACATAAAAAATAAACCAGTCGTGCAGATGGAGGAAAAAGATCAAATAATATATGGTCTAGCTAGAGAAAGGGACCTTCTTCGTTTATAGAATCAATACTTGAGATAACAAATATAAAAAATATCCAAGGGCAAAGTCACTATCCCTAGAATGTAACCGAGAAAGAAAGAGTTGCCTCCTCTTAATAAAGGCACCAAATAGGCTTCAGGCAAACCTATCAGTGTCAGTGCCTCAAAAGTACAGGAATAGAAGCTAACTCAAAATAGAATAGGATAGCGAGCTTAGATTGAGGTGTCACTAAATAAAATAGTGCAATAATATTAATTCTAAATGGCACGCTTGCAGCACGAGAACCAATAACTACGTAATGCTCGTGAGGTGTCCGAAAAAAACTATATGATTGTTAGCAATGACAACAATGCTTTGCAAATAAAGTTGTAAAACCTGGAGCAGTTGTTCATCAAGAACTCCACCTCAAAGAAGAATATCAACCAAGAGTATGTCAATTGCAACCTCATGGCAGAAAATAAAATGATCAGGACCAAAATCACGCAGATCGAGGATTAGATCTTTGAGCTTAAGTCCAACGGAAGCAACGCACAGTTCCAAAACAGCCAGAACTAAAACTATCAAGACAAAGAAATTAAGGTTCTGAATAAAAATTTGAAGGACCGGCTGTAGTTTTTAAAGAAGCGGTAACTGGAACTGATGGGACTAATCAGCAAGAAAAAGTGAGATAATTGCTTCTAAGATGTATATCTACTTATTATCGCTCTACCACCCGAATCTTATGTGATATGAATTGCTCTGAGAATTAAGAGAAATATTTATAAGTTATAGGTCAGAATATTAATATTTGATCTGCCAGTCTTTCCATTATATTATTATTCATGAGTCAAAAGTAGTTTCCAGCATAGAAGTTGCCTCAATTCGCCCTGAACCCAATCACCAAAGACACCAAACTAGCATCTTTTGAAATCAACTACCATGAGATTCTGAGGTATACTTTTGTTGACTTAGATAAGGCCAAAATGTGAAGTCCATAATTCCCACCTTCAACCTAGACAAACTTTATTATACTCCCACTTTTGTGTTGCCTATCGACAAGGTATATGCTTCCCCTATCATAGAATTACTATGCCCAGAATCAGGTCTATTAACGATGCCAATTCTAAGACAAAATACAACATGAACTAGAGTCTATCACCATCAAACACATTCAAAGAGGTGCTGATAGCATCAAAGTGGCAGTTCCTCAAAACCACTACTGCCAGATATGCAAGTAAAAGTTTGATGATTATGATTCGCATATTGACCAGAGAAAGCATTTCTAAGCCAGTCAATATAACAGCATAAATCAAAGAATTAAATAATTGTGCGTGATGTTTGAGACTAAAAAAGAGAGGATAACTGCCAACATGAAGAAAAAGGCAATTAAAAAGCCATAGAGAAGGACGTGCAATAAGCAAAATTCTAGGAAAGATCGGGCAATTAATAAGGTCTAAAAAAAACCAATTTGCAATACCTCCTCCAGCGAAGCAAATGAATCAATTCCTCAAAATACTAAATGATGCCAATGGAAAGATTCTATATACTAACTTTATTTTCCTCCTTCCTCTACTTTAATAATTAATTAATTACTTTGCATTCAACATTTTTTTAATAAATTTACAAATGACACTCTGTCATGCTACTATAAATTGTAGTAAATATAGCATAGACAATTATCAATCTTTGTATCTGATATTACCCTTCGTCTTGTCGATGTCAATGAAGTCTCGGATGGCCAATCGCTCTAAGGCTTGGTTAATTTGTTCAATGGTGGGTTTAAAGTTTGTGATATAATCATAAATACTTTTGGAAAGATCTGTCTTCTGCATGGTCCTCTTTTTCTTGAGAATGCGAACCACGGCAGCCTATATAATGATGGTATCATCTCTCTTCGATAGTATCTTAATCTCTTCAATGTTCTATTTCTCCTCCTTCAGAACACGATAAGGCTTAATATTATCGTTGTTTATATCGTAAGTAAAGTTCATATCGTTAAGCTAAAGAACCCCGTTGCTATGAAGTTCGTCAATAGCCAATCCAATCACAGCAGCACTCCCTTGGAGGATCTCAATGAGTTGTTCCTTCTTCATTGGTCGAATGGCTCTATCCAACACCAGAATAAGTGCTGCTTGGCACTCTGAGAATACAGAAATGATTCCATTGATACTAATCTATACAACTCCAAACTAGTTAACCCATTTCAATTCCTTGTAACTGTTTTCGGGTGATTTTTTATATTACAGTTCAAATTCCTGCAATGTATTAAGCATCGAGTCAGGTAATGCTATGTTTTAGTAGCTGAACTTTGGCCATTCGTTGCTGCAAAGAAGTCTGCACTGAATACAACTGAAATTACTTTAAATGGATGTGTTTGGTGATGGTAATAAACCATTTGTCCATCTTTCCAAACGTCATTAATCATGCGGTCTATGCGTTTACATAAAGCGTTCCCACACTCCTTCTTAATGATGTGGATCACCTGCTATTGGTAAAGTATGCTTTAAACCTCATGACTAAGGATCCACCTAAAAAATCGGATCTATAACTCAGCAATGAAGCGCTCCTTGTTTGGAATGAGCCTAAACAATTGATAGATGACCTCCTGAGAGTATCCTTAGGTTGGGCACATAATTTTTTTGCTAATGACTGCATTGTAGCTTTTTTAGTGATCAGTGAGTAATTATTATATAGTGTGGTGTAATAGGTTTAAGACCGACTTGCTACCATCAAAGCAGGTCATAATGATGGTGTTCAGTTTATTAATAAAGGGAAGCAAATTGTATAATTCATCCCCTGCCTACTTGAGAAAATGAGCTGCATCCCTAATGATGTCCTGCAACCTTAATTCAAGTAATTGTCGTTCGCCCTATCCGAGTCTTAAGCTATACCCCCACAGCATTTTAAGCTTATCTAGCTTATTTTGTCCGATGAGGTAGTCCATATATTCTATCATAAAGGGGTAATATTCCTCGATCAATTCCTTCTGCAGGTATCGGACGCTACTTTCAGTTGGCCTCAGCAACTTGTTCAAAGCTGTTTCTCTTTTTAAAGCTTAGTCAATAACCGTGAAAATGTGCTCGTTTCTGTTAACTTGCTGGGCAAATTAAATAAAGTAGAGTTTGCTGCGTTCAATAAACTCCAAATCGCAATAGCTATAGATACCGAGTAAAGTGGCCGCCCTAAGCTGATACTACAGTTCAATAATTTAATTGGGTTATTATGTGGTCCGGAACCGATGCACCATCACCATTAATTCATTTGCTATCTGCTAGAAGAGGTGGCTGTTGAAGATCTACTTGCAGAGGATAGCATAAGCTTGTTCTTCAGGAGTGGGACTGCTCGGCGAATAAACTTGCAAATATGCGTTCAGGAGGTCAAACAGGATACGATAATGTTGCTTTTTGCCCGTATAGTAAGCCAAAAGAGATAGAAGGCAGTTGCTTTCGCGAGCAATGGTCACCAACAGCGATTTATACACTTCATAGAATAGACGAATGAGGTGCTAGTGCAGTTATTTATATTTGTGTCGCATCAACAATATCTGCAAAGACCTACTAATTTTGACGATGGAGGGAGGCGTTCCTTGCCCTATGAGGTACTATCCTACGGTTGACTGGATCACCTACCAGTTCTGCAGAAAGTACTACTCCTCCGAAGTATGGCTTTGATCTAACAGCGAGTCATAGTGAAATATTTTGCGGGGCTTTACCTCTTCGATGTCCATTGCGCTTATTTATTAATAAATTGAATTCAATATACAAATAGCTAATATCTTGATCAAATTGATTCATGACAATGAATCAAACAAATACTGAATTAAAATAGCATACTCTGATTTTGCTAAATGTGCTGTGTGAATCATATCATAAATTACATCATAAATTGGCATGGTTCTTTATAATAAAATGGAAGAAATTAAAAGTTTTCAGTCATTCATAGCCGACCGCAACTAAAGAGATCGTCAAATTACAAGAATGCAGCTGCTCTAGCGATAGTGTCATCACTATGACTACCGAATTCGTAAGGACCTTCGAAACTTCCTCGTGTAAAGCTCCATCCGACACGAATGCCCGATAAAACAGCGTTATTCCAATCTACTTTAAAAATCATTGCAAAAGCATCCATTTTCAGCTCTTCAATACCAGTTCTATTGATTGTTTTATTTTATCGACTGCTTTTATGATAGTGTTTGAGGGATGGGCATATGGTAGATAAACATAATCAATTTTCACATGAAAAACCATCGAATTTGGCGTCTTAGTCGATCATCTCAGAGTTATTTTCACTGTAAGATTCCACTGAACAATTAGTGAAGTCTTCATCAAAGTTAGAAGTGTCAGCGTCAGAAGTGAGAATCGGCACGAACGGTGCTTTGATAGACCTGGTCAAAAGGGCGTTCCAATTAACCTTTTAAAACCAGGGATGGTTTTTAATTTATTCCGCATTATTAGCGCCCAATCGATCCTTAGGATTCTTTTAGAGAAGTCTCACCAAAATATTTTGAAGTTTTGGAGATGCCTATTTTACTCTCGATTTACATTTGGGACCTGCAGCGGCTGATAGAGTATTGACTAGAACAGTTCCATTCTGTTTTGACTGCGATAGGGAGGAAATCCCGTGACCATCTCGTAGATGATGCATCCTAGACACCACCAGTCGACGGCTTTGTTATGACCTTGCTTTTTTATTACTTCAGGAGCTAGATATTCTGGAGTTCCGCAAATTGACATTGCTTTTTCGTCCTCGTAAAGCAAAGCTTTTGATAAACCAAAATCGGTAAGCTTAACGTAACCCGATTTATCAAGAAGTACGTTTTAAGGTTTTAAGCTGAATTAACTAATGTTTACTCTCGATAAATAATATTCCGAGAATGCAAGGCTTCAAGCGCAAGAAATATCTGAGCAGTGTAAAACTTAGCCTGTTCCTCAGAAAGTTTATCTTTGAGAGAGAGAAGTCCGAAGAGTTCTCCTCCCGGACAGTACTAGAGTATAAAGTAAAGCTTCTTCTCGTCCTGGAAACACCCTTTGAGTTTGACTAGAAAGGGGTGTTGCATATCGCAAAGAATGCTTTTCTCTGTCATGATGTTCTTCTCCTGATTTTTCTCAATGATGTATTTCTTCTTGAGGACCTTCATGGCATAGACCTGTTTGTCTAGTTTACTTCGCACCAGCAACACCTTGGCGTAGGTTCCCTTCCCAATAACTGACAAGCGAGAGTAATCCTCAATCGAGTGCCCCTTCATTTTATAATCAATTATATATCATTCTATGTGTACACCAAACCATCTTCGATGCAAAACAGTGCACTCATATAAAAGACCTTGACTGGCTAGCAAAAATTAATAAATTGGATGTCCTGCAGGGCAAGTCATCAATAGAAAATGTCTAGTTGATTAAATCTAGTCTTTTATTATCAAGATGACACAAGAAGAACAATATCATAAAGTATAACACAATATGCATTTGCAAATAGCAATTCATCATTATCTGCACAAAGCCACTTTTTTACATGCAAAAAACTATTCATTTATGTCGTAAATATTGGATTGCTAATCATAATGTCTAGAGATTAGGTACTGCCAAAAGCCTTATCCCTGTTCAAGCACTAAGCTATAGAACAATTGGGTGTTACTAATCTCAGGATTCGTTAATTTATCCCTGTGAAAACAAAAATGTTGTTGTCTTGCCATTTTATCGATTACATGTCATGCGATATCAAAAGTGAATTTAATGTATCTAAACTTTGGGATTTATTTCAATTTCTTAATATATGAAATTGCTTATACTTTCATTATCAAAGTGTCTTTGCCGCCCACTTTAATTTAATTCCTTTTTAAACAATCATTATTATAGACACTGATAAAATGCCTGATATCTCCCTGGACGATCTCATTAAGCAAGACAAGGCCAAACATAAGACAAATCTCGTCCCCAAAGTATTTTATCTATCCATATAGAAATTGAAGAAGAAGAAGTTTAAAAAGCACTAGCCACCGAGTGATCAGCAGAAAGATCGACCAAACAATCATCCTACCCACAAACCTGAAAATCGAATTCCCAAAAAAAAGTTTATCAAAAAACGATTCGAGGGCAAAAAGAATCAAGCTCAAGAGAACAGAAAACCAAGATAGTAGAAAGTGCAAAACAAACCTATTGGAGAAGAGAAAAAGGAGCAAGCTGCTGTTGAGCGAGAGAAGTTTCTGCGAACCTTAAAAGTGATGGGACTTAGTCATGAATTAACCAACTAAGACCTTTACGTATGCTATTATTAACCCAGAAACTTTTTGCAACCGAAGGCGCTTTGGAGAAATGCTTCATCGAGCAGGATAACTTCGGACGTACCTTAGCTACGGCTTTGGTAAAATATCACAATCCTGAGTCAGCCAGAAGTGCTATTCAAAACCTAAACCAGCACCGAATAATGAATTGCGTGCTAACCGTTGAGCCCTACAAACAAACTAAGAGGAATGATTGATAGATGTGGCAATGATTACCAAATCATAAGTTTAAGGCGTAGTCCATCACAGAAAATAGTTTGGCGTTTTCTTTATGATTTCTTCCTCTCCTCTGCGTGGATAGGGATCAAATTTAAGATAATTTTCGTTCATGTTCTCATCCAGCTCAAGGAAGGCTGCCTGATTGTTGCAGCGGTAGCAGTAGTTAGGGGCGCTAAATATAGTGCAAATCATGTTGCCATGCTGCAGCTGGTATCCTTGGTTCATCAGTTGATGGGCTCGAGCCACCATCTTAAGATTGTTTGTGTGGTTAAATTTCTAAGTCACGTCCTGCTTTAAATTACTAGTACTGCTCCGAATAAAAAGCCTGCTCCTCTCGGGCTGTCCTTAAAACCGACAGCGACATCATCAGGGTCAGACCAAAGAAGATCGGATCCAGCTCCATTTTCAGGAACTTCCTGCACTCGAGGTAGGTCTCTAATATCGTTGAGAGTCTTGATGGAAGGAGAAAGTCCTCCATGCAAACAGAAGATCTGGTTCTAAACGATTGCAGTCATTGGTATGTAGTCAAATAGATTCGTGAACATGGTCCAGACGTTTTAGGAACCGTATTTTTTTAGGCATTCGTCGTAGAAGCCATAAACTTGTGTTATCCTGCGCGATTCATGATTCCCACGAGTAAGATGAATACGTTCAGGGTAACGTACCTTTAAAGCTGTCAAGAGGGAGACAGTCTCGACTGAGTAATAGCCCCTGTCAACGAAGTCTCCCATGAACAGGTAATTTGTAAAGGGTACATCTCCTCCGATGGTGAATAGTTCTATGAGATCATGCAACTGACCATGAATATCTCCACAGATGGTGACTGGTGCTTTAACTGGCGTGGTGTTGGTCTCCTCTTCGAAGATGGTTTTGGCTTTTTCAGTGATAAGCTTAACCTGTTTTTCCGTGATGGGCTTAAAATTTCTTAGGTTATCGATGATCACATCTACTTCGGTCTTATCCATGCAGCAATAATATAGGTCTTGATTTTAATAAGGACCCTCATTTCAACTGACACAAATAGAACAACTGATATAATCACTCAACTTGCTCCATATAAATTTGCATCAGCTTCTTCTTCTTGTCAGGATCTTCCTTTTTGAGGAGGAGTTTAAAGGCTCCACAGACAGGTTTATGATCGCTTTGATAGCAATCCACATCCCAATATTTGAGAATAACTAACTTCTTAGGCTACTGAGAGTAGAAGAGAATACGATCACACCAGGAGGGTGTGCGTTTTGGGTCGTAAACCTTCTCCTTCTTTATGTACTTGTATGTGGGTAGGAAGTAAATGGTGCCTTAGCTGTACATGCCAAGCGCTCCAGAACAGTTGTTGAGGTGGTACTCGTCCTTCTGCATCAAGCTCTGCAAATAAGTTTGTATGTCAGATTTAGTCAATTGTTTTTGTGAGTCCTGCTTCTAGATAGTGTAAAGAATCTCTCGGACATGTTCGTTTTTGGCTTCCAGGCGGAAGTTCATGTCACCAATAAAAAACTTGTACTAACTTTTCTCAAACAGTCGACGCTTATCTCTTTCGTTTAGTGCATCATTATGGATGTATTGGATGTCTTGTTGCCTCTCACTACTCGAATTTTACCCCGCGGTCAAATGGCAATTGGTGATCGTTATATAAGAAGAATCAATCTGCATGAACAGCATAATGGCCCCTTTGTTGCCCAAATTGTTCTTGAAGCCAGTTTTAACCTGTAGCCAGCTGTTTTGATAAACTCGGTTATAGAGGGCTCCACTAACAAACACAAAAGTAGCAACACCGACCATATCACTACTGGCTAAATGTAAGAAAGCTTTGCTGTTGCCAACTCCCACATCGTTTAGATATTTTTCGATTACTTGACGCCAGTGTTCAACAATGGTATCGTTACTCCCAATGAGAACATTATAAGAGTTAAGTTAGACCATCTCCTGCAGGCATACAACCACGATGTCAGTCTTTTCGACTGGAAAATTGAACAACTTCTCTTTATCTTTGGCTGTCAGTTTTTCAGGGTCAACAGTATTGCAGTTCCAGCTTAGTATATAAACCACTGCTTCTTCATAGCTACAGTATTTTGTTTCTTCGATGACAGCTCTTGTTATATTATCCTCGAAGTACTTGGTCTTGGATTGCTCTTCCTTCTGCCCAAGTAAGAAATCAATGCATGTTTGCCTGAAATTGTCATTAATGCTGAGCCTATTTAAGGAGCGAAATCCCCCTGTAAAGAATGAGAAAAAGGAGTTAGTTTCTTCTTGCTTGAGATTGGGATTCTCACAGTCGGTTCCGCAGTAGATCATGCTAATGCGATTACCTAATTCAACCCACAACTAGGCGACTTCGGCAGTGTAATCTTTACTCAACTGAAGTTTTTTCTCTTCCATGTTGGTGTGGGAATCTGCTTAAGTGAACCTTTACTAACGAAATGCACAATTTGATCTAAGTAGATTAGACTCAGCCGCGACATAATAAAGTTAGTTCTGTCAATGCAATCCAGGCAATTAATACGGGGAATACTGCATATTACAAATAATACATGGTTTGCTGTCTAAATATCTTATTGGTGTAGCGGTCAACACAGAGGAAGTTTTCCGCTGGAGATAGCACTTATAGATTTTTATGAATGAAAGCATCGACTATCTTAGCTGAGTTTTCTTACTCTTTGATCTGTTCGTTGACATCATAATAGAGGTAGGGCTCATCAGGGAGTGATTTGTATAGATAGTACTCCAGTCTCTGGATAGCTCTCAATTTACATTCTTTAGATCCTTTTCAGGGGACTTTACTTGCGATAGCAAGTTTACAGTTATAATTTTGGCTTGGTATTCTTTTTTCAGGAATGAATAGTGCTTTTCAATAGCGTTAATATTTTCCTCGTCTTTTTATGAAAATTTAATTGCAGAACCAGACTATGCCTGCGACCAAAAGATTGGTGCACTGCCCCTTAGACTCATGTGGGTAAATAGATAGTTATGACAGATGAATATTTCTTAAGTCTAAACAAAATTTGCAACATTACAGTTAGTATCAATACCTCGACTATTAAAGCGAGTTCCAGACATGAACTTACTCCTACGACTGATGACACAATAGTAGAAGGAGAAGTAGTTATTTTCGCAATATAGTTCCTTAACATGTCCCTGAATAACCGGTACCCTCCAACAGGCAGCAAGTCCATAGTGTGTAAACATCATCAGCATCTGCTCGTTCCAGAAATATTTGCGTTCAGTGTTGCCTTTTTGAAGCATTTTGTGATAGGTAAGGGTGAGATCTAGTTTGTAACAAAAATAAAAATTATTATTTATTATGCTTTCTGCCATTTACTTTAGAATTTTATCATTTTACGATTGGTTTATGGAGTAATACAGTAGCTTGTGCTTAAACGGAATAAAACTTACACCTCTTATGCATAGAACCTTTTCCACATTCAGAGTGGCAGCTGCCTCAGCCGAATTTACTACACAGAGATAAGCCTACTGGTTCACAATCACCACTCCCATCACTAGGAACAGGTCTTCTTTAATTTTTTTATCCATGTTTATTAGCTATTCTTCGAATCTGTTGGCGCTGATCACAGAAATTTTGGATGTGATTCTATTGATCTTAAGACAGTTAGTTTGGGAGAATGTGGGTTGTTTAGCTTTGAGCTGAGTAATCAATGCAATACCATAAAATAGGTGTCAGTTGAGTATAACACATAGGGGCGTTCCTGCTGTATGTGTTCCA
>Ga0302191_10001891_pt1 | contig 13309 bp, 10 predicted proteins | sample II_Bog_E3_1_FD_198775 | JGI IMG/M metagenome (GOLD analysis project Ga0302191, IMG submission 198775) | Peat permafrost microbial communities from Stordalen Mire near Abisko, Sweden - II_Bog_E3_1 | ecosystem: Environmental > Terrestrial > Soil > Wetlands > Peat | place: Sweden: Abisko...
CGAGTTTGCGCTCGACTCTGTCGAGTGCAATTGCAGTCGCTTTTCCTAGAAAAGCGATGTTCTCTTCAACGGTTGAGAGTCCTTTGTCCATCATGAATTGTGAGAGACCGATCGCATTTGCGATAGGACCGGCGCCAGGCACCAGCGAGATAACATTCTTGACACTAGTAACGAGCTTTTCCCCAGGTACTCTGCTCAACTCCTCAAATTCACGCCGCTGGTTATCAGCGGCAACCTCATTTTCCGGGAATCCCATTTTTTGCCCTCGATTGCCTTCATATGTCTGGATGTGGTGCGCGCTCAGAGTCTACGAACAGTCTATCCAACGTTGAAAGACGACGATCATTCGGTCGTCCGTTGCAAAGCCCGGTAAAAGGCAAGTTCCGCCGGTATACGCAAAGCTAGGGCTCTGTGGCGGCATCAGTATTCTAAAATCGGTCGGTGTCCGGACTTTGGTGTCCGAACGGGCACCGAACGATTTGCTGTGCAATCGGCGTTTGCGAGGACGAATCTGGTTCGAGTGCTTCGCAGACACGATCGCTTGACGATTCTCGGCAAGGAGGATGGTTCTACTCTTCGCCGCTCGTCCGGAGATTCCGGTATCCTCGGAATCCGCGCGCAACCAGCAGCTCAATCATTGCTGAGGCCTCTTTCCGCGCCATCTCGCCGTCGCGCAAGGCCTCCTTCAGAATGCTGTCCAAATGTTGATCCCAGCCGTGAATGGCCCAGCCGTCCCTGTCCTCTTCAAAGAGCACATGCACGATGCGCATCGCCTCATAGGGATACTTCGAAGAAAGCCGGTCGAGGGCCTCCACCACCGCAAAATCAGGACGCAAGAACCGCACCCGCTCCAAGATCGGCAGCGCTTGCTCGATGGCCCACTCGTCGGGAAACTTGCCGCAGGCCAGCCACCAGCCGAAGGTCGCTAGTTCCTCAGCCTCCTCTTTCGAGTCCGTCTTGAGCAATTCCATTCTGCTCTCCCAGAGGCGTATGTATCGGGCCAGCATCTCCGGCGAGAGAACCGCGCCATCCTGGATCAGGTTCCAGCCAATATCGCCAACGGCCTGGGCCCGAAGCTTGATGCTTGCCGAAGCGAAAAATTGAACCAGTAACTCGTCGTCGAGTTCAATGACCCCGTGTCCGTAGTACTGCATGAGGTGGCTCGCTAGCGTCCGGTCATTCTCGCCGATAGGGGCGTCTCCTTTCTGCAATGCCTTGATTGCCATCAGGTAGCGCTTGCGCGTCGCCGGCAGTGTTTCGCCGACCGGCCCACAGTATTGGAGATAGGAGTTCCAGGCGAACCGATCGAGCGTCTTCTCCTCTTTGGTCCCGTCTTTGCCGGGGAACAGCTTTGGGATGACCGACAGAAACCACTCAAGGCCCATCCATGCTGCGGTGCGGAATTGCATCCCAAACATCTCCCGGACGGCAGCCGAAGGCTCCTGGGCGGCATCGAGCTTCTGCTCCAGGACCGCGAAGACCAGAGCGAGCCGTGCCGGCGTAAACTCTGCCTCCGGTGTCGCCAGCTTGATCCACCGCCCGAAGCGGATCATGGCTTCTACGCCAACGGGACGAGGGGTATTCAGGGCAAACGAACCATACCGACTGGGTTCCTTCTTATAATCGGCCTCGTCTTTGACGGTCGGCCGCGGCAGGAAGCAGACAGCGTGGGCCGCGGGAAATAGTTCATCCGCCCGCGCAAGATCGAGACGCTTCTCCTCAAGAAACAGATCCGACAAAAAGCGCGCCGCCGACATGTGCGCCCAATTCCAGATGGCCTCCCGGTTCCAACCCTCGCGGTCGACTTCCGTAAGAGCATCGGTATTCTCGGCTACCCACTGCGCCGCTCTGGCTACTGCGTATACGTCGAACGGCTTCTCGGTTTTGAGAGCGCCCGCAAAGGCATCGAGCAGCGCGGTGATATACGCCGGGTCGAGGTCGGTCGTCAAGAAACTCTCCAACACGCCGCTTGCGTGTTGCGGATCGTCCGCTACCCATTCCCGTAGGGTATTGGCTACCCCCGCGCGCGAAGGCTGCTCGAAGGGCAGTCCCGCGGAGGGCGGTGTCCACTCCTTCAGATACTCCACCAATGCTTCCGTGGACATTCCCCGGAAGGAGTCAAGATCGGTGGGGCTATGATCCTGCACCTGCCGCACACCCCCGCTGCGGAAGCGGGGCTGCGGCGCTTCGTACTTTTCAAGCAGACGATCGAGTTCACGGGCGTGCGCCTCATCGAGCACTGCCGCCAGCGGATGCAGCCAGTTCAGTTGCCAGCGTTCGATGATGACGGTCTTTTCCAATTCAACATTTTCGGGACGAACCCGATGCTTCAGATGGTATGCATACGATGCCGGGTCCGGACCCCGGTCGATCCGTTCGAGTATCTCTGCCAACACATTCTTGGGAAGCGCCGGTGCCTGCTTCTTCAAGAGTTCAGTGAACTCAGGATTCTCTGAGGCACGCGCATACCTCGACGGTTCGTTGAGAAACCGCGCCACCAACTCCGGATCGGGATAGGCCGCATGAAGGAGCGTAAAGGCGCGCACCCGGTCGAAGATCGGCCAGGTGTAGGGTTCGAGCGCGCGCAGGATCTGCTGCGCGTGGTCCGCCGGTTGGCTGCAAAGAAACTTGATAGCCCCGATGAGCGCGCTCACCGTTTCGTTCAGCGCCTCGTAATGAGAGCTGTGTTCAAGATGCGAGCGCCAGATCGTCGAATAGTCATCCGACTTGTCCTGTTGATTGCTGCTGTGGATCGTGACGGCGCGATTGAGATTTTCTGCGAGCGCGGCCAGAAAGCCGTCTGGAATTGCCAGCGATAAGGGTTCGGTCACCGTCCTTAGAAGCAGTTGCGACCAGACGGGTTCTAACTTCGCTTCCGGGTCGGGCGCGGGTTTCCAATCGATAGTGTTGCCGTCCTCGGCTTCGATGGGGATGCCCTTCCGCGTGTCTTTGGGTGCGCGGACCTCCAGAATCGCGGATGCGAGTTCGAGAGCAGCTCCCGGCTCTCCCCCAGTTGCCAGGTGCTGCACCAACGCCGCCGCCTTTTCCGGATACAGCGGAATCAATGACAGCTGTTCCCGTACCCACGCGCTTTCTTGCCGAGCAAGGTCTCTCGCCAACGTGGGCGGCAGCTTGCGAGCAGTCTCGACCAGCAACCGATGAACGATATGGTTGTCGCTCGCAAAGCATACAGGCTTGATCGCCGCAGCCACCTTCTGTGGGGCAACATCCGCCATGCGCAACAGATACTCCCCCTCCGGCCAGGGAGGGAAACGATACATGTTGCCGATACGCTCGATGCCGGGCGGGTGATCGAAGCGTCCGCGCTTGGCGAGCGGCTCGATCCATGCGGGGCTGGATAGCTTCTCGAAAAAATACTCGTAATTGCCGCCGCTCTTTTGGATCAGTTCGAGGGCCTTATCCACCTGTACGTCAGTCGGCATTTTCGCCCTCCGCTAGCAATTGATCAATCTCATCCAGATCGCTGACCGGACGCGGTTGCATCCGCCGCAGCAAAATGTCCTCCACGGCAAACAGTTTGCGCACAAACTCATCTCTTTCGGCGCGGCGTCCACTGTGTGCCACCGCCTTGAAGTATCCATCCGAGTCCATCCAGTCAGAAATTTCGTCTGCCACCACATCGGAAGGCAGAGCCGGACCCGGCCCGGCCAGTTGCGTCAACAGCAAAGCTGTCTTCTTCCTGTTCTCTGCCCGATTGTTGTCCGACCAATCAAAGAAGTCGTTGAGTGCTACGATCAGGGCGTCCGAGACGCCCGATGGCCGACTGGCTGGATCGGGCGCAATTTGACTGGTCTTTTTGAGCGCGAAGAACGCGTTCTTCACCGGGACGAGCCGCTGCGTCATCCCATCTCCGAACACCGCCTTTCCGCCGGTCATCCTCAGACAATGGGCTATCAACTCGCGGAAGGCGTGAGCCGCCAGTTGAAAGCGATAGGGGTTGATTTCCTCCGCGAATGCTCGCAGGCCGCCGACATAGATGTCGGCAACCAACGGGTCCCGCCGCCCCAACTGTTCAAGAAGCATCCCCTGCTCCTGTCGAAGAAACATGTTGTACCCACCGTCCAGGCTAACAATGCCCGGAGCCGATTCACTACACAGTAGCCTAGAGTCACATGGCTCTATTAAGCTGCGCTCAGCGCCGGAGGAGATGAAATAGCCGGGTTTATCCACACCAATGATATGCCTGTCGGGCAGGACGCCGACGGTTTGGAATGACAGAAACGGTATTGCGATTGGTACCTCACTTACAAATCAGCGTCGCGACTGGAACCTGGGCGGTCATGGCAGTGAAGATCGGAGTTGGGATGGGCGTTCAGAGGAGCAATCCCGAAAGAGACATTTTTCTTCAATCTCCAGTCCCAACTGCGAGGGATCGTGCCGTAACTCTGTGGCACAATTCTTCACAACTCGCTGGCGTCCTGTGGGCGTTGAAGCCGGCGTGGTGCTCAATCCGTGCGACCCGCCACAGCCCGCCGGTCCTTAAACATCCAGGGGAATTGAGTGGGCTGGGCTATCGACTTTTCCCACCAGAAAAGCTCGCTTGAAAGCTGTGCGCGGAATGGGGCCTATGTGCGCAGCCTCGATCTCGGGCATGATGTTATGACCGTGCGCGCCGTCGGATTTCCATTTGGCTAGTAATTCGAAACCAGAGATGAGGTGAGGCGTGACCTGCTCGCGGTCGATTTCGATCCAGACCGACGAACCCCAATCTGTTCGGTAAGGAACGAATGCGGCCCAGGTGGATAAGGGATATTCTTCTGTGTAAGCATCGGGGTCGAACCGGTTGAAGTCGAAGAGACTGACGCCTCCAAGGGTGCGAACGTAGGGGTAGTGATCTTTACCCAGCCCCGTGCAATAACGTGCACCTTCCGGAATGTCTGGCTCGGGCAGGATCGCGTTACTGTTCAGAATGGACTTGAATCTATCCGGATGCGTGATGTGCCATAACCCACCGCAAAGCTCTGGCAAGATGAGGTTTGTTAATGCTGCCAACCTTGCAGCCGATTCAGCAAACTGTGCCTCTCGTTGGCGCGCCCACCTAATTTCGAAGTCATCTTCCATCGTTGCGTTCATCCTCACCGATATTCTTCTATTAAGTCGATCAGCCTTTGCTGCTTGGCGGTTCGCAGAGCTGCGATGCTGGCCAGAACTGAGCGATCTCACGCATGGTCAATTGAAATTGCTGTTCTCCAGTTTTGAGAAACAAATGCATATGGTCCAGGAAATCGTAGACGAGCACGTGCCAGCGCATCTCGCTAATATTCAGCGCTTCTTGAACAAGCATAGTGTGAATGAGAATTGAATTTGTAACAACAGTCGAGTTGGGAAGAGCAACCGTCCCCGGCGGTTTCGTCAATATCTCGTAATCGGCTTCGCCTTCATCGAACGTCGGATGGACCTGAGCTGAGGCGTAATCGTAAGCGCACGAGTAAAGAAAGCAGAGGTCCATTTGCTTTGCCACGTCTTTTGCTTTCGGACGCTGCCATCGGGATTTCCTGGGAGGGATTCGTTCATAACGTGCTTTGTCTCGTTGTTGTATATCCTTCAGGCTTTCCGGAAGTTTGCTCCTCATGTCTGGGTCTGCCAGGAGCTGCTGCCGGGCCTCGTACAATGCCGCAAATGAGAAATCGTCGAACTCAGAAAACCCGTCCGTCTTCCCTAGGTAATGGAGATGGAAAAGGCGGTCGATCAGTGACCGATGCAGAATCCATGCGTCATGCTCGCTTCCGGCCCGCCACACAGCGAAAATATTCTGCGTACAACTCATTCCTCTCGCGATGAATCTCCGCGCAACGGTCTCTCGAAGCCCCTGACCATGCTGGGCGAACGATAGGAGTACAACACCGCAATAAACGCGGAAGGTATCGATAGCTTGCTGGAGCGAATCTGGATCGGTGGGCGGCAACACGGCTGATTCGTGCATCACGGTCTCCTCCCGTAAGACTAACGCAAACCCGCTGGTCTCCCGCTCATTGCCCCCCCCCCCGCCCGCCATCTGTGGTCTCTTTGATTTTCAGGCGAAGTCTAGCTGTGTACGGCCGCAGATTTGCGTGGTCCTTGGGTTCGGGTGCCAGGCGAGGTATTGAACGTAGCATATTTGGCGATGAGGCCACGGTAGAAGTGCGGATGTTTCGGACAGTACGTCGATTGTTGTCGATGCGCAAGTATTGAGAACTTGAGCGCAGGTCTGCTGCGTCTGCAAGAATCCCAAGCACGCAGTTGTAGTGAACAGTCCAAACAAACCTCTACCTTTGCACGGCAAAGGTCTTGGCCTGAATTCCAAGCTTTGGTGCAATTGAGGGTGCTCAATAGGGTGCTGAGCAGATGCCGGATAATTGATCACGCTATGCCGTTTCAGGACTAATCTACCTTCGCGGCCCACCCCGTTCTCAATTCAGGGCACACCTTTCATTCTTGCTTTTAGAAATTGTCTAGTGGCTAACGGCGCACTATGACGATTCTCGCAGCTGAGAAATTGTCACGTCAATATCACGCTTCGCGTTAGGTGTGGCCACTACGTGAGCTAAGAGGCGGAAGTGAGTGCTGATGGGATCAAGAACAATGGCAAATTGCAAAATTGATGGACGAAAGTCTCTGTGCCGGTAGTCTCTGTGTCACCGAAGCAAGACTCATAGTCGCCTCCCCAGTCAGACTAGAAACGATTTCGAATTCTATACCCCAACGCTTGCTTGCTCACCCGAAACTTTTTCGCAAGCTCTTCTATAGGCCCCTCGTCGTCTATGTCGAAATTTTTTCCAGCCAACGCTTGCCCGATCAGGGTGCTAGGCATCAATAGTTCTGCTGCAAATTGATTAGCTTGAATTTCAAGCAGTTCTGTTCCCTTTGCCGATTTTGGATCACGCATTAGAACAGGGAAATTCTTATCGACGTGAACCTCGCCAGTGATCAATTGTCGATGGAGTTCGAGATGTCCCAATTCATGGGCAATTGTGTAGCGTTGGCGATTCGGGTGATGCAGCGAGTTGACGCCAATGATAGGCACTCCATCCTTTATGTAAATCATTCCCGACAGCTCCTCGTCGAATGGCGAGAACCGCACATGAGCGCCCAGTGCTTTGGCGATTTTCTCAACGGGCGTAGGCGCGGACTGAATTCCAAGGCGGGCGAGAAGTTGCTCTGCCCGGACGTATGGGTTATCGGCTCGTAGGTTAGGCACGGTTGTTCCTCCTCTCTTTGAGTTGAACGGTGTCTACTTGCTCAAACAAGCGGGTAATCTGTTCCTTCTGTTGCGCCTTTAGATCACCAGGTAACGGCAATTCAGTGGGCTCGGTTCGCAATTGATCGAATGAAGATGGTGGCAAGAGATCAAAAGGCGTCAACTGGAGTGCGGCTGCGAACTTGTAGAGCTGATGAACCAGGATGCTCTGTCGTCCAGTCTCGACATTGGCAAGCGACCCCCTCGAAATGCTCAGCAGACCGGCGAGCGTCTCCTGTTTCATGTTGAGTGTCTTGCGTCGGGACTTGATCACCGCGCCAATGTCCTTATAGATCGTGTCGACCATCGCTATTGGTACTTATACGAGTCAGCATGATAAATGTCAAGATTACACGCATTGTGCTTTATGCACGCATTTATTATGCGTGTATAAATTGACATTGGGAGATCCAAGCGGTAAGCTGATTTCAAATCTTCGCAGGTTGTTGGCTGCATATCTTTTTTATAAGGCGCGAGGGGGCTGTAGCCTGCGCGGGAAGGGAATCAATGGCAGACAAGATCAAGATCGACATCAGCGCGAGAACAATGGAGGGGTTGCCAGCAAGCGATCCCGACGTCACAATTACGATCAGCGAAGTTACTCCTCCCAACCAGGAAGTTGCCGTAGTAAGGCTGAAGGATTTCAACGGCAGTGAGACAATCGAGATCGATGCGCCAGACACTTTTCCAACGTGGCAGGTAGATGCGACATTTTCGCGGTTTGATGCAGGATCTGGATTCTTTTTCATGCCAAGAGGAAATCCGAACCCAGCTCATGATTTTCTTGTGTCGCGTCTTCCAAATAAATGGACCCCTGCGTTCACCAAGCTTGCCGAACTGCCTTCACCCCGGTTCGATCCCTTCAAGCAAGCCCTGAGTCAGAGCACGGACGTTGACCTGAAAACTGGACCGGCTGTTGGTGACCTGAACGCAAAGTACGACTCGCTCTCCGGAACTCCACAGATTCTTGCTAAAACCGCACTTTTGAATCTGTTCGCTGTCCTTTCTGACGAGGTGGATCCAGTCTCGGGAGCCCCGTGGTTTACTTTCGTGCGAAGATTCGTGCGCTTGGACCAGGAACGCTTCTTGGCCGAGATTGATCCAGCATTGTTCGAGAATGTTCAGACAATTGTTAACGAACTCTCCAGCACCTACAAGGCACAAGGGTTCTTCACCGAACCAGCAGCTGACCTGCCGCTCCACATTCCGAATATTCCAACGAAGTACCACAGTGACGCGAATCTCGTTCAAATCCTCACACTCAAGAAGGATTACGAACAGGGAAACGTCCAATTGACAGTTTCATTTCTGCGCGTCAATGGCGTTGCGGTTCATCTTCTTGACTGCGATATGGATGAACACCGCAATATCGTGCTTCACAGCTTTGACATCGTCAGCCATATGGTCACCGGAGGAACCAATCCAATCTCAATGCACGAATATGTCGTCAGAGATTCGGCACAAGCGGCTGCAAATGGAATCGCTCAAATTGATCTTGGGTACCAGCTTTCATGAACACTGTAATGAATATGTCGCATCAGAGCCGTCGTTGTACTAACGACCAAAGGTATTTGCGGGAGGACTCATATGCAGATTGATTTTCATCACACGGCTACTTACGTTGTGGCACGATTGGCCGGATTTGCGCACAACGAAGCGTCAACAATCGCCTATGCATCGCAGTATGTCGATGATTCGACGAACAAAGGTACAATCCTTTTTGATAATGGGAAAACTTATGAGCGAATCGCATCAGCACATAAGGTCTTTGACGTTGCTAACAACTGCGTAAACGTCGAAGACTATCAAGTGTGGGTTCCTTTTCATTTTCTTCCAGGCAACAACGGCGTGCTTGCGAATGCGTCGCATACCACACAGCTTTATCAACGCCTCTTGTGCACGCCAGACAGTCCCTTATCGCAGGATATGTGGGATGAGTGTCGAAAGAGGAAAGGGGATACGAATGGTCTCCACCGATTGGGAATTACGGCCCATGTGTACTGCGACACCTTTTCACATCAGATGTTTGCAGGCTTTCGGCATCATGTGAACCACGTTGCTCGCATCGAGCACATTTTGCCGGCAGACTCCGGCGTGATGGAGAGAATAAAGAGTTTGGTCGCCGATGAACTAGGGCTCGGCCATGGGGGCGCTCTGACAGATCCAGATCTGCCATACCTCGAGTGGAGATATACGAATGGGCTTCAACAAGATCGCACGGTTCCTAACCCGAACGCTTTTCTGTCCGCGTCGGAGCGTCTCTTTTCTCAGTTCATCTATTTCCTTGGTCGCGACGCGAACATTACAATCGCCACTTCGGACCTCGGAGTTATCCAGCATTTGATCCGTTCTAATTCAAGCGAGGATTCAACGGTTCGTCATCAATCCTGGCTGGAAACAATACGACGTGGTTCATTCTCGTTCGGCGGGCTCTCCGATGAAGAGTTCAGGAGTTTGACGTACATACCCTTTGGCGCCGGGTCATGGAAATCATCGGCATTAGGCACAACCGATGAGCGTGACACTTCTGGCCACATCTTCCAATACGAACCAACGTTTGAGGATAGCGATTGGAAGAAGTTTCACGATGCCCTCAAGGGTCATCAAGCTGAGGTTCTCAATGTAATCCTGCCTAAATATGAGCTGCCGAGTTCATATGAGAACGCTAAAGAGATGGGGCTGTAACTGAGGGGCGACGATGAGAGAGCCAAAAACACTATTGGCTAACATTTTGAAGCGAGATATCTACTTTATGACGCTCCGGTCCATTTGAGAGTCGATTGGCGGAGCAACGAGGAGTATGGCAGACTTCTTCCTAAATCACGCAGGCGATTTGGCAATGCGCCCGTTGGGAAGTCCAAATTCGGGCTTTCGTCCAGGGCAACTCGGTGCACTCCATTCAGTGGCTTCGCATTTCTCGGTCTACGACGATCCGGCGATTGTATCTCTGCCCACAGGATATGGAAAAACGGCCATCATTATGGCGCTTCCTTTCGTTCTCGGCGCGAAACGTGTAATAGTCGTTGAACCATCGGACGTGCTAAGACGCCAAACTGCTACGCACTTTGCTTCACTTTCAACACTCCGGAAACTCAACGTTGTGCAGGCTGAGATATCCAACCCGGTCGTCGTTGGTCAAAAAGGCCGACCAGCTTCAGTGGAAGAATGGGAAGAACTCGAACCAGCAGACGTAGTTGTGTCGACTCCAGCGAGTACATCTCCAATCAATAAACCCGCCAGTGCCGCGGACTTGTTTGACCTTGTGATCTTCGATGAGGCCCATCACGCTCCAGCTGATACATGGGCAGCCTACTTGGAGCACTATGTTGGCGCTCGCTTTGTCTTCCTCACCGCCACGCCATTTAGAAGAGACAAACGTACTATCCCAGGCCGATTGGCGTACTTTTATCCCGTCTCAAAAGCATCTCATGAAAACGCATTTGGAAAAGTTCGCTTTCGGGCAGCAGCCGTCCGTAACGATCTTAATGAAGATGAAATCGACAGGGCGATTGCCCGAACGGCTGTTCAACAACTTCGCGAGGACCGTCAATCCGGACTTGATCACAGACTGTTTGCGCGAGCGGCTTCGATCAAGTCGGCGAGAAGATTGGTCGACTTGTACATTGCGGAGGGCGCGAATGTTGCCGCGATAGATAGTGAAACCTCCAAGCGTCGCCAAGACCAAGTTGAAGAAGGACTCCTGGCAGGGCGACTTGACGGAATTGTCTGTGTTGATATGTTTGGCGAAGGATATGACTTTCCAAAGCTGAAGGTAGCAGCTCTTCATGCACCGCATAGGTCACTGGTACCGACATTGCAGTTCATTGGCCGCTTTGCCAGGACCACAGACATGGCAACTGGAGACGCAACCCTAATCGCCCCATTGAGTCGCCTACGCGAGGCGACTTCGAAACTCTTTGAGGAGGGCGTTGACATATCCACGATGATTGATGCTGCGGCTCAAGAACAACTCACTGATGGCACAGTTGACCGTGGAATTCTTGAAATCTTGAAAACTAAGGTTCAAGCCGAATCCGATTACGACGCAGTGTCGCCGCTTTCATTAGAACTTTATGCACATGCACGCATTTTCGAATGTTCTGCCGCACCGGACTTTAATCTTTTTGGCGCGATTATCGGACGAAACCTGAAATTGGCAAAACAATGGATGTCGCAAGACGGTCTGATCACACTTCTGTTGACCGTAGACAATGAACCGCCAAGCTGGGCGACATCCGATGTTCTCATAAACATTAGGCATGATGCTTTCCTTCTCGCTTACAACGCAACAACAAGGCTCTGCTTTATCGGCTCAACGCGTCGAACGGATCGACTGTATATCGATATGATGCAGGCTGTTTGCAGAGATCAACATCGTCCAATTAGTTACGAATCCACGAGGCGAGCAGTCGCGGGACTGAAAGATCTGAAGTTTTATAACTTAGGTTTGAAAAACACCGCGATCAACACACAAGCAGAGTCGTATCGTGTGCTTACGGGCCCTCGCGCCGAGCGCGCGGTAACTGCTGGTGATGCGCGTTCGTTTGTTCAGGGGCACTTTTTCGGCAGCGGCTCAAATGGCCAGGACCGAGAGACAATTGGTGCGAGCAGCAGCTCTCGCATCTGGAGTAATCAGCGTCTTGCTGTTTCTGAATATTTGGATTGGATTTCAAAGCTCAACGGTCGACTCAATAGTACTGTTGGTATCGCAGCTTCGCGTCTTGATCTTGTGCAGCACTCCCGTTCCCTTCATACGTTGCCGGCGCTAGTGATTGGCGGAGGGTGGAACAAAATTGCCTACCGATATGCTCCGCGCGTTAGATATCGACACATTGGTGATCCCGAGTGGAATTTTAAGCAGATTACAGACCTTGAGTTGTCTTCTTTCGAAGTGCGGGGACAGGAGCTTTGGTTTGGGATTGAAAACGAAGCCGATAGCTTGCCCTTTGTATTTTCGATTCAGGGGGGACAATTGTTTCGACCTCGTGATAATCACTGGGAATGTGAGGTTATGTCCAACCACGACGACTGGATCGATATGGCGAGTTGGCTCTCAATGCATCCGCCTGCCTTCTTTGGAGCCGACAAATCTTCGTTCCAAGGAATGAATTCCAATCCGCCGCCAACTACAGTTGCCATGCGACTTGCAGATACCGATGCGGAAGGAATCGATTGGACCGGGTGCGCAATCAGAATCGAATACGGAGCGGCAACTGCCGGTGCCCTTACTGTTCATCAGTTCCTAGAGCGAAAACTTCAGCAGCAAAACAACATTCTGGCCTTGATCTACGACCATCGAAGTGGAGAAGCGGCAGATTTCATCGCGGTAACGCGCGAAGCAGCAGAACGCGTTAGAATTTCGCTCTATCACTGTAAGGGCGCAGGGGGAGAACCCAGCGGAGGACGCGTCAATGATGTGTACGAGGTCACCTGCCAGATTCTTAAATCTGTAGCCTTTTGTGAAGCTGAAACGTTAGTCCGTCACATTGAACATCGCGTGAATCCCGGAAGGCACGCTTCACCGTCGATATTTCTCGTCGGCAATCTTGCGGATACTATTGCGCTCCTCCTGGGAACTCCTGCTGATCGTGTCGAGTTCGCTGTGTACGCTGTGCAGCCAGGAATCTCCAAAGCGCAAATCGATGACCATCTCAGTGACTTGATGGCGTTCAGTCTTGACTATGTCTTGCGTGGCGGCGCCGCTGTGGCATCTTGGATTATCAGTAACTGATTGCTCCTCCAATGGGATCTTGAAATTATTGCCAAATTCAGATCCAGATAGGTGCCACAGTGTCCCTGGTCCCTCACATGTGCCTGATCGTGAAGGTCGCTAGATTCGTGCCGTCTTTTGACCTACCCGCGACCTCTGCCTATGGAAGGCAGCGATTTGGGCCAAAAAAGCAGAGGTCTGTGAGGGTGCTGACGAGGGTGCTGAGAGTTTGCCAGTATCCGTCAGAGCAACCGCATCTGTTAAACAGTTCATGGTTGTGATGGACTGTAGCCATGAGTGGAGAGTCAGTAGGGGTAGTTCATCGTCGCGGTCGCGCGGAGATTGCGCGGGTTGCAGGTTTG
>Ga0302191_10001916_pt1 | contig 13225 bp, 8 predicted proteins | sample II_Bog_E3_1_FD_198775 | JGI IMG/M metagenome (GOLD analysis project Ga0302191, IMG submission 198775) | Peat permafrost microbial communities from Stordalen Mire near Abisko, Sweden - II_Bog_E3_1 | ecosystem: Environmental > Terrestrial > Soil > Wetlands > Peat | place: Sweden: Abisko, Stordalen...
ATCCCATTTTGCCCTATAAGATGCCATACTTTTAATAGAATTGGGAGTATAAACTTCGGATGTGGTAGCTATCTCTGCGCATTTGTATCGTGTCCAATATGCCAAGATACTTAATTTGATTGTAGCAGATGCGATCTATAAAAAGAAACGGCCTCTTTTATTCGTTAGGTTTTATACATCGGATAAAGTGCAGATCCGTGTTGGTTGACATTTAAAGGATTAACTATTTGACTTGTCTCCGAATTTTAACACCAAGGAATCGCTTGTTTGTCTCTACTTTTAAAGTTTCAGCTCTCTCCTTAAAAGTATCTCTGAGTATTTTTAATTTGCTCGTAGTAATTTTAGAGACAATATCCTCTCGAATTAAATCTTTGTTTTTGTCCCTGAAGCCTTACGCCATATACTAAATATCCCCTGGTGTGTGTTTTATAATGAAAGAGCGACGGAGATTGACAATATTGCTGGGTGGAAAGTGCTCATTCTAATAGTGATGCTTCCTTACATTGGCAAGAAAATCCTAATCTCTGACATTAACAGCACAACTCTAGTCCAGTAGATTGAAAACACTTTTATTAGTGGTATCAAGGAGGTCAATAATCTTGATATTATCAGTAAAAGTAAGCTTGGAGATAACTGCTTAGAGTCCCTCCTTCCTTAATATATTTTTTTCGTGAATAAACACCTGTTCCAAATATATTTGGTGTATCTTCTCATTAGTATAATTGACGCACAACTGTTAAAAGCTATTATGATCGAACACTTAGAATCCATATATGTCCAGTAATTTCAATACATTTACATTCTACTCATTTGGCTCAACTAGATTTAGTTTGCGATTTAGTTACTAAACTAGCCATTGGAACAAACTTTAGTAAATAGCTTTTGCCATTGAATCTCGCCCCTCTCGACATTGCTTCTCATTTAGCGGACTTAATAAAGTTTATCCCGCTATAGTACGACGATGAACCACTAGAGACTATATGAATTCCTTCCGATCCATCCCTAAGAGCATTGATACGCTCTCGGCTACTTAAATATTCTTTATATCGCAGGGCTAGCTTTCGCTTTGTGAAGAGGAGTCAAAAACTAAGTTTCCCAAGAGTAAAATAGCAGCCACGATTGACCAGATTTCATTGATGATCTCCTTACTGAAATTCAAAGAATTAAAAGCTTGAATAAGGGTCTCCCACATGCCACGATCATTGGGTAATGTTTGTTTATCCTTCTGCGTAAGGTATTGAAAATCATCAGCTCTGTAGGGATGTCCTGTATTTGATTTGAGTCTAAACTGAGTCCGCTGTTCCTCACTAATAAATGTGATAAACTGATAAAATATGTGAAAATTACGTTCCCCTGGACTCTGACTGATTATACGGCTTTTTTCAAGGAAGTAGTTTTTTATGGAGGAATGATATATTCTCATGGATTCACCATTGAGTCTTAAAGTTATCAGTTTACCAAAACGACTCGAGTTATCGTTCTTTATGGTCTTCGCATTACCGAACACCTCGAGAATTGGGTCACATTTTAACACCCTTGTCTACATGTTTGTTTTACTCTTCTGAGAGTTGAGAATTTGTACCCTCTCGCAGCAGTAGGTGATAGCTTTAAGAGCTTGCTTATTGGTTTATGTTTTACCTGAGCCAGATTCTCCACTAATACTTATTACTTGTGTCCTTTAAGTGGCATGAATCCCTTCAAGAATCTGAAACATGAAAGAGAAGATATGTGGCTCGTACTTTCTAATATCTTCACCTAAGGCAAAGATGTGTTCAAAATAAGTAGCTAAAGTTTTTTATGTGTATTGCTCTGGGATGAGCTTGAAGGGATTGACAATTATTAGACTGTTCCATAGACATGTATGTATTTTTGCCTCTGCAAGTCGTCGTTTCAGTTGCAACAACACTTATGGCGCATTTATGATGTCCATCTCAATCAAATCACGCTCAAGACTGTTCGAATCTCGACGCTTTTACAACTGAAAGGCTTTTACCTGTGGCGTACTCCCAGTTTATAGTGCTACGGTAACGTGGGAATTAGCTTTGTTAATGGAGAGGGGAACAATGCCATTGATGATGCCCTTTAGAAAGATTTCGCCTTAATTTTAATTAGGGAGATAAACCCAGCATCTAACCTCCTTTTGAATCCATGAGATATCAAAAGTGTCCTTAGCCGGAACAGATTTATTGCTGTTCATCTTCAAATAATAATCAATATGAAAATAAGTTAGTCCTGAAAGTTTATTTAAATTTGGCTCATTATTATCTTTAAAATTATAGGAAGTGGACCAAAAACTTAAATACTGGCATTATGATCTTAGTTAGTTGTTACTAATTTTTAAATATCATACAAAAATATTTGTCTTTTATCCAACCGTCTTGGAATCTCATAAGATAGTTGTCAAAAAGATGATTATCTTTTGTTTTGCTAAGACTCAACTTGCTCCAAAATAAGGGTTAATATATTTGTTTCTGCTTCCAACTACCGTAACATATTTAAAAATTAAAATGGGAAACTCAGACTCAAAGTATGATGATATCATCCTTTAAAATCAAAAGATAGAAGATTGGTTCATCTCGGAGAATCAAGGAAGCTGTGAACTATGGATCAACAAGAAAACGGGGAGACGCTTTCAAGCATATACTATTCCTCAAGCAGCAGCCACTGATCCTCAACAGCTTTAAAAATATGCCTTTAGGAAAAATCATGGCACCTATCTTGTAGCGGTGGAGGGTGTTTTGAAACAAGCTAATGGATTTTTATGCTCCCATGCTAGTTCATCTTTCGTTTTGGTGGAAAACATCACAAGCCGACTCAGTGATCACTATGGAGATCTTACATTTGAATAGGCTTTATATATCCTTTCTGCTGCAGGAAATGGCTATAATACACTTAACTCCTTTTTTGGACCCCTTTAACCAACTGAAGATATGATCTGCATTAATGAAGTGGGACAGCTAAAAGTATGGCTAAATTAAAATCTTGCAATGAATGATCCAAGCCTCAATGCCAAAGGGTATATTAAAAATGGTGATAAGGAATCTTTAAAATCCTAAGATTATGCTTTAGCCAAAAATAGGATAAAATAATGTGTAGGGAAGCTTTTTAACATTGTCGAAACCGCATCTCAAGGGTTTCCTCCAAGATTTAAATAGGAAAGCAAAAATATATCAACCTACTTCGAAGCTGTTAATTTTGTTGAGTATTTTAGTGAGCAAAACGCCATCAAAATACCAGATCATCTGTCTCCAATACCGAAACTACAAATTACAAGAGAATCTGAAGCATGTTCACGTCCAATAGTGACTAATCAGCAAATTAATCGTCATGCCGCAACTAATGCTCCATTTTCGCAAGAGAGATAGGAAAATTTAGGCACTTCTCGAATAAATTACGTCTATAAATCAAATTTTATTAATGATTCGCCTAGCAAATATCAAGAACAAGTGCCCTCAGCTGGACCCATTCGAATGGTTTCACTTCCTCCCAATAATCAACAACCTAAGATAGCCTTTCAAGTGAGGCCCCCAAATGCCTTTCAGCCTCCTAATACATTTCAGCCTATTCAATATGTTGCTCAGCAGCCCATAGCGAGTCTACCTACAGTTTGCACACCTATAATGAATGTTCAAGAAATTTGTTTTCCGCCTCCAAATATTGTGTATACACCAAACAATGTCGCATTTCCCCCAATTCTGCCTCCAATTGAATCAAAAACTAATAGACCTGCATAAATATAGAACAAATAAGGCAAAAGATAGGATACTCTTACAACTGAGAACAGTCATATCCCCAATAACTATAACATCGATATAAAGCGAGCAGTTAGTCTGGAGTAAAAGATTTATCAACCTAAAGTTCACTACAAGCACTAAAATTACCTTGTTCAAGAATCTTCCGGATACCCAAACGAAGATCATAGTTAGCCTTACAATGAATAGGACGACATGCATGAAACCCAATTTACTTTTCAAAATCAGCTACAAATGTACTAAGAGTATAAAAATAAACAAAAGAAGACATAAGAATCAAGATATTCCTAACAAATAAACCAAGACTAAAATCAACAAGAGAATTGGCGCTCGAAATATTAGCAGTTATTGTCAAACTCAACTTAAAGAAACAAGAAATAAACGGCTGAAAAATCAAAGGCACATTCTCCAGCCTATGATGAAAATAACAATCTTTTACACAACAACAAGTATTATCGATCACCAATCCCCGAACAAGACTAAAATTTTTCACCAACTCCAAACTAAAAAACCACATAGATAGAGGAGTGGGAGAGAAAGCTTAATAAATTTACTAAGTCAGGAACATAGATTGCTTTGCCTGAGCACTAAATAAAGGAAAGTTAAAAAAGAAATGTAAATCCCCAACCAATCACTAAAGCTCATGCTCAGCAGAAAGCTGTTAAATAATAATTTGCAAACATTATGGCGGATCTTGGCCATGAAGATTTATAAAAGTATGTTAGGGCTAAATATTTGGACCAAACAGAAATTTAACCTACCCCACAATAAGCAAAAACTTATAATCAAAGATATAACTACTAGCCTCTGGAAGAAATATAGCCGGATTATAAATACTCATACAATCATAAAAGTGAGGTGGAGAGTTGGAAAAGACCTTAATAGAACTATTCTAAGTTTACAACAGAATATGAACCATTGGCAAAAGATAAAAGGAGTGAGCCTTTAATTGGTGGATACGAATATGAAACTTATGAACTTCCAAGTTTTGGAGACAAAATAACCAGTATCGAAAATAACTTCTAATTGAAACGCAAAACTAATGAAAAGCCAGCCAGTAAGCATGTCTAATTCTGTCTTCCAAATGCACAGCCTTAATCGTATGACTAAGATTATATTTCAAGAAAACAGCCTGATCGCAAGCGCACCAAAGTGAGCGATACTACTAAAATTGATTAAAAATACAGCAAATATGTGCTTAACTCCCAAAAACCAAAACCGATAGCATCTATCAGCAAGGAAAACAATAACTTGAAATTAAATGAAGATAGCTTACCGATGGAAGATTTAAATCTCTCTTAATTAAACACTAAGCAGAAGTCCAATAGGAAAACAAACAGAAGTTCAAAATCAAAGGAAAAGAAACATGTTACCTATGGAAAATTAACAAGCTTGCTGTGGGAATAATGAATGATTCATCACCCTTTATTTATATAATTTGTTGGTCGGTATTAACATTTAGTTTTAATCAATTTCTTAGTTTAATCAATTGAATGCCAAGCTTTTTATAGATTTCATTCTTTTAAACTGTCTGTTAATACAACTACAGTAAATGTACAGCAACATCACAAAAGAAATAGCCTCTCGCATCAGCCAAAGAGGCAGCAATCGCTTCAATTCTAGCTAGGCTAAATCTCTCAATGAGAAATTATTGCAGGCAGTCACACATATTAGATCCCTCGAGGATCAATTGCTTGCAGAGCAGTATCGTCAAGAATTGCTGCTGGATCAAAATGATTAATACAGATAAGAATTTAAAAGGCTAAGCAATAGCAATCAAATACATCAGCAGCGAATTACAAAATTACAAAGTGAAATGAATCTGCATCAAGTTAAAAATGGAGAGTTGCAGACATGTTAAGACAGCCTTAAAGCAATATATGGCGAAATTTCTGATTTAACTCGGTTGGCAAAGAAAAGGGGAGATGATTGTTAAGTATTGTTAGAGCAAAAGAACAGATTGTAGGAAGAAAATAGAATGATCAGAGAACGTAACTATGAAATGGAGTCACAGCAAATGAGTAGAAACGAGATAATAGTCAACTATCTTAAGACCTTGATTTCTTATGAATAGTATGAGTAAATGAACCCGCTCTCTGCTTTTTAAGCTCACTATATCTCTCTTAAAGATAATTTATATTCTCTTAAAAATTAGGAGACAAAGATTCGGCGTGAGTTATCAAACAGTATGAGTATAGAAAAGGAACTATTAATTAAACTGCAATATGAAGAGCAGTTGTTGACTCAACGAGGTCAAGATGTCAACAAAATTGAAGAACTTACTAAGATATGCCAAAATCAACAAGATCTATAGAATGTGGTGCAGGATATGTTGGAAAAGTAGGATGAACTCGTATAAGAGCTGGACTCACTAAAACAGTAAAATAAATCATTAAAATAGTAGTATGAAGGCAAACGTATCAAATTAAAAAGCCAATGGCAAGATGAACTCTAAATTTACTCTCGTCAAATTAGAGAAACAAAGCGGTTAAAATAAAAATGGACAAGTGAAATTATTCAATGCAAAAGCAAGATGTAAATAGTGACAGAATAATACCAAACTATTATTGAGACTCAATCACAATCTATGCGGATGGATATAAACTTAATTTCAATGAGACAGCTTCGGGAAGCAGAGGAGAAGAACAAACACCTGAAATTGCAAATTAGTGAGATGAAGTAGATGAGGAATTTGTTGGAGCAGTAGAAGGAGATATTGCATCCTGAACTGTGATTTTAATGAATTAGCTTGTAAAATAACATTTATTTATCAATACCCTTATATTATTACAAAGGTTTATCCTATTATTTATCTTGTAAATTATTGCTGCTATTTTTTAAGGGAATTAGTTTAAATTTACTTAAATAGGCGGTTTGCTTAAACTTTAACACGGTACATTAAATAGCACCATTGAACTAGCAGTTATCAAATTAGTCATATAGGACTTTTAGCAATAGAATTTCTTATTATTATTTAATAGAAATGAAGAGGTACATCCTTGTTTATGTAGACCGCAGTCCGCAAAGCCAGGGCAGAAAGGGTATTGGGGCCAAATTGGTTCCTAAGAGTTTGTCGATGGCTCAGGAAAAAAGGAGGGCAAAAAAGCAATACGTCTAATGAAACCTGATCTGACAACTCATGATTTTTCACGTATACTGCCAAAGAAGATTCATCAAGATAAATAGCGTCTCTACTCTTAAGCGTTGCAGTTAAAACAAAATCTCAACGAAGTGGTTGAGGAAAATGTGCGCTTAAAAACTAAAATATCTATACTCGAGAAAGAGAAAGACAAGATGAACCGCTATATTGACAGTACGCCCGAAGCATTAGCTAACAGGGGAGGAAATAGTCGAATGCAGTTGTTTGCAACTAAATCTAACGAAGTAGATCCCTTTTTATTTAGAAATAAAACGCAGCCATGCGCAACCTCAAAAAGATGATACGAGATGCTCGTGAATAGAATGAATACCTGAAGGCAGAGACTCAAAAGATAAAGAAGACTATTAAGTATACATCCATCAATGAGCTTGAAATTGAAAAAAAGATGTTGATGGATGAGAATAAACGACTCTCTGATCTTTTGGAAGAGGCTAGTGGGCATGTGCAAAACCAGTAAGATTTAGAGCGCGAGAATGAAGAATTTAAAAAATATTTAGAAGAGGAAATCGATCAAAATAAGCAGCTGAGTTAAGAAAATCAAAAATTTTCAGAGATTATTGAGGAATTATAAATAAAACTAAAAAGTGAAACTGATAAGTATCAGACCAAAGAAAAAAAATTAACAAGGGATTTAGCACTTTAAAAGAGGAGGACAAATGATCACCAGAGGTGTGTTGACGATCTCAGAAAAGAGCTTAAAACTCTTCAAAATAGCCAAAGTCAGTTAATATCAGGCAATAAAAAACCGGGAAAAACATTTATAAGACCTACTTCCTCCATTCCTCAGAACAGGATTCAACAAGTGTCTTCTTTACCGACTGATACTCTTCAAGGATCAATGAAATCTCCAACCAAAGACAAGGAAGCTAAGTAAGCTCAAGAGATTTATTCGAAGAATGAATAACTGGAGAGATAGTTGAGATAAATCAAGTCAAAACTAGAACAATCTGAGTCCTAACTAAAAAAGAAAACACTGGGATAGGATGCATTGGCAGAGAATAATGTAAAGAATTAAAAAGAAGCAGTTGAGGTGAAGAACACCCAAGTATAGATGCCAAAAAAAGAGTAAGTAAAATAAAAATAGAAGCTCTAAAAAATGATAAAAGTTCCAACCGTGCAAAAAGAATAATAGTAATCCTACCAACAGAATGGTTTTTAATAGTAGGCTGACTCATATGCTCAGTAATTCTAAAAAAATACTTCTCCCAAATAAAGTAAAAAATAAATAAAAAAATAAGAATCAGAACAAATTCAAAAGTTAAAGAAAGATTTCTAAGAGAATGAGGAAGAAGAGGAACTCTATAAAAAAGATGAATCCGATAAAAAAGAGAAGAAAGGGAAAAATTTAAAGAAAGATAAAAAGAAAAAAGAAGGCAGCCCCAAAACTGCAGTCTATAAACCTAATAAAAAGATACTGGCTGAAATTAAAGAGCTATTGACTTACCGCATGAAATCGCAGAGATATCCTTTTGCTGATTTAAAGAATGATATTGAGGCTGCATAGACTAGTAGTTTTAGTTATGCAGATCTTTGCAACATGCTTGTCAACTAACCTTTCTTCCTCACCTCTGACTATACAAAAGAATTCTTGTGTTACTGCTATTAAAAATAAAAGGTGGGACAGGATTAATCTTTGTAGAATGCTGTGCTGGTCGCTAAATTGAGGAAAGTGATGGAAGATTTTCCGTTACTGGATGAAAACTAATAAAAATAGATGATAATGCGCATTGCCGAGATGACCAGCACGTACCCCGAATAGTTGCAAATCGCTTTTGACAATATTAAAAACGGAGAATAAACCGTTACCAAAAAGGATCTTATTGAGATGTTCTAAAAGTTATAATTGGAGCATAAATACATAGAACTTATCATCGCAGAGCTCTCTCTATGTTCAGATGATCTTGAGCATCTCAACTTTGTGGGTTTCTTCGAAAGGTTTTATATGGAAGATTAAGGCTATCATGATGTTAATGCTATTCAGGAACAGGGAGAGGAAAGCGAATAATAATCTTGCCGCAGATCAAGTCGAGCAAAGAAAGGCAAGGTCACTCTAAAGCATTAGGAATCAGAAGATAGAATCCCTAATTTGGCCCTTGCCCCTTAAAGACCGGTAGACAAGCGAAATCCAGGCTTTGAAGATGATGACATTGTGTCAGATGATGGTCGAATTTGAACCATTTTATACTTCTTCTCTTTAAATATAAACTTCTTATCGCTATTTAAATAAAATAGGCTGGAACAGCATCTTTTTAATATTTCAAGTGACGGGCTGCAAATCAAAAAATGTTAGAAATAAATATGTTCTCTGAAGAGGAGAATTTTAATAGTGTTTAGTAAATGAAGTTAAATTTACTCGTAAAAATGGTAATAAATCCTTTTTCCAATCCAAATATAAATGCTCAATTTAACTTCATACAGTCTCTCCCCTCGGAAATCCTCCGTTCGGATTCACAAACAATCCCCTATCAAAAAGCAAAATCTTTCAACAGAGCTCTATGCCCCTCAACACCACACCTAAATTGGGACAGCTTGTACCAGCTACTCTCCCACAAAGCATCATTTTTCATCAAATTACCACGGATAGAACATTTCCAAATAATTTAAAGTTTGCTCATCTAATGCTGTTTTTGTGTTTTGTCGGAAAAAAATGTCTGAGGAATAAATGACATTAAAATCGACAGTAAAAAAAAAGCCAATCAATATGTTCCGGTAAACTGAAAGCTGTATGAAGGAGTAGGCCTTTGTCAAAAGAAATAGCGCGTGGCCAGCTCGTTTTAGGATACACCCTACCTACAGTAATGGCTTTGGACATGGTCCGAGTATTTCTGAAGAACTTAAAGCCAAGAAGATTACTGAGCCCGTAGCATAGATCTATTTCAATAAAATCGACCCTTGGGAATCTCCTAGCAAGCACATATAAATATAGTAGCTCTTTTGATGCCGTATATATATGTGATTTGATGATACCCTCTTAAAGACGAATTGTATATTAAGCAATAGTTTAAGGAGTGCAAAGTTTAAAGAAAGTATCAAGATTTCATAAACTTCAACCAAAATTATTACAGAGAAATATAATTATTACGATTAAATTAATGCTAAAATACTAGGATTAATTAATAAATATCTAATGATGGTAATGTTAATTATGAACTATAAATATAGACTCTTACCATCAAAAATTTAATCATCAGAAAAATAAAAATACACCTTAAGAGAATCATTAAAGCTAGACTAACTTCAATAAATTCAAATAAATCACCATCAATATCTTTTCATCTCATATCTATCAATCAATATTTAGGGCCGCACTTTAAGCCATAATTCATATCATTGCCTTCATTAAAATACTCAAATAAAGCAGTATGCAACATCAACATTATCATCCGTTTATCACCTCCACACTTTCAATGTCCATGGGTTCACATTGGTATCCAGCATTGTACTAATCAATGGCTGCAATATCATCAATGAGTCGTTGGTAGATGTTGGGAGAGTATATCACAAGGCAGAGCTGGGGAATAGTTGAATCAGTCAGAGGGTCTTCGATTTTGTTATGTATGGACAAGTACCGAGATGCCTCAGGGGTCAACTACCAATTCCGCAGCATCTTGAGCTTGTAAGATAACTGCTAGGACTAAGCATAGCCAGAAAATTTGCATTTGCGTACTGGAGGAGGTTCCTATAGAGTTGGACCAAAGCGCTTCATCTATGAAACTCTAGAATATATTATACTCTATAAATTAGTATCAATTATTTTTGGATGAATGACTTAAATTGCCAAACTTAAACCATCAAAATAGCCTCCACAATTAAACATGATAAGTCTCACCATGAATGGGGGACGTGATATCCTTCAACAAGGACGTGTTTTGATTTAGCACTTGAACTATTAATCATCAGACGATAGGTGATTGATAATTTGTTGAAACTAATTTGACCATCAAATTCAGTACACATTGTTATCTCTATGCTAATTAATTAACAAATCAGATGTGACAAGAATTACAATCTTATATAATTATTCAGTAAAGTGTAAAGAATGAGCTGTATGGATAAGCACGAAGACTACCTAGACCTAAAAATGGAAGACTAAAGCAACCAGTACCTCTTCAAATAACTCCTCAACTATCCAGGAACGGATTAGGATCGCTATATTGATGATTTTCTCCTTCCACATCCTCTTATTCAGCAGGAATTTACTCAACCAGACTTTCCTCTGACTGAATTGCATATTATCTCAGAAGTATCCCGATACGTCAATTTCAAAACTGCTCCCATGACTGAGATCATGAACTATATCGAACAATTTTATCCTCTTCCCCACTCAAATGTTAGGCCTATTTACCTAGCTGCCCGGAAGCTCAAGTTGAGACTCAAAAGATAGCATGCAAAAAAACGGCCATAAAATTATTGCAAAGGGCTCTCATAGATTTAGCAGTAACATGATCAATCACTTCAACAAAAGGAAATAAAGACTTAGGATTCAGGGCTGTCTCCAGTAATGTTTACCGATGAGTCCCTTTAAACCATGAAAAAGAAGCGTAATAGAATGTCTGCTCAAAACTCACGAGATCGCAAGAAAGAGTATCTCGAACAGATAGAGAAATAGAACCGATAGTTGAAGTAGGAAGTCGCTCGGTTATCTGAGCAGCCAACCAAAAAATCACTAAAACCTCAAACACAGGAATTTCTCAAAGTAATTCTTTGCTTAGGCATCACTTGCTTTTTGAATATTGGTTCAAACCCTTGCTTAAATAATTCTCTTTCGAAAGAGGTTATTGAAGTGGGGAATGCGAACATTCCAACTCTCAAAGAAGATCCTTTTAGCAAACTAAAATTAATAGATAATTAGTTTGATTATTTCAAAAAACTGTTGCCATTACAGAATCAATAAATTTTGGATCAATTTCTGAGCTAGTCAAACGATCACAACAACTTGATCAATCCAAACTAGCAGATGATGAAATGTCTGAGTCTAATGGAAGAGAACAAGTCGTAGTATTTTTAAAAGATCAGTAAAATAAGGGATAAGATGGCTGGAAAGAATCACCAAATAAACACCAAAACATCTCTGATTTATCCATGATTTAGTTACATTTAATGGTTTGTATTCAATATCATGCTCATAAGTGTTGATAAACCCATTTCCAATAGAAAACTCGCTGTCTATCTTTTTGAGACAGCTATAGACTGATATTTTTGGCAAATTACAACTTGTCTTCGCTCTCAGTATAGATATGCATTAAAGTTGTTAAAATCTATCTTTCAATTTAGAACATCAGTCCTTCCTCTCCCTTCCCCTTTTTCTTTTCCATTTCAGTCTTAAGTTGCTCCCACCAAATTTTACAGGAGTCCATTATTTCAGGATATTGCGAATAGCTTGAAATGAATATCTTTGTCACTGCGCTCTGCGACGGTATGCCCTTCAGTTGGAGAGAAGGAAAGAATCCTCGCAAATAGTTCCACGCAGCTTTATTGGATTTATACTCTTCGATTTTCTTTAATGTGTACTTGATTTCCTTGGCTAATATTTCTTTCCTCTTTTCTTCTGAACAATTTTCATCAGAAAGGATTTTTCCGATGAGATAAAATCTGTAGGACCATGCACTGTTGTTAAAGTAGTCCTTTTGGATCATTTCATCTGCAAAATTAATTTATTCTTCAAAGCAACCGAGATTTTATATCAACCAAATCCTCAGACTCCAAGCATGGTAGTTTTTGGCGTCTTTATTAAATATTTCCTTCATTAAATTCAGCTACGTCTTGAATTAATTTCGCAATTATGATAGGAATCTTTTCTGCTACCAAACTTGAAAAGATTTTCCTTTTTCGCCAAGGCTGTTATGGGTAAACTACTGTTCTCGCTTTAGATCTGGTGAGTTGGCCAAGATATACATTTTCTTCGCGTACCAAGCATTATAATTACCGCTGTCGTTTTTCAAAAGTAGTTCACAGATACGGTTGGTCTAGGCATCAAAACATTTGTCTTATATTCGTTTTTTAAGCTCCATATAGGAGCTAAAAACTATATGATAAAGCTCGTACATTCATATTTATAGACTGGAGCGAGAAGAGGCATTATTTAATTAAGATCGGTTTGCTGCATGTTGTCTATTTCAACAAATTATAGCAATTACAATCAATAATGAATTAATCTATTAACAGTTATTGTATATGTTTCAAGAAAGACTACCATTATAGTTTAATATTGATTGGTTATTTTTAGATCACATGTAGACATACACCAAATAATAACAACTTGAGCCTTTGGTATACATCCACTGATTGCTTTTAGGATCGATTAAGGAGTGCA
>Ga0302191_10001923_pt1 | contig 13185 bp, 6 predicted proteins | sample II_Bog_E3_1_FD_198775 | JGI IMG/M metagenome (GOLD analysis project Ga0302191, IMG submission 198775) | Peat permafrost microbial communities from Stordalen Mire near Abisko, Sweden - II_Bog_E3_1 | ecosystem: Environmental > Terrestrial > Soil > Wetlands > Peat | place: Sweden: Abisko, Stordalen...
CACTCTCACAATTATCAGGGGCCATTAGTGCCCCTCACTTCAAGAAATAACAAATAAGGAATATTATGCCCAACTTGAACGCTGCAAACAGCTTTAAAGGTAAGCAAGTGCTGAGCCTCGGCTTAAAATCTTCACATTAATTAACAATTGTTATAAGATGGATAATATACTTATTGTTTTCAAGATCATTTTTTCATCTTTTTGCTTAGAAGTATCTTGCAGTTCCACCAAAAATTTACAATTTTCTTAAAGCTAAACTATAATTCATCTCATTATTTTACAAAAAGTAGATCATTTAAGCTCGTTCTGCAGGTGTTTTCCTTTTATTTGGTAAGTTTTGATCTCTTTCATTTCAATTGACCAACCTTATTTTTTGTATTCTTGAAAATTTGCACCAAACTCATTCAATAAACTGAGCATTTGATTTTAATATTTGACTTTCTTCTTGTTAAACCCTCTAACCTTTCTCTGAATGCTAAAGATTTGATTTTCACAATTTTTCGACTCTTCAGGATCTTTGAGGGGTTTGGAGTATTTAGATATATTTTAGGAACATAACAAGTAATTATGGGCACTCTGAAATTGTAAAAATATAACTGGCCTGTGAATAATTGGCATGGAGCAGTTAACTATTTAAGGTGAGAATATATAAAAATATGAATTTCGTTTGTTGACGATTCATTTTAAATTATTGTTGTATCATGCCTCTGGTGACTATCTTTATGAATTCGGCCAAAATTTATTACCGGCTCATCGCCTCAAAGTAAATATATAATATAGGTACTATACATTCAAATTGAAAAAAGTATCAATGATGTGGATTGACGTGCCTAAAACATTCTTATGTAGATTGCTTACTCGTTAATATAATTGCATTAAAAGAAAAAATATGACCACATATATCATAAAAATGATATGATCACTCTTGAATAAACTCATGATCCATTAACTTTTGCATCGTCAGCCTTTCTCTCGGATTTTTTATCAGACACCCCATGATGAATGATTTTGCATGGCTCGTAATAGGAATGCTTTTTGGAAAGTAAATATCGTCATCGACTACCTTCACCAAATCATCCGCCGATCTTATTTCAAAAGGGACTCTTCCATATAACAGCTAATAGGCCAAAATACCAATGTTCCACACATCGATTTTGTTGTCGTACTGCTGGTTTTGAATCACTTCAGGTGATGAATAGAGCGGACTGCCGCATCGAGTATCTCTAAGAAGGGGAGAGTAGATAGACCATCCAAAATCACATACTTTGGCAATTCCCTAAATTATTTGAGAGGTACCTCATGCATGAGTATATTTTCAGGTTTGATATCCCGATGTATAATGTCATTGTCGTGCATAAACTCAACGGCGTGACAGACTTGCTTCATCACATTTTTCACTTTCTCCTCAGGAAATCTGGCCTATTTTTTTAATAAACTATAAGCATTTCCTCCGAAGCATAACTCCATGATTAAATAGATGTGCTCCTAATCCGAAAAGAATGAGTACAATTGAATGATGTTTGGATGATCCAAAAATCCCTGTATCTTTATTTATCTAACCAGCTGGTTGATAAACCTTTAATCTCCCTGAAATATTTTTTTAGGTATTTTCTTCAGCGCATATATAAAATTAGTTATCTTGTGCCTAACCATATAAACTGACCCAAACTGCCCCTCCTCTAAATACTTTATCACTTGAAAATCATGAATTGATGTTTTTTTATGTCTCTGTTTAGTACTGGCTTGACTGCTATGAGTACTGCTATTACTACTACTGTTTAGCCTTTTAATTTTATCCACAACTTTCAGCAAAGCTTGAGTCGAATTGGTAGTTGATGAAGTTTTTTTAAGCTCACTGACCGTGTCTTCATCTTTGCAATTCAAATAATGAGCGGCTGGATGTTTCTACTCGCCTTTGTTCGGAAAATATGTCAATTTTCTTTGCTTTTATCTCTACTTATCCGGCAAACCGAGGAGATTTTGAGATTTTGAAGGGGCAAGGCTATTCTTTTTACTCTGTATATATTTTTGAAGCATGACGACCGGTGACAATTTTTATATAGCCCCGCTAGTTTGATTGTTTTTATCGTTTTGAATTTGTGCGACCCAGTCTTTGATCTTTTTTGGACTGGAAGTCATTCGTTTAAATGGTTGAAACTAAACTTGATTGATCGTTCCCATATAGGTGGTCAGTTTATCTGACTCCTGCAATAGCTTTTGTTCAAGAGTTTGAAAATAATGACTGTAGTCTTCCTTTTTATCCGATTGGCTGGGTAGGTACTAGGGTATCTTCGATAAATAGCCATTCCCTTTTTTCATGATTTATTACTCAATAACTAAAACTATATTAGCAATTAAAATTATAGATTTACTGTTTTTTAGTATCTGTAACCGCACAAATTTAAATCACCAGCAAACAAACGAATATTACGTTATCTCACCAAAACCCACTTTTCTATTCATAATAGGATCTATCAAAAATATATGAATCCGAAGATGTTCTCTGATTTTGTGATATTATGGTTATAAGTCTTGCTTTTTTGGATGTCTACTTACACTTGCTCCTTTGGATAATGAGTTAATTTTCATTGTTATTGAGTTTTTGATTTTCTTAGATTTAATTATTTCAATGATGAGCAAATAATTAAAAGTTTGCTTAAATTTAAATACCAAATCATGGCGGGTGCAAGTAAATAAATCTTGCAAATTATTAATCTCCAAATTTATTATGATCATCAAAATCAAAATTATTTTTATGCGCAACTCTCACAGCGTTTCCACTTTTCCTCAGTTTGAATGTCAGGAATAGACTCGAGTGATGCCTCAATATAATTTATTAAGCATTCAGGGCAATAAACTTTAATGGGCTCAAGGTTAGTGGCTTTGCAGAGAGGGCAGTTTAATTATTTTTTTGTTACCCAGGCAGAAATGCACTCAGGATGATACATATGCTGGCAATGAGTCTTTAACAGGGTTCCTGGTTCAAGACATATCGGGCAGGGTTAGGTTTGTATCACAGTCTAGACTCCCTCACTCCATTTAAGTTCTTCAGGTATATGAATAAGCTCGTGATTTGAGGCAAAATTAGCTTGAGGAGGCGGGTCTATGGGTTTAAAGCATTTCTTATATACAAATATTCCCACAATAGAGAAGATGAAGAGTCCACCAATTATTCCAAAAACAATACCATAGATGCCAGACGAAGCCCCACCTGAGTTTGATGATGATGTTGAGTTTTGAGAGGAGCACTTTGAGCAACCATCATAATAATTTTGACATTGTTTGCAGAGAATGCAGTTTGTACCATTGAGAAAATAGCTAGAATAGCAGGCAGTGCATGTTGTTTGAGCTGAATTAGGATCTGAACAATTAAGGCAGCTCGAATCGCAGACCGATACTGTAAACGAAACCAAACTCACCAAACAGGTCAGATATAATATTTTTTTCATTAGATGACTGCAATAAATATTATATGATGAAAGCTCGAAAACACTATTGAACTATTGAAGTATAAGCAAAACTCAAAACAATTAGTACATATCTAAGGAAACCAAAATCTATGAGGTTTAAACAAGAAATGCTCTAATATAAAATTAGTTGTGCTAAATTGAATTGATGAGTAAATTTTGAAGGCAAGGATGTTGGCTGGTGAAAGTAAAATATACTTAAATTAATGGATCAGAGTGAGCCATATTTTATGGAAGCAAAAATATTACTGTGTTGTTGTGAAATAGTTGTTTTGATTATTTTTAATTAATATTTTTAATATATATTTAACCACATGGGTGCCTATAAGTACTTGGAGGAGCTTTGGAGAAAGAAACAATCTGATCTCATGAACTTCATCTTCAGAGTCAGAACTTGGGAGTACAGACAACTTCCAGTCATCGTCAGAGCCAATAGACCATCCAGACCTGATAAAGCCCGCAAACTTGGATACAAGGCCAAGGAGGGATATGTTGTCTATAGGACCAGAGTCAGAAGAGGTGGAAGAAAGAGACCTGTTGCCAAGGGTATCGTTACTGGAAAGCCCACTTCAGTTGGTATCAACCAGCTTAAGCCCACCAGAAACCTTAGATCTAAGGCTGAGGAGAGAGTTGGCAGAGCTCTTGGAGCCCTCAGAGTTCTCAACAGTTACTGGATTGCTCAAGACGGCACCTATAAATACTATGAGGTGATTGTTGTTGACCCCGCTCATAATGCCATTAGAAACGACCCCAGAATTAACTGGATTTCCCAATCAAACAAAAAGCACAGAGAGCTCAACGGAACAACTTCAGCTGGCAAATCCAGCAGAGGTCTCCGCGTGAAGGGTCACCTCAACTCCAAGACCAGACCCTCTCGTAGAGCCAACTATAAGAGAAGAAACTGCGTCAAGCTAAGAAGATACAGATGATCATTTAACTCATAATTCCCTCCCAATTTATTTTTGATATTGAGTTTACAGGCCTACTCATATTTATAATAGAATTTACCATATCTTAAAGAAAATATAAAATCAAAACTATTTCAGGAAAACAATATTTGAAGATATGGTTGATAAATGCTGGATTATTATACATATGTTGCAGCCAATAATCTTTCAACGAGAACATATTCCGACCGAGAAGTAATAAATATCAGATGGTCACTTCTTCAAAATAAAAGTGAGGGTAGGGCCAATATACAACAGGTTAGGAGCACATAATCGCGTTCTATCATGAACAGATCCTCATAGGTAGGATCTTCAATAAGTTACCCATCTCTTTGCTCTGGTCCTAGTGGCGGCTGCTAATCATTTCCAAGTGGAGGCAATTCGATGTTGGCAATGATTACGGCTAATCGGTTGATAATTGATTCGTGATCGGGTTGCATTAACTCTCTCTTTCAAATATAATAATTCTTTATAATGAATGATTATACTATTGATTTATTCTATTAAAATCTGATTCAAATTTACTGCTTTTCATCGAGGCTAAGGGACTGGCTTATGAACTATGTATTTGAAATTTTGTTTGAGAGCAATTGCCTTCTATGCTATTCTAAGTAATGATGAAATAAAATGGCTAATTATTTGATATTTCAAAGTAGCCATTCAATTGGCCATTCGTGGTTCATGCCATCATGAATTTATATTTATGGGAATAGTTAAAGTCCTGTGGATCATTTTATTTCCGCGATATAGTTTCTTTATAATAAATGATGACCTCTCACAACAATGCCTTTCCTACTCGAAACAGGAAAATGACCAATTCCAGCATTTTTTTCAACAGTCCTTCTCTTAAGACCAATAATCGCTTGAGCCAGTTCAATAGATTCAAGTTTAGTGATAATAGGGCTGCCGAAAACCATCCAAAAGAGATGCTTTCTAGGAGGACTATTATCAGTCAATCCGATATTCTCACTCCCTTTGCCGAGCATAAGCAGTTATCTTCAGGTTTTAGCAAATTGGACAGCATGGCCAGACATATACCCGCTACTTATGAAGACGAATTTTATTCTCAAAATCATCAAAATCATCCGTAGTCGCCTCTCAGCAAAGATTCATCGAGGGTGACTGGAGTAAATCCATTTCCGAGCAAAATTAATGCGTAGGAAAATATGTACAAGATGGATAAAAAAGATAATTAGAAAAGAATAAACACTGATATCTTTGAACCTGCCAGACAATGGAAGCAAACTGCCGATTAGATCACAATTACTCGTCACGATGCGATTGTAGCTGATAATCTACATTTTCTTCAAAGGGATAAGCACCTTGCATCAGTAAAACCCTTGAGATCAGTACATGAAGATTGCGAGAGCACAAATAGCGGAAGCGGCAATTAGTTTAAACCTAGAAATTTTGATTTTCTGAAAAAGAGGAAATAGAGATAGCAATAGGGGAGCTTGGCAGGGAGCGCAAGTTTAAAACAGTTTCAACCTTTTCAATCTCTTAAAAAATCAGATATCATTTGGCCTTTGTCCATGTCACCCATTGAACAAAAAGTCTCCTTCATGCAAAAACAAGTTTACAAATAAGTGCCTGCTTGCATTGCCAAATAATAAGAAAATCTTAAGGAGGCCGATAAAAATATGGAGTTTAAGAAAAAGCCTACATTTCTATCGGAAATACTAAAATCAAAAGAGGAGTCAGCATTAAAAGGCAAGAATGCAAAACTTATGAGAGACTTCACAATAGGTGATTTCTAGATATTGGACAAACTAGGTAAGGGATCTTTAGGAGATGTGTATGTAGCTCTCGAAAAGAGTTTAGGCTTTATTTGTGTGATTAAAAAAATGTCCAAGAAGCATATACAAGAGGCGAAAGTATAGTAGCACATCATCAGGGAAATCAAAATACAGTCATATCTAAACCACAACCAACTCACCTCCATATACGGGTATTTTCATGATGAAGATCACCTCTACTTGATCTTAGAACTATTGCCTGATGGCAGTCTGCAGCAAGTCAAAAAGAAGAGGAAATTGCCTGAAAAATAGACCGTTTAAATCATTAAACAAGTAGCTTAGGGATTAAAATACATGCATGAGGAATATATCATTCACCGCGACTTGAAGCCTTAAAATTTATTTGCAAATTAAGTATCATTTATGTTATTCAGGGCTATATCAAGATCGGAGACTTCGGCTGTTCCATCTATAACAATGATACAGTTCTTCGCAACACTGTCGTAGGAAGTTTGGAGTACTTTGCTCCAGAGCAATTGTCCAAATAAGGATACAGCTAAAAGATCGATTCATGGAGTTTAGGTATCCTTACCTTTGAATTACTCTATGGCAAATCTCCCTTTGTCAACGATATAAAAAAAATAATCCTCAGTAATGAGGCTAAACCTGAGCTTTCGGAGGTGGTTTTTCCTCAAGCGCCAGTGATCAGCCAATAAGGCAAATAATTCATCACAAAATTGTTAAAAACCGATCCTGATAATAGAATGGACATGGACGAGGTGCTTGCTCATTCCTTTCTGCGAATTTAATAAAAACGATAAAAGTAAAACTTTTGAGTACACAGAATTCTCTTTAGCAATCTCTTGATTATTTCTTTTTCTTTACTCCAATAACTAATATCTTCTTCCATATTTTAACGATTTGAAGGCTGGTCTAGTTTCAACCCAGATAAACAATTGATTATTAAGAAAAATTATCAACTGGGCTATAATCTAAATTATTGTGGATGGGAAAGATAATTTAAAACTACGAACTCAAAGAACAGCTAGGAGAAGGAGTCTACGCAAAGGTCTATAAAGCTGTCCATCTAATCACCAAGCAGGAAGTGGCCATCAAGGTGGTCCAAGCATAAAAATTTAGGGAAATTCCAAAACTAGAGGAATGCACAGTCAACTAAATTAACATCTTGTCGACTCTGCAGAATTGCCCCTACATCGTCAAGTACATCGACATGCTTAAAACTGCCAACAACTTCTATTTCGTCTATGAATACTGTAATGGTGGTACGCTTGATAAGCTGATGCAGAAGGAAGGGCCCTTCCCCGAAAAGAGGGCTTTAATATTTTTCAAGCAGATTGTTGAGGCTTTTAAAATTCTATCGCGTAGCAACATCATGCATCGAGATATCAAGCCCGATAATATACTGATAAACAATGGAACAATCAAAATTGCTGATTTTGGATTTTGTAAACCGTTGGAAAACGCCAATGAACTGGCCCAAACAATGCTGGGATCGCCAATCTACATGGCTCCTGAAGTTATTAAGGGAGAAATATATACAATGAAGGCGGATATCTGGTCAGTCGGCGTTGTACTCTATCAGATGGTCTTTGGCAAGTGCCCTTTCTAAAGTAAATCCATTGCAAAACTGATCAAAATGCTTGAAGACGAAGATGTATGCATACCCGACTACCCTAAAATTTCACAGACACTTTAGAAATTGCTGAAAAAGATTTTGGTTAAGGATTATGTCAACCGCATAGAATGGAAGGAGCTGTTTTAATTCACAATCACATAAACAGGCGAAATATATCCTCCAGGAGTTACTCCCAGCTCCAATCCCCAGTTTGGACTCAGGAACTCAATTAGAAACTCGTCAAACTTCGGGTCTGGTCCAGTGAGTTTTAATAACAGTGGCAATACGCCCATGTATATGGGAGGTGGGCAATATACTTCTAATAGTAGCACGAGTACTGCCAACACATCGATGACTGACTCAAAGGGGTCTCCAATGCTATCACCAAAAGTTACAAAGAATGATGAGTAAGGTCGTCAATACTTGATGAAGAAAAGAAAATCGCCCTTGAAAAGTGAAGATATGGCCATCATGAATAGTAACAGCATCAATAGCAGCAATTATGCGGGCAATCTTATGAAAAATTAGCAGTATGCCAAGAACGATCGCAGTAATCGATTGTAATTACTCCTAAAAAATCATTCCAAGTGTTCCACACTCAATCAGATGATTCTCGACATGTTCAGACTTGATCAGCAGAAAAGCGTCTACATCGCATACTATCTGTTTCGAAGCATTTAAAAAGAAATTATAGCCCTTCTATAGAGTTTAAAAAAATAACCACCTTCAGACTCTAGTGTGCAAGACCCCTTTCGATAATTCAGGGCGGCAGTGTAAAAATAGATGTAAAATGTAAAGTCAAATATGTTTTTGATTCGATAATCCGTCGACGAGGACGGTGAGTACAAAATGAATGACCTGTAGCCACGTCGTCAATAGATAATTCGTTCTTACCTGTAGGGAGTGCGACTGTCTCGTGAGTAATAACTGATATTGATTCTGCAAATTGTGGACTACTTGTAATAATCAATCCTGATCAAGAAAGAAGCGTACTAAAAGCGGTCTAAGTAGAATTTACAGAAGCAGTTAAAATGTAAATTTATTAAATACAACATTGAGAAGGAATTTAGCTGATTAATATCTTTATAATATGACTATCATCATCGTTATCGTCAATTAGTATTGTTTTCAAGATGTTGATAAGTTGAGAGTCCACCAGAGACACTATTCATGCCTCAATTCATTGCCTTCTATTTATATCTGAAAATTGATGGTCATAATTCCTCAATTATTGAAGACTGCTCCCTGCCTCCGGCAGACCTTAATTTTATTAAATATTTTACATAAATCACATAATATCATAAATTATATAAGTTTTTAATCTCTACTCTTGGCAAGTCATACTTTTCATGCAGATAATCATATGGCAGATATGCAAGGGCTAATATAAGGGATATTCCACAATTAAGGAGAACACCACCATTGAAACCAGTGAAACAACCAAGGCATCCCGCTCCAATTTTGCCCATCAGACTAGAGTGCTTAGCCCAATGAACGGATTTATAAGCAATGGATAAACTGCTCCAATTGGTGGTGCAATGAAAAACAGTGGCATTTCTATTTTCCATCAACCGATATAGATTGAATCTACAACGGCCATTGTGTAGGATATATATTAGTGAGGTAATGCTTTTCCAAACATTATTAATTTATTAACTCAATTAAACTCATTTGATATTTTAATAATAGAGCATTAGCTCATGAATTAAAATCAGAAACGTTCTAGAAGTCAGCTGTCGGCAAATGGAGTGATTTATTTCATTAACTTCAAACGTAGGCCACAGATCCCGCACTTATTCACAATATTAATAAATCTATTCTAAGCAATGGATTACAAATAAAACTTGATTTAAGGCAAGCTAAACTATTTGTACATCATTAATATTTGTTTCTTAAGCAATAGCCATTGAATTTGTGCCCCGTTCGAAATTAACGCTGAAGAGTATAGATTGTTTTTGCCATTAAAAATTAATTAAGCTATAGAGGCTATATAAGATTTGATCAGACATTTGATTTGTAGGAAACGACGAAACGAGCTGCGTTTTTAGGATTACCATATCCGATTTCATTTTATGCACATGCTATGGCATTGAGTCTATCGTATTTTCTGTGTTTGATAGGTTTTAACTTTTAGAGGTTTCAAATCCACTCTGCTCCCGCAAGAGCAGGAAGGTTCCCACGTCTCAGGAAACAGTTCTACTGGTTTTATAGGCAAAATAACTAAAAAATAAGTAGTAGTAAAATCAGTGAAGGGGGAATTAATTAGAATCTGGTTCTGGAATGTCGTATAGTTCTTGAGTGTCATCCTCATCGCTCTTATCGCTGGATTAGAATTATGGAACCGTTGGAAGTTTCCGGATGAATTTCTTGAAAACCATTCTGATGTCATCAGTGAATAAACGATATTTCTTGGTGTGACTAAGCAAAGTTATGAACTTTTTGCCCATGTTTGAATTGTTATTAATTATAGATATAGAATGCTAAAAATTGAATGTAAATAGAGTTATTTCAGTTGCTCCAGTAAAAATGTAATACTTGCTGACAACTTCATTTTGGGCTCATTGTAACATAAATCCTTGGCAATGCTTAAAGAAAATCCATTGTAGCATCTTTTAGAATAATAAAGCGTGAAATATCCCTCTAATAACCTGAGTATAAATACTAAAAGAGTACCCCTGCTTTAGTTGTGGTTATACAGTTCCAATTTTATTGATTTACTCTGTTAGGATTTAAATATTAAATACTTTTGGCAGAAAACTTCACTGATTTTAGGGAAATTATATAAAATTGTTAATAGATTATATCGAGCGAATGGCCAATTACGCCAGTCAAGGAGAGCGTGATTTTATGAAACTATGATCACTAAAACTGGAAAAAATAGAATGCTTCGAAGGAAATGAAACAGTTTTCGTATAGATGAGGCAGGCAATTATTATGGAATGTCGTTATTATTGCCTTTGACTATAAACTATTGAATTTTAACCGCATTGAGTTGGAATTGATTTTAAAAAGTGTTTCATATTGTAATCATACTTTAATAAACTATCACCTCCAAACTATTATAATTAAATCGAGTTAGCCTACATCTTATTCTTTTTACCCTTTTTATCAAAACAGCCATTTCAAACTGAATTAGTAGACAGAATATTATTTAGCAGTAATAATGGAACTAATACTTGATCAGTCATCTAATTTCTGAATTCATGGATTATTTGGGGCATAATACGTGGAGTCAAGTCTAAATGAGTCTAAATGCAACATTTATTGGGGATTGTTGCCTCATGAGTATAATTTGTTCATGATCTATCCTAAAAAACCTCAGTCATTAGAACAAGCAATATTACATTTCTGGTCTGCAATTGAATTGTATTGATGGTTGTAAATACCATCAACAAGAAAGCAGGCATTATAAAATTGTTTCACCTGATAAATATATTATATCGTTTGTAGTTATATTATCAGCAATCATAGGATAGAGCAATAAAATGTTGTTTGACTGACTCAAAAGCAACAATTTTGGTTTAGATAGTCGAATCCAACCATCCTGAAGTCGACAAAATGGCCTCCTTCATATCTTTATATGGTAAGCTTTTTATTAATTCATTAATTAGCAATAATAGCTCTAAAATCACTCCGGTTTCATATTAGTGAGGCAATATGAGTATAGCTACCATTTGTCGATCTTCCCATCTCCATTAACGTCTGCTTTGGCAAACATTTAATCGTATTCCTGCTGGATCCGTGTTTTTTTGAAAAACTGGTGATTTTTCATCTATTCCCTCACCCAGCCTTTAAGTTAACGACGTTCAAGCACATGGTTGTTGTTTTTGTCATGCTTGGTGAAAATATCGTCGACAAAACTTCTGCAATATGTATTCATCCGCTGATCTTAATAATTATTATATGATCGTAGCGTGGATTTCACTATATATATATCTTGATTTTAAGTTCTTTTCAATAGAGATTACTGAATCCCTCCTTACGGCAATTCAAAAATCAAATAAATTTTGCCAGGATAACTTGATCGCGCAATTGATCAATTCTTTCAGTCTTTTGAGGAGAGATTCACTTTTTTAATTTTTAGATATTTCAAATGATTGAACTAGACATATTCAAGTCAGAGACTAAGATCATTCGGGAGTCATGTTGTGGATGCAATAAGTATAGAGCTCCCATCTGTCAATCTTGCCGTCGTTGTTGATATCCACCTTGTTAAAGAATTAGTCAAACTCCTTTTGCACCATAGTTTTATTCATGTATCGATGACCCTTGACCTCTTCCCGCACCCAAGCTTTAAGCTCCCTCCTTTCCAAAACGCCGCTTTTGTCACTGTCGTGCTTGCTAAAGATGTCGCTCACAAACTTCCGGCAATATGAATCCATTGAAATAGGTCTGTATTTAAAATGGAAATGAGGCTGATTTAAAATGGTTGATAAAATACTGAATGTGTGGTTCTATAAAAATACAGTGATCAAGACTCTCCCATTGTAAAGATCATAACCAAAAATGTTAAGATTGATGGTAAAATAAATATTAATGATTATGAAAAAAGATGGGGATGCCTCAACAGCTCATCAGCAATTATGAGCCAATAGTTAAAGTTAGTCAATCATAGACTTAATCAAGCTTCTTTTATCAAAAACAAGGTTCAGCTCAAGTTCCATAAAATATTGTTGGGAAATATAAAATATCGGTAGCATAGCAGTCTTTCATCCATTTGCAGGTTGCAGCATCAATATCAATAAAATTACGAAAGAAATCGAAGTCATTGTCGGAAGTAAACCCTATTAAATGATAAATGACAACAAGGAATATACTCCTAATCAGCAAATATAAATATTAGAATGGCATTAAATCATTAAATTATACAATATCTTTTTATCCAGAAAACAGTCACAGCAAGGGACGACTGTGACTTTTTCTGCAATTGCGAAGTTTACTGTTTAGATCACTCAGAATTTATTTTATATCTTTTTCTTAGTTTCGCTTATGCCATTGATCCTTCTGCTATTTGAATTATTCCCTTAAGAAACAGCTTTTAGAAAGACTGCTAACGCTGCTTGAATTTGCCATTTCTTTCAGGACGTTTTGCTTCGTACTTAATCGATTTAAAAAATTTCTTCCTCCCTCATGCACGTTCGGTTTCGGTTTTCGAGGCTACCCTATATTGAGCGTTTCTAATAATCTGGCTGTCAGCATTGAGTTCACTTGATTGCAATCTGTTTATGATTTTTCAATATTTGTGAAGTGAGTGGGCGAAAGAAGTTGACTGACATAATCCTTATCCAATAACGCTTCTCGATTCTGCTCAGCAGTCACAACTGGTAAGGACATGGCTTCTTGACTCATTTTTTTAATCAGTTTAACTCTCTTATAAGCCTCAAGGGTTTTTAAGCTAG
>Ga0302191_10001925_pt1 | contig 13174 bp, 14 predicted proteins | sample II_Bog_E3_1_FD_198775 | JGI IMG/M metagenome (GOLD analysis project Ga0302191, IMG submission 198775) | Peat permafrost microbial communities from Stordalen Mire near Abisko, Sweden - II_Bog_E3_1 | ecosystem: Environmental > Terrestrial > Soil > Wetlands > Peat | place: Sweden: Abisko...
ACAACTCCGGGACGCAAATTAAACAATTCCGAAATCGAAAATTCAAATTCCAAAATCCATTTACCTTATGCCATAAAATATCCTAATCCCCTGTATGTATTTGTGGCTGCCTTCGTAAGATACACCATAATCAATCCGGAAGATCAATCGCTGTAAGCCCACATAAAATTCGGAGTAATTTAGTTGGCCTTTTTCGGTCAGATAATTGGCTCCCACAATTTCTTCTAATTTTAACTCACGTAAAAACGCAATATTATTTAATAGCATTCCTGAGAAATTATGTTGATAATGCGCTTCTAAAAACGCGTTATCGGTACTGAAGGTATAGAAAGGCAAAAAGTGGAAACTGCCTACATAAGTAGGATCAAAAGTAGTACCCTGGTTACCTAAAAAGTGGTTATAATCAGGGAAAAAGATCTTGTTATTATTAAAAAAATCGCCACCGGTTACCGAGAACGATGAGTAACCAAACACACCAATCGGGATAGCATTTTGCGCGATGTTGATAGAGCCGAATTTATAATCAACATCAGAGCTTAAAACATTGTTGATACCCTGGCGGTAACTTACATTAACAACCGGGTATTTGGATGGAAGATCTATCTTCTGCGTTGGCGTAGTGATATACTGCTGATCAAATGTCAGTCTGAATGAAGTAAAGAATGTAAGCGCCTGGTTTTCGGGAAACAACACGGAATGATCATCAGCCGGTGCATCAGGCACACCCGGAACATCCGATTTTAGTGGATTGTTGGAGGTATATTGCCTGTTATTAAAAGTTTCCACATGGTTAAATGAGGTATTGTATAACTGCAAACGATCGGCATAACTTAAGCTGGCTGTCCACAAAACGCCGTTAACAAGCTCGCGCTGATAGCCGAAGTTAGCATAGGTAGATTTATAATATTTTACGTAGTTACGCTCGCTGAATAACGTACTTAAAGTATTAAAATAAAGTGACCTTGTACCTACATCATTCAAATCCAATATATCGCTGCCAAAGCCACCAAAAAACTTGGCATTATGAAACGGATCGTAGTTATAATCGCCATTTATATTGGCCGTAAATATTTTGTTGGCAAACCCGTATCGCACATCCGGCGTAGCATCCCACGACTGAAAATCGTTGATTTTATGCGTGTATTTAGCTTCAACATTTAAACCATACCCTTCAACTGTGTTATAAAAGAATGTTTGAATAAAGGGATACAAGTAAACAGAATCACGACCACTTTTGTACGTAGAGCTATGCCCGAATATAAGGTAAGGCAGGATAAGTAACCTGTTATTAGAATGCTGGGCCGAATCCAGATAAGCCCGCGATCGTTTAAGCCTGCTTACACTATCCTTTTTATAATAATCCCTCGCTTCCTGCAGGGTTAATGGGATGGGGCGTTTAGTTGCCCAATAGGCTGAATCTTTAGAATTAGATGCAGTATCATATTTTAATATCTCGCCTGTAAAATAGTGGTCAGGAAAATTAGGTTTTAAATTATAGTTATTATAAATAGCATCGTAATATCCACCAAACTTAAACCCTAACACCTTACCCGAAAAGTTGTATTGTACCGATATAGGCTGCCAAACACTATCGGTAATTGGTATATATTGCTGGCTAACCTCCAGCGTATCAATAAAGTTAAGGCCGTTATCTTTGTTAGTAAGGAATAAATCGACGCTGTATATCCGCCAATCACCTTCCAAAATATAAATATTACCCTTAAATGCGGCAGAATGATCCAACCTTGGGCCTACCTGTATTTCATCAATAATATGCCCATTCTCTGTAGTGGTTCCTATTAGTTTGTATTTATAATACTTTAACGCGTTATCAGCAAAAGGCGATACAAAACCATGGTCGCTTAAGCCATTTACAAAAAAGCGGTTATTGTAAAAATTAACCTGGAGGTCAGATGCTTTATTATAGCCAAAAGTTGGATTCAGGCCTACTGTTTTTGTAGCTATGGTAACTTCCTTCACCCTGTTAGGCTGTTGAAAATCGAAGTTTGATAATAATTCAGTTTGAAACAATATGCCTCTGCCCAGCGAATCCAGATCAAGCGTATTACGCACTTGCCTGCCCATAAATGCCTTTGGCGCGCCCAATAAACGTTGCACACCTTTTACGTAAGCCGCTACCGAATATTCAGGAACCTCGTTTAAATAATATTTGCGTTTGGCTATCACCTGGCGCATAATATCGTTTGCCGCGGTATCAGTTTTAAAGCGTTTGCCATGTATTATTACAGTTTTTAACTTAAAAACCTCGTCTTCCAGTTGCACATTATGCTGTATATCGTGATTAACAATAGTTACAGTTTCAATACGCTCTTTATAGCCAACAAAACGATAAATTACATGATAGGTACCAGGGCTTAACTTAAACTGATAGTAGCCGCTCTCGTTAGCGGTTGCCCCATAAGTAGTGCTGCGTATATAAACCGAAGTAAACGATATGGGATGATTTTTAGCGTCGCTTACCCGGCCCGAAAGTATAAATTGTTGAGCGGATGCCTTAAAAGTAAGCAGCGTTATAAAAATAAATAGTAATTTTTTCTTCATAGTAATCTCTAATAAAAGGAATTTATAGCCATAAATGTTTCATTGAGTAGGTAATATATTTTTTAAGATGAATTTTAAACTGGCGTTTTGCGGGTTTATGCTTAATTTTGCCCTCTTATAAATTTATTATGTACAACACCTTAAAACCGGTTTTACAACAGGAACTTGCCGAGATTGAAAAAGCCGGGCTATACAAACGTGAACGTATCATTACTTCGTCGCAGGGTGCCGACATTACGGTACAGGGCGGTAAAGAGGTGATAAATTTTTGCGCCAACAATTACCTTGGCCTATCATCAAATCCTAAAGTGATTGAAGCTGCTAAAGCGGTAATGGATACGCATGGCTACGGACTTTCATCGGTACGTTTTATTTGCGGCACACAGGATATACATAAAGAACTGGAACAAAAAATAGCGGATTTTTTAGGCACTGAAGATACTATTCTGTACGCCGCGGCATTTGATGCCAATGGTGGTGTATTTGAGCCATTATTTAATGAGCAGGATGCCATTATATCCGACGAATTAAACCACGCATCTATTATTGATGGGGTACGTTTATGCAAGGCCCAGCGCCAGCGATATAAACACGATGATATGGCCGATCTGGAAGAAAAGTTAAAGTTAACAGCCGATTGCCGCCACCGCATTATTGTTACTGATGGTGCATTCAGTATGGATGGTACCATTGCCCAACTGGATAAAATTTGCGAACTAGCTGAAAAATATAATGCTTTGGTGATGATAGATGAGAGCCACTGCTCCGGTTTTATGGGTAAAACAGGTCGCGGCACGCATGAGTATCATCACGTAATGGGTAAAATCGACATTATCACAGGCACTTTAGGTAAGGCTTTAGGTGGTGCATCAGGCGGCTTTACCTCAGGCCGAAAAGAAATTATTGACATGCTGCGCCAGCGCTCGCGCCCATACTTATTTTCCAATACGCTTGCCCCTGCAATTACAGGCGCTTCTATCGCGGTATTGAATATGCTGAGCGAAACTACTGACCTGCGCGATAAGCTGGAAAAAAACACTCACTACTTCCGCCAAAAAATGACGGAAGCTGGTTTTGATATTAAACCCGGCGTACATCCTATTGTACCGGTGATGCTTTATGATGCCAAGTTAGCACAGGAATTTGCCGCTAAAATGCTTGATGAAGGTATTTATGTGATCGGGTTTTACTACCCGGTAGTACCACAGGGCAAAGCACGTATCCGCGTGCAGATTTCTGCCGCGCATGAAACCGAGCATTTGAATAAGGCAATTGCAGCGTTTAGCAAGGTGGGTAAAGAATTAGGGGTTTTGAAATAGCACGTATATATTTTTTATATTTGTACGTATAAATCAATTATCATGGCAGCTACTAAATTGACGTTGAGTGTTAAAGAAGAGTCGTTACCTTTTGTAAAAAAGTACGCCAAACATCAGCATACCAGTGTGTCTAAACTGGTACAACAGTTTTTTGATAGTTTGGTAGAAAAACAGGTTAAGGCAGATACTAAATTTTTTAAATTTAAAACTGAAGAGGAGTTACCTGAATTTATAAAGGATTTAACTATTAGTGGTGCACCCGTTCCGGATTTTGATCACAAAGCGGAATATCACAAACATCTTGAACAAAAATACGGATTGTGAAGAAACTTTTTTTGGATAGTGATGTGATGTTAGACGTATTACTAAAAAGGCCTGGGTTTTACTTATCATCTGCAGGTGTAATTGCTTTAGCACATGAAAATCAAATCGCAGCCGTAACCTCATCTGTTGCTTTTGTTAATGTGCATTATTTCCTTGATAAATATGACAGGACTAACAAATTCAAGTTATTAACCCGCTTCAGATCGTTTATTACAATTATTGAGGTGGGTGAAAAAGAGATCGATATGGCACTAAAAAGTGGAGCAATTGATTTTGAAGATACAGTACAATATTACTCAGCATTAAATGCAAAAGCTGATATTATTATTACACGCAACATTAAAGATTACAAGCAATCATTGATACCGGTTTTAACGCCGGAGCAATTTTTAAAAACGTTATAATGCAAGAAAAAATAGACCAATATACCGCTGAGATCAACGCTTTTTCACCGGCCAATGCTGATGAGTTGGAAACCTTCCGCATCAAATTTTTAGGCACCAAAGGATTGATCAAAGATCTGTTCGAGGAATTTAAAACAGTTGGGCCTGAAGAGAAACGCATTTTCGGTAAAGTCCTTAACCAATTTAAACAACTGGCCGAAGCGAAATATACTGAGTTAAAAGAGACTATAGACTCAGGACCAAAGACTCAGGACTTAGATAAAGACCTTACCCTTCCGGGCGATGGTTTAAACCTCGGCTCTCGTCACCCGCTTACTTTGGTACGTAACGAGATCATCGATATTTATAAAAGATTAGGTTTCGTAGTTGCCGAAGGCCCTGAGATTGAGGATGACTGGCATAACTTTTCTGCACTAAACTTCCCCGAAGAACACCCCGCACGTGATATGCAGGATACTTTCTTTATCAAAAAGAATAGCGGACAGGATGATATCGCTTTGCGTACACATACCTCATCGGTACAGGTACGGATGATGGAGATGGGCAAACCACCATTCCGCGCGATTATGCCGGGCAGGGTTTATCGTAACGAGGCTATCTCCGCACGTGCCCATTGCTTTTTTCACCAGGTAGAAGGTTTATATGTAGATGAGAATGTTTCTTTTGCCGATTTAAAGCAGACGTTATACCATTTCGTACAGGAACTTTACGGCGAAGGCACCAAAGTACGTTTCAGGCCATCATACTTCCCATTCACCGAGCCATCGGCAGAAATGGATATTTCCTGTACCATTTGTAAAGGTTCAGGTTGTAACATGTGTAAGTACACGGGTTGGGTAGAGATATTAGGCTGCGGTATGGTTGACCCTAATGTATTGGAAAACTGCGGAATAGACAGCAAAAAATTCACAGGCTTCGCTTTCGGCATGGGTATAGAAAGAATTGCCAACTTAAAATATGTTATACGTGATCTGCGTTTATTCTCTGAGAACGATGTTCGTTTCTTGAAACAATTCCAGACAGAGATAATATGAAGTTAATTTACGCCTTTGCAGCTATAGTAGTTCTGTTTTCATCATGCAGTAAAAATTCCGACCCTATTCCTAATGTGGCGGTAAATTTTGAGGCTCCTTTAACAGATCCCCGCCTGGCGGGACTTACAGCCGGCGGTGGCGTAGTTTTTTTGGCGAATTATGGAGTAGCGGGCTTAATTCTTTATCATGAGCCCGATGGAAGCTATGCGGCATATGACCGTTGCAGCAGTTATCAGCCTGAAAAAAAATGTGCGGTAACGCTTGATGCAGACCATTTAACAGTTACCGACCCATGCAGCGGTTCAAAATTTTCCCTGGCCGATGGCAGCCCTGTTAAGGCTCCTGCTACGTATGCACTTAAATCATATTATGTAACTGTCGCTAATTATGAGATATTTGTATCAAACTGATGCATGGAAGCTGATAAAATAAAGGAAAGTATTAAACGGGCCGCTCAGGAGCTGTTTCGAAAGTTCGGGTACCATAAAACCAGCGTTAATGAAATAGCCAAGAAAGCCAAAATTGCCAAAGCCACTATTTACAAGTATTTTGATAGTAAAGAGGCAGTTTTGCATGCCCTGTTAATGGACTACATTAAAGTAAGTGTTGACGACCTGATACATGTTAACAATGCCGACATGGGCGAAGAGGAACAGCTTAACAACCTTATAATGAAAACCTGTCGCCTTTCTTACACTATCTGCAACGAATTTATCGGATGGGATTTTATCCGTGAATCCACTAACTCGCAGGAGTTTCTAAAAAATCTCTCCAACGAGCTGGAAGATTTGCTAATCCATGCTTTTTCGCAGCTAAACGGCATCCGCAAGCACGAAGCTTATCTGCAAAAACTACGTTTTTTGGTTAAATGTAGCAAGAGCATCGTTTTTAGCTTTGCCTTTACTTCAGTTAGCGATTCGGATATCCGCAAAAACTTCGTATCCTTTCAAAAGGAGATACTCCCGTACCTGGTTAAAGCCGCTATTACTATTTAACATTTGTAGCGGCTATGTCACGCTTGGTACATTATTAAGCGTTCAACTAGCTGCTGCCGGGTTCCCCTCTTTCAATTCATTAAGCTTTAGCAGTTTGTGTACAGCAAGGGCCACCGCGCAAATAATCAATGCACCTAATAGCGAAATTTCTTTTTTCTTCTTCATACAAAGTGATGGGGTTTTATAATTGGTAATTCTTTTTCATACAATTACAACAAAATCATATTCTTTGTTTTTTTACGAGTTAATTTACTTTCATTATAAATCACCTTATAATCCAATAACTGTCACCGGCTGACCTCTGTCAGCACAATTACCAATTTATTTCCGGAAATTTGGAAACCGAACAATCACCTCATGACACTATCACCCGCCGCTATTCACAAAAACATCTGGTTCGCATTATTAACAGGGCTTTGTATCCTTGCAATAGGATTATTTCTTATGCAAAAAGCCGCCCCGCTTCACCAAGACGCGGTAGCCAGCGGTTTCCTGTTTGATATGGTGATCACCTTCCCGGTGGCATGGTATTTTTTGGTGATCCGTCCGCTTAAACTGCGCAAATGGAGTATTTTATTAGTTATAACCTGTTGCTGCACGGTAGCTTATTTTATTTTGCCCGCCCATCAACGCCATTATATTTTGGAACTGCGTGAACTGATGGCCCTACCCGAACTGGCCCTGCTCATCTACACCCTCAGCAAGATAAGGCACATTAGGCGCGAATACAGCCAGCTGCAAGCCGCCCTGCCAGATGTAGCCTACAATCTGCACAAAAGCATGGCCACTGTAATGGGCAACACCAACGCGGTAAAAATCATGGCTTCGGAACTTACCATATGGCGTTTCGGGTTTTTCTTTTGGAAAAAACAACCGGCTATATCAGCATCACGTAACTTCAGCATCCACCGCGAAATTGGTTATGCAAGCCTTTTCGGTGTAGTTATATCGGTTTGTGCTATTGAACTAGTAGCATTTCACCTGTTCCTATTGCATTACAACCATACCGCCGCGCTCATTGTAACTATCCTTAGCATTTACGGAACGCTGTTCCTCATCGGCGATTTTGCTGCCATCATCCAAAACCCGGTGCTCATCCTGAAAGATCAAGTATTGCTACGCACCGGCCTCCGCTGGCGCGCATTGGTCAATACCAATAACATCGCCTCCATCCAAAAAATAACCGATGGCTTTGAACCCACCCCTACCTGCTTCAAAGGCGGACTAATGAAAAACAGGGTAAACATACTTTTCAACTTTACCGAAACGATACAAATAGAACGCTTATACCGAAAACCAATCACCACCAATCAAATAGTAATGACTATTGATGAAGCAGAAGCATTAATAGCGGCAATTAAGTGTGAAATTATGAATATCCTAAATTAATGTGGTCTTTCTTTTTACAATGTCCTTTAACCGTATTTGGAATAACATCCTGAATGCATAAAAAAAGCCCCTTAAAAATTAAGGAGCTTTTTAATGTAGATGATGCCGTTTATACCAGTGATGCCATATCAATAACAAAGCGGTAATGCACGTCACCGGCAAGGGTACGTTCGTAAGCTTCGTTAATCTGGTCGATGCTAATCATTTCCACATCCGAGGTAATACCATGTTCGGCGCAGTAATCCAACATTTCCTGGGTTTCTTTAATACCACCCACTAATGAGCCAACTACACTACGACGGTTGCCAATTAAAGCGAAAGCATGTACGGTTGATGGCTCCGGTGGCACACCTAACAATACCATCACCCCATCGGTACCTAACAAGCTTAAATACTCATTATAATCATGCGGTGCCGATACGGTGTCGATGATAAAATCGAAGCTGTTCGCCAACCTTTTCATATTTTCAGGATCGGTAGTTAACTCAAAATTAGTCGCGCCAAGTTCTGTAGCATCCTTAGCTTTGCTTTTTGAGCGGCTTAAAACGGTTACTTCGGCACCCATTGATGCAGCTATTTTAACAGCCATGTGGCCTAATCCGCCTAATCCTAAAACGGCTACTTTATCGCCTGCTTTAACATTCCAGCGTTTTAAAGGTGAGTACGTGGTTATACCCGCGCATAATAATGGCGCCACTTTTTCTAACGGTAATTTATCCGATACATGCAGCACGAAACCTTCGGTAACAACAATATGGCTTGAGTAACCACCATAAGTAATGGTTTTTTTGTCCTGCGAGTAAGAGTTGTAAGTTTGAGTGTGGCCGTTTTCGCAATATTGCTCTTTGTGATTTTTGCAATTATTGCAATGCCCGCATGAGTCAACAAAACAACCCACGCCAACGGTATCACCAACCTTAAACTTGCTTACTGAATCACCCACACGGGTAACTTTACCCACAATCTCATGCCCTGGCACAACCGGGTACATTGATCCCTGCCATTCATTCCTGGCCGTATGGATATCGGAGTGACAAACGCCACAATATAGAATCTTTATCTCTACGTCTGTTGATCCCGGTTCACGGCGGTCAATCTGGAATGGGCCTAATGGCTTTTCTGCGCTTTGCGCTGCGTATGCTTTTACTGCATTCATGTTATTATTATATTGATGTTATTTTATTTAATACTTAACCCAAGGCTTTATATTCCATGGATTATAATTATGCAATTTTTTTTATCCTCGCATCTCATCCAACAAACTGTTTAATAATTCAGCTTGTTCATTATCCATTTTAAAACTAATCTTGTCAAACAACTCCCTTCCTCTTTGTTTTACTTCAACGCCTTTTGGGGTAATTTTTATATAAACAATGCGCTGGTCGGTTAAATTTCGTTCTTTAACGATAAAACCTTTCTCCATCAGCTTATTCAGTAAACGCGATACATTAGGCATGCGATCAATTAAGCGCTCACGTATTAAATTTACGGTAGCTGTTTTGTTAGGCTGCCCATCCAAAATGCTTAATGCATTCAATTGTTGAAGGGATAACCCTACCGGTTTTAAAGCGATTGCAATTTCGTTCAATAACCAATTAGCTGTGAAAATAATATTGATTCCCGCCTTATGGTGTGTGGTTAAGAATTGCTCTTGCTTTATTTCGTTTTCTATTTTCAAGAAACAATGATAATATATTCCATGGAATATATTATCATTGTTTGGTATTTTCTTAAAGATGTTTTTTGTTTAGACATTAACTTTTACGCCCAGGTACTTGTGTGTAAGATTTACCAACTCATTTATATCAAAAGGCTTAGCCAGGTAAGCATCAGCCAAACTATAGCGTGCTACGTTAGCAATATTTAAATCTGCCGACATCATAATAATAGGGATCTTTTTGGTGTGAGGGTCTGTCTTAAGGGTGAGGCACAAATCGCCACCCAATTTTTTGTGTAACCAATGATCCAGGATAATAAGGTCAGGCGCCAATGCATAAATTTCGTTGGCTTGCAGTGCTTCAGGGGCGCTCATCACATGGATATTCATGTCTGATAATATCAGTTCAATCGCTTCCAAAATATCAGGATCATCCTCAATAATTAGCACCGTCTTTTTTAACATGTTATTAATCATTAATTAATAGACTGATTTACAAGGCATTTATCGTGCCGATGCTTCAGTAAACGCAAAAAACATATATATGTTTGTTGTAATGTGTAAATAATTGTATTGTATTTAACTAAAATGCAACAGTTATTCTTAAAAAACCTACTGATTCCGAATTAGGGATTGGAAGCCTGCCAGCCGCAGGCAGGGGTTCGCCCGCGATTTGCAGAGCCCAAAAATCAATACTGATAAAACTCATTCCTATTCCCTATCTTTGGGTCGATGTAAGTTCTTTACTTTATTTCTTCATCAACCGGTATAGGTTTTACTTAATTGTAGATTAATAGGGAATCGTGTGCAAATCACGAGCTGTCGCGCAACTGTAAGTAACACAAAAGTTTTTGCCAGGGTTATGCCCACTGACTGCCAACTGGCGGTTGGGAAGGGCGGCAAAAATGTTACAAAGTCAGGAGACCTGCCATATACTGAATTGACAATGCTTTCGCGGTATGAAGCTTTTGGTCAGGTTATGGTTTTTTATGAGTTGTTGGGCTAACTATGCCTCTCGCTCTCGGTCCATTCTCTCACTCTCTTCTTCCACAGGCATTTTATTGAAGTTTAGCTAAAGGGCTTTTAACAGGTTTATTTATTTAATCAATTAAAAGAAATGCTAACACAAAATTTGGGCTACCCGCGCATTGGTAGTCAGCGTGAGCTAAAAAAAGTCTGCGAAAACTATTGGGCAGGCAAAACCTCGTACAGCAATGTATTGCAGGTAGGAAAAAACATCCGCCACGAAAACTGGCAGATACAAAAAGATGCAGGTATCGATCTGATCCCATCAAACGATTTTTCGTTTTACGACCATGTGTTGGATCATTCGCTGATGTTTAGCACCATACCGCAGCGTTATTACGAGGTGATCCACACCAAAGGCAATACGGAGCTTGACCTGTACTTCGCCATGGCCCGAGGCTATCAAAAAGACGGCCTGGACATTACCGCTATGGAGATGACCAAATGGTTTGATACCAATTACCATTACATAGTGCCTGAGTTTTATAAAGATCAGCAATTCAAGCTATTCAGCACAAAAATAATTGATGAGTTTTATGAGGCCAAGCAATTAGGCATCATCACCAAACCGGTATTGATCGGCCCGATAACCTACCTGTTATTAGGCAAAGAAAAGGAGGCCGGTTTTAACAAGATAGACCTGATTAAAAACCTAATGCCGGTTTATGTAGATATTCTTAAAAGACTACAGGACCTAAAAGCCGAGTGGATCCAGTTTGATGAGCCTTTCCTGGCTTTGGATCTGGATGAGAAAACCCAGCAAGTGTACCGCGATACCTACAAATACCTACGAAAAACATTCCCACAACTTAAATTTGTTCTATCTACCTACTTCGAGCGCTTGGGCAACAATACTGAGCTGGCTACTTCCTTGCCGGTTGATGCCCTGCATATTGATTTAGTGCGCGCACCAAAACAATTAGATGAAGTTATTACCCATTTGCACGATAACACCATCCTGTCATTAGGTTTGGTTGATGGCCGCAACATCTGGAAAAACGATTTCGAAGCATCGCTTGTCATCATCCAAAAAGTAAAAAAGAAATTGGGCAGTAACCGCGTTTGGATAGCCTCATCATGTTCATTGATCCACTCGCCATGCGATTTGAAAAATGAGACCAACGAAACGATTTTAACCCCCAAGGTTAAACAATGGCTTGCCTTCGCCAAACAAAAGGTGAGTGAAATAGTAACGCTTAAACACCTTGCAGGCGAAAGCTCCGGCGTTAGCCACCAATACCAGTTAGCCGAAAACCAGTATGCAAATATCACCCGCCGAAATTCAACGCTGATACATAACCCGGCAGTAAAAAATCGCGTAAGCAAAATAACCGACGCTGACGCAAATCGTTTAAACACCTTCCCGGTGCGTAAGCAGTTGCAACAGCAATTGTTAAACCTTCCTTTGTTTGCAACTACCACCATTGGTTCATTTCCGCAAACTAAGGAAGTTCGCGGCTGGCGTGCCAGTTTAAAGAAAGGCGCCATTACCGAAGCCGAATACAAGACCCTGATCGAAGAAGAGACTCGAAAAGCCGTTAAATGGCAGGAAGAGATAGAACTGGATGTTTTGGTACACGGCGAATTTGAGCGCAACGATATGGTGGAGTATTTCGGCGAGCAATTAGCCGGCTTTACCTTTACCGCTAATGGGTGGGTACAAAGCTACGGCACCCGCTGCGTAAAGCCACCAATTATTTACGGCGATGTATCGCGCCCCAAGGCTATGACCGTTAAATGGTCGGCGTATGCGCAGTCGCTGACTGATAAATGGATGAAGGGTATGCTAACCGGCCCGGTAACCATCCTGCAATGGTCGTTTGTGCGTAATGATCAGCCACGTTCAGAAACCTGTACACAGATTGCTTTAGCTATCCGCGATGAAGTAGTAGACCTGGAATCCGCGGGCATCAAGATCATCCAGATAGACGAGCCCGCCATTCGCGAAGGCCTGCCCCTGCGCAAACAGGATTGGGCCAAATACCTCGACTGGGCGGTGAAGGCATTCCGCATTTCCGCCAGCGGCGTGCAGGATGATACGCAGATCCATACCCACATGTGCTACTCCGAGTTTAACGATATTATCCAGAACATTGCCGATATGGATGCCGATGTGATCACCATCGAAACCTCCCGCTCGCAAATGGAGTTGTTGGATGTATTCGCCGATTTTAAATACCCTAACGAGATCGGCCCCGGTGTATATGACATCCACTCGCCACGCGTACCGAACGCTGCCGAGATGGTTGACCTGCTTAAAAAGGCAAAAGCCGTTATCCCCGACCAGCAGCTTTGGGTAAACCCCGATTGCGGCCTGAAAACCCGTGGTTGGGATGAGACAAAACGCGCCCTAATCGAGATGGTATCTGCCGCCAAAGAAATGCGCGCAGCAGTTACCGAAACCATTAAATAGTTAATTAACCACAATTTAACCACAAAGGTAACAGAGGTTGCACAGATTCAC
>Ga0302191_10001931_pt1 | contig 13147 bp, 10 predicted proteins | sample II_Bog_E3_1_FD_198775 | JGI IMG/M metagenome (GOLD analysis project Ga0302191, IMG submission 198775) | Peat permafrost microbial communities from Stordalen Mire near Abisko, Sweden - II_Bog_E3_1 | ecosystem: Environmental > Terrestrial > Soil > Wetlands > Peat | place: Sweden: Abisko...
TATAAATCATTAAATCATGGATTAGCTAAAGGTGATGATATCCTCGACGCGATTTTTTATAAAATTATGAAAAAGAGAGGGTTTGAGAGAAAAACCATTCAATTTCAAACAAAAATATTCGCGAAAGGAAATCTTTTTTCCTCCTGACCAACTCCGCCTGCATTCGCTCATCGCTTACCATTAACCCCACCCCATTGCCAGGACAAGTTCACAAATCTGCAAATCTATTCTTGACTCCCAGTTGCGAATTACTCCTGATTTGCCTTATAAAACCAAAATAGGCTCAATGTTGATTTCGCACTAATCAGGCTTATCTCTGTAAACTTAGTAGTATCTTCTTAATTTAGCCAATGAAATAATTCGTTTCAAGATATCTTTAGCCTATATTATACAAAGAAATACAGATATATCGAAACAAAAGTGAGCCAACAAATCCTCCTATGCTGGTTCTACTTTTTTGCCAGAAAATATTTGAACTGCAGCAATAAACCCGCATATATGCAGACTCAGTAATTGTTAAAGCGAATTGATATTGTGGGTTCTTCCAAAAGCGCTTAAATCATAATCTGTCAAGGCTGTTAGGTATTCTGAAGTATTACTGCAATACAGACCGAATGCAATTACAAATCGTAAAAATACCAATCGTTGTATTTCTGAAAGCTGTTTTTTTAATTTGTCTTTGTTCTGACTGGAAAAAATACTGAATTACTCCCATATTAAATAGTATTTATCGTTTTATTAGGGTTTGATGATCATAGGTTATTAGGAAGGATTATTTGCTTTTAAGGTTTCTTTTAATTGTATTTGATCTTATTGAGAACGGATGGATATCATCAGCTGGGCCTAGCTCATCGACACTTTTCCACACAAACTACTCTCGTTTGATCGTGAGTGTAGTGTTGAGGCATCAGTGACTTCCATCCCATTTCTGTGGGAATCTTTAGAGGTGGTGATAACATTTCGCGGCAGTTTAATTCGAGGGGCAACTGTTTGTGAATAATAGCAACGAGCTATTGGTGACATTTTCTAATCAAATATCACCAAAGAACAACAGTCCATTACCTGCTTTAAGTCTATATTGAAGGCTAAGAATGGAATTTGTTCATAGGCTAATAATAGAATGTTAAATTTGAAAAGAAGCTGCTGATTTTTATGCTTCATGAAGTGCCGACGCACAAGGTCATTTGTCTAGAAGGAGGAGTTACCCACACACATGGTTGTGAGGAAAGGAGATTTTTGTTTTAGACGGATTGCCCACCAACGGAGATTAGACTGATAGGCTAATAACATGATAGGGGAAGAGTTTTTTGTAATGAAGTAGATTGTGTTGATAAGTCTGCACACAGCTTCAGCTTTTAAATCGTCGCTTTCAACGGAAGTTTTAATTGATTGAGGACTATTTTGACTATATAACTTAAATATTTTTTGACATTGGTCTGTAATATCCATTTCACCCACAGCAGCTTTGCTATCTATGTATTTCATCTATGCAGAGATATTTCCTTCTGCAATGAATTGAGTTATGCAATCGGAAAGATAATTTAAGACAATGCGATGGGGCAGCTCCATACATTCAATTGATCTCATATGAATAAGGTGTATAAAATGAGTAATAGGTCCACCCCATGAATGTACAACCCATTAATCTTCCCATGTTGGTAAGGCAGACCAGCACTTCCATTTAATCAAAAATTTAAAACTTTCTGCTCCCGGTCGAGCTTTTCTCGAGGAAGAACTAAGTAGACGAACAGTTTCAATTGGTTGTAAGGAGGAGTATTTATTGGGTACATGCAGTGATAGTAAAAGTTAAATATTAGCTTCGTTAGGGATTAACTCTAACTCATCATCCTCCACTTTGATGTTATTGTAGTCTTATATTGAAATCCATGTATTGTGAATTGGCGAAGGATGATTAATTGAAACCAACATAAAGGATTAATTTTGCAATTTGTTTTTGACAGTCTGTAAAGTTGATCTAACACCCCAACGTTGTAGACAAGATTTGCACACCAGATATTTTTTCCTTTATTGCGGTCTAGAATCTCCTTATATTACCCAATTTGGAACTGTCCAACATGTAATATGAATGCTTGAGAAACAAATAGAGCATGTATATAGGTGATCAAGCTCTGTCCAATATTTATTGCAGCACAAGCAAGTTTATTTTTGACAGCAAAAGGGACATTGCATTATCTCACTATTATGGTTGTAACATTGCAGATAATATTAGCTTCTAAGTTTAAGAATACACTCACTGTGGAAGCTTTTCTCACAATCTAAGCAGGTTTTCATTGAATTTGATGAAATTGCAAGAGTGCAGATGAAGCAATTTTCTTTCAATGTGGAGTAGCCAAGTTATTTGACAATCTGAGCGAGAGATTTTTATTTGCTATCAGAGTGGGTTTTCGCCTTCATTGTATTTTGCTTGATTAGAGATATTTTTTCTTTGATCTGAGACATATCAAATGGCAACTTGATATATACTATTCCTGGTCTAGGCTAATACTATACAATAATAAATTTGACAATATTTCTTTCAGCTGAAATATGAAAGAATACCCTCTAAAGTATCTAATTGTTCTTTGAGTAAAAGCTAAATGAAAATTTAACAATTATTGTTTTGGCAAATAATCAACCGAATTTGCAGCAAATAAGTATTGAGAGTTTATAAGTCATACGATGACATATAAACAGTAATTAATTAAGACTTACTTTAAATATTGAAAAGAGGCAAAAAATTATGGAAGATATTTAAAAAGTTTCACCCATCCATCGTGAACACGTCGCACATCTTGTGAGCATGTTCGGATTTCGTGCAGCAGAGGCTTATGATTATCTAAAAACAATGCGATTCGACATCCATGTATTATGAACATTATATTAGAGAGCAATTGAGGCCAAACTAGATTCAAATTAGCGTTAGGCACAGAGACCAATTGGAGCTTTGGTGGACGTTGACAGTCCCAAAGAAAGAAATCATAAAAAACGAGATATTATTAATGTCGATGACTACGAAGGCCATCACATCAGGAAAAATATATATGATGTTTAAAAAGGTCTCAATAATATCATTGGTTTGTCTAGAGAAAGGAGAAAACGGGAATTCATGAAAACCTATCTCATCAAAAAAAGAGAAAAGCCCAGAAAGAAAATAGGGTAATACCGACGAAACAGAAGAAAAGGTGCCACGGATAATAAGTAAATAAATGTAGATAAAATGGAAGAATAATTCACTTTTTCCACTGCTTTATCAGATTTTCTTGGGCATGAGCCTAACATAACCTTTCTAAATGACATGTATGATGTTTTCGGCAACATGTGGAACGATAAAAAGATGGTTGCTGTGCATTCTTTAAAATTTATGACAAGAGGAGAAGACAACAATGAAAATACATAATTATTATCGGACAATCTCAAACAATTGTATCAGTTACCAGCATTTGTAGAGATGTTCAACATCAATTTTATTAATTTAGGAATTGATTCGAGTAAATTCGATTACTAGCATTTCCCCTTTATGAAGGACTTAATTAAGGATGGGTAAGACGATTTTTGCATTATTTTGCTGAGCTATGATCCATAAAAAAATAAAGTCATTGTATTTGAAAGGTTGAAAATAACAGAAAATTTCAAGATAAGTGAACCATAGTAGATAAAACAAATGATGAATAACATTGTAAAAAGATATACTAAGATGATATCAGATGCAGAAAAAGGCGTTAGGCCCCTCAGTGAGGAGGAAAAGGAAAAGATAGAAATTGACAGACTCATCAGACATCAACAGGAGCAATAGTACTTCGAACATTTTGCAATTCAAGTCGAGGAGCAAAAGAAATAAAATCTTGAAAAGGAACAATAAAAATAGCAATAAGAAATCAAAATTTCGATGCAGGAAAAAAGAGTTTACCTTCGGGAAGCAATGGCCAAATACAATGCTGATGAGTTAACAGATCCTATAGAGCTTAAACTTCGCTTGCCGAACGGCTAAACTCTCAAGCTGAAATTACCTAAATCTGAAACCATCGATTATATTTTTAATTTTGTGGAAAACAACTAACTTTAGGAAATGGGCTTTGAGGATGAAAATTCTCGTAGTTTCGATATAATCCACCCGATAGACCGCATTTATCTATCAAACAGACGCAATGAAACCCTCTTTGAAGTATTTTAAAACTCTTCGATGTAAACTTTGGCGATAAAAGAAATCTGATTGTTGATAATGCTTCATCATATAATTTTACCAATTTTATCTCCTCACAAATGATTTATATGCATTTTTGTCAATCTCAATAAAGGTATTTTTGTAATAAGCATTTGCTAAAGGCGATTTATTTTATTTAGAATAATGCACTTATATAGAAATTTAGGCTCGATTACCTTTGAAAGCGAAACCCCTAACTTTTAAATATTTTCAGCCGAACCCCAATCATATATAATCCAATCCAAATCAGTCACAACACCTCATGACCTTTTCTAACAAGTATCATCTTTCTACAGGCAACGCCTTCATGGTTAGTACGTGAAATCTTACAGTGAATAGCTAAAAGGCAACGCCCTTGTAATTTCTCAATGTAAACGAGTTGATACTTGCAAATTGGATGCTAATGCCCTTTGTTAAATCATGTCAGAAGTAGCAGCAATAGTGAATAATGTGTCGAAATTGATAGAAGGATGGATAGGAGATATTTAGATTTAACTTCTCAGATGTATCAATGGACGAATTACCTTTGTTTACATCCCTTGCTTCAAAATTTAAAAACATGAAGAGAAAGAAAAAACTTTATCAAGAGTCCTTGCGATGGCTAATTCTCTAAAAAATGAGGAAGATGTTTCGAGTCGTCTGCTCATTAAAAAGTTAGGCAAATGCAATAGTCTAGCAGATGTAATTGAAGAGATTAACTATTTTTCAAACATCTATGCTGCGAGAAAGACAAACCAATGTGCAATTCAGTTTCAAGGCATAAAAAACAATCAGAAAGAAAGGCCAAGGAGGAAGTTAAATATATTAAGAATGAGCTAAATTATGAATAAGACTCGTTCAACATTATTTAATAATCAGTAAAGCTTTCATTTTTCATAAACTCGAAATTCAAGTAGTGCAATTCACATATCATTTCCAAATAAATCACATACCAAAAAGCAAGGGTCGAGTTTACATTCATCTTGCAGGTCAATGCGACCAAGCAGTACTTTTAAAAATGTCAGTAGTCATGCAAGTTGCAGTACCGGCTTAAGAGCCAGTCAGTTTATTTAACAGAGTAAGAGTAAGGTAGTGAAATAAAAGACAATAAGAAAATAAAAACAGGAAGTGTTTGCAAATGCAGTTTCCCCGAGGGAAGAACAAAAACTCCTTGAAAAACTGAAAAGTAAAAGAGCTTCAAGGACAACTCCTAGGACTGCTTAATAACCCAAGGATAGAAATACATCTTTAGTTTTGGAAGGGCCTATTAAAACATAAGAAAGTAATACGCAAGCGATATGCTAACCATAATGTTAACCGTAAAAACTTAAGTTTGAAGTTAAATAAAAAACCAATGAAATTCCATAATCATTCACAATATAAAATAATAGAGTCGATAAAAAGGCCGCTAAATTGTAGCCACAAAAATAAAAAGAAGCGAAATTAAAGAAAAAGGCAATAGTTCGTGAGGAAGTAATAAATGATGAATTAGAAGTTATTAATCTTGATAAGCCTCACCCCAAGAAAGAAACTACAATTATCGAATGTAACTCCATTGATGATCAAAAAACTTGCAAAAATTCTTGGAACTCCAAGTAAAAAAAAGAACCTCCTTCAGATATATTAGAAAATCAATCTTCACTAAATTCATAAAAACGTCTTCTTTAAAGATTACACAATCTCGATTTCATCGGGGCAGCTGTAGCTAATACCCGTGCTCATTTGAAAAATTTCTAAAAAATATTTTGGTAATTACCCATGTTTTTTCTTTATCGATAGTTCTACTTGAAAAGGGTCTAATTAACTTAGGAAATGATAAAAAATCGTTCAAACTTATCTCAATGTAATGAACTAAAGTAATAGAATGTAAAAATTGAAGAATCGATAATGAAAATGATAAATGTGGTGAATCGTAAGCAAAAACAGGAAGATCCTCATACCCTGCAGTAACTAAAACCTTACCTCAACTTGGATAAAAGAATCAATTGCAGTGCTCCAATCAAGACTTTTGTGGGGTAATACATTGAATCAATGAGCGAAGCAATAGATAACTATCCATAATTACTGACTCACTCTGTTGAAGTTATTGATGCCCTCTTAGTGTGCAAAGGGATCAAAATCAACTCTGATCTAAGAAATAAAGCTATGAAAGAAAAAGACCTGTAAAAATATTTAAATGGTCAAAAGCGGCTTTTGGCTGAACATTCATGATATATTTTTTCATTAGTGAATACTAATCATGAAATCAACTCAGGTATCCTGAGATAACGTGAATCAAATATATTTGACCCTCCAAATTTAGTGATTAATTTAAAAAAGGAGCAATTTTTTTAATTCAAATGGCATTTGCAAAGTTTGATGATTAAAGAGATTATTTAACAGATCAGATGAATCTTGTGGTAATGTGGAGTGCTCCTGTGATCTAGTCCTTTTTCTCATTGATCAAGCGAATGTTGAATTTTTGAGGAGCATATGTTGATAAGGCACCGCAATGGTCCACGTTAAAGAGTCCTACACCACAAACATCATCGCTGGTAGAATCCTAATCAAGAACAGCGAATTCAAAGACTGTGTTGGTTTTGGATTGAATTGGAATGGAAACAGTTTCATTCCAAGTGATGGGTTTTTCCTTATCTCCAGAGACAATTTTGGTTTTGAACTCACTAGTAGCACTATTTCCTGAGCTAACTCTCAATCTGACGTAATTCTCCATCTTGCCAAAGGTGTCATAGTTTTTGGTAAGCGTGGCGTAAGTAATGGTGACTTCGAGCTTAGACATATCCAATTTATTTATTAAATAAGTTGATGGGAATACATTAATCATACCACCCATATTAAGACTGATTAATATTTGGAGAAAATCGTAACAAAATAGGATGCCATTTTTTGAGATCGATATATCGTTAGTTATATTTAAATATGAAGAAGCTACAAAATTATCTTATGAAACCAGAAGAACTTAGGAAGAAATTGGAAAACCCTAAGTTTAGGCAGGATTTCGTAGAGTGGAATCGCAGTCATATTTCTATTAATCGCGAACAGTCGAGACATAGCAGATCAAAGTCTCCAGTATAAAATATACAACGATCACTCCAGGTCAATCTCAAACGTCCTCTTTCAAACAATAAAGAAAATTTAAAGCTACAATCTAGCAGCAAACCAGTGGCAATCAACAAAGGCAATGCACGCGTGGCTTTAACTTCAAAAACTTTCAATCACTAACGCAATAACAAGTCTTAGCTGCCAATTAAACGCAACATTTCGAATTCTTTTTTAAAACCAAATACTGATAACAGTTGCAAACCAATAAATGACAGTTTAAGTCATAAAAGCAGATATAACAGTTGTAGCTCAATAGATAACCAAAAGAGACAGCGAGTAACTTCTCACATACCGACCGAAGAGACGAAGCGTATCATTAAGCAAAGGTATTCATATCGTACAAAACAGGGAGTGCAGATCAACAATCCAAATAAAGTAAATCAAGATAGTCTGGTTATCAAGACAAATCTTGCCCAGAAGAATATAAATTTATATGCAGTGGCTGATGGACATGGTACCTTTGGGCACATGGTCTCACAATATTTGGTTAAAAACATTTCTAAATTTTATTAAACAGAATCAAAGAACAATTTGCTATTTGATAGCATACCTAAAGTGTTTGAAAAGCTTCAAAGAGGATTGACATAGTCTTAGACCAATGTTTCATGCAGCGGGTCGACGCTTGTAAATGTTTTAATCGAAGGAAATGAAGTAATTTGCGCAAACGTTGGTGATTCTCGAGCTATTCTAGCTCGACAGAGTAAATTAAAGTTAATTTAGTCGACCGCAAGAGTTGGGAGTTGATCTATCTTTCTCAGGATCATAAACCATCTGTTTAAAGTGAAAAAAGGCGTATCCTTAAAAATGGAGGTCGGGTGCATGCCTTTAAGGATTAAAATGGATGCCCACAGGGCCCATTGCGAGTTTGGCTGCCAAATCAGAGTAACTAATAATTTATTTAGATCTTCAAGGCCTAGCAATGAGCCGTTCTTTTGGTGATAATGTGTCAAAGTCGGTAGGCGTGAACAGTGAGCCATAAGTCATAAGAATGAAGTTAGATAAGCGAGATAAATTTATTCTGCTAGCTTCAGATGGAGTATGGTAGTTCATTACCAACCAGGAGGTTCTGCAATTGATAGTTCCGTACTACAAGGAAGGCAAGTTAGAAGAAGCTTGTGAAGCACTAGCCAAACTAGCCTATGAGAGATGGACTTGTTAGGATAATTCAGTGGTGGATGACACGACTTTTATTCTCATATTTCTGTCTTAGTGATTGGCTTCGGCCAGTTATTTTTATATTATTTATTGGTGTTATTTTATAATTTGACAGTTTAATGATAAAAGTTCACTAGCATTTAACTGATCAATAATATTGATGTTTTTAGTTGAACAAATGGAGTTATCCTTAAATACTGCTAATATTTTATAATTTTATAAGTTATGATATAACGAGCAACATTATTTTGATTCTATATAGTCTGCAACTGATCCTATAAGTATAAATTTTATACTCTGATGATTTTAATGAATCATTCCAAAAACATTATAGTCATCCAGCATCCTTCTGTAATATTATATTAATAACTTATCAATGCTGAAATTTCTATAGGGTCGATAACAATAAGCTAAAGCAAAGAGTAGCATTAAAAAATATCCCAACATCGCATTTGGCATCAGTCTTTAGGCACCTACAAACTTTCAGAATGAATACTCAATGTTTAGTGCTTCCACATATGTTAACCCCTACGTTGATTTCGAAAAACAACGCACGAAGTGTATTCCTCTCGCCAAACTTGCGAATGTAACACCTGCCTGGACTCATAAGACCAATATTAGCCAAATACAAGTACTTTCACTGAAAGTCAGGAAGGAAAAGTAGTCGGTAGTGGCGAAATGACTTCAAGACCTGATCGTTATCATGAATAATATCGACTGGAACTGAATAAGAATCATTCTCGCTTCCGACTAACAAAGGGCGAGTTTACGAATTATTTGGAGCGTAATCACTCAAATAATGAGTGCTTTGGGCCACTAATAGGGCAAGAGAGATCATAAGAGAAATCACTTTAAACCAAACGATCAGGACTTCGCAATAGCGTTGTTATGTTGGAAAAGAGTCGAGATAAACTTTAGTTGTAAGTATAGTTCGATGCAGGTCAAAAACTCTTCGAAAATAAAGTTCCAAATTCTTGAACAAAATTATAGATGAGCGCAGAGGATATCGCAGAAAGCGCTAGGATTTCTATGAAAGTTACCGACATGAGCTAAGCTAACGAAAAAGTCCTCCGTCCACTCGATTCGCCCTCCCACGTGTGTTAAATGTTAAATCGCCTAAATAAGTGGGTAGGCATAGAGATTTTGGCATACTAAGGACGATAGACAGTTCAATGCTAAGTGAATTGATGAAATGACTGATGTTTTTAATATGGAATCTTTTCAGTTGTTTAGCGAATAATCTCGAAAACATCCATCATCATATTTAAATGAATATGGATTGCTCAATTATTCGGTAAACTTTCAATTTTAGCATTGATTCATTTGAGTTAGTTAGTTAATAAAGTAATCTATTGAATGGGGAGCTATCAATTGGTGATGACTGTTCTGCGAGGCCCTTTTCTGCGATTGCGTTTAAGTTTGGCGTGGCGGTGGCGTTTGCTTCGAGTCTACCATATTTAATCTTAGAGTAACATGTCGTTCCGTAGAAACAAACCAGGCAGAATTGTATCATAGTTCCGCATTACATTTCTTCGCGATAAATCTAACATCTTTTGCCACTCCTCCAGGTCGACGTCCTCTTGAGATGTCTTCAAAATGGGAGTGAAATCGCGGGAGAATGACTTACATAGAGATAGTGTGAGACGAACCCTCACCGCGGTCATCATTGTTTTGATCATACCTAATAATTAATGTAACAAAATATATTTATGATTCCCGATTAAGAATACACCTCAATAAGAAAGATGAGAATACTCCTTGCAATACATCACTTGGGAAAGGAAAATGGAAATAGTGACTTTAATTTACATTTCGAATTAATCGCTTACTTTTCATCATTTTTTTAATCAATAATAAAGCACTTCAAGCATGATGGTCATTGATCAACAGCACTCCACTTGGAGCAATAAAAGTCTTGAGTTGCTACAGCGCGAAATAGAATCACTTGATAATCATCAATACTTGCAGCGAACTTAATTTATTGCACTCGTTTAATAAACTGAGGCGGGGCTGCTCGATCCTTAAAATAAGATTGATCGCATTGTGCCAACATTAATAGATAACCTGATTGCCAAACTTAGTATAATCTAGCATAATTTAGAGATTTTAGTAAGTAGTTGCCTTGAGGAAGCAGGTGAGTTTCATGAGACCCTCAAAGAAATGCAGATTAAGTTGGAATAAAAAAACGAATAAATAAGTGGTCTCAACGATACAATTGAACTATTAAACGTATTTTTCTTGTCAATTTAGCTGAAATTAACCAATTGGCAGCATTAGTATGATGTACTGAAGGCAGAGGCTACTGAAGCTCAGGAACTATACGACCGCCGCTTGAAGGAACTTAAAAGATAAAAAAGATAGATAAAACAGACCTTTCGAATGGTTCAAGAGAACACTGCTCTCGAGCGTCAGCTTCTTGAAAATTTACAACTAGAGAAATAGGAGATTCACGAGCAGGCTCAATCATAAAAGAGTAATAAGAGATTAACGCAGAAGAAAAACAAGAATTACTTGAGTAGTTAGTATAGATAAAACAAAAACTAAGCCAATCGGAGAAAGAATTAATCGTGTCAACAACTAAAATGTCATGGGAGGAAAAAAGAATTACTAAGTTAGAGGATGTTATTGAATAAAAAAATAGACTCGTTGATAGACTGATGCTGCAACTAAAGGAAAGTCTTCCTTTTATGAAATCAATGAGCGATACTTCAATGGTTTAACGAAAATTAATGGAAGATTCAGATTACCCTTATTCGCCAGAAAGGTCGGAGGCGGAGGAGAAAAAAATGTCGTTTATAGAAATGTTCAAACTCAGTGATGAAATATAATCGTATAATATGAATGAAGGTGACTCGGCTAATTTCAAAGTAGAACAGCCGCGGCAATTAGTTGAAGATTAGAGATATATGAAACCTTTTGAAGAGAATGAACTTAATAGGTCATCAGTTCTAGATAGCGAGTCTTTGGATTTAGTAAATATGGAGACAGGAATTAAGGAAGCATAACCTGTGTATCCAGATTTGTATTTTGCTCACTTCATCTTGGTAAATTGTGTTTTATTCAGACAGCGCAAACGATGAAATTAAAGTTAAATCGAGAATAATTTTTAATGATCGATATAAAACCTTACTACCCATAGATCTTGAAGGAAAGAGTGCCATTTCATATGTGGGATGAATGGATCACTAAAAAATTGAAGGAAGTGTCGCTAATGTGATAGTTATATAATGTTTGCTACTTGTATGATTCATATTAAAAATTGTCATCAATCTCTTCATATATAAGTATTGTAATAGCAGTTTGACATCTTCATTACAAGAAAAGAATTATTATTATTATAAAACTGTTGCTAGACTCTTTGAATTTATAAAATAGCCTATTACAGCTTAAATATATTATTATCTGCATCGACAGTATAAAACAAAAATTATAAATACCAGAGACATCAATCGCTTGAATTTTTTTCACTTTAATCGTTGCTCTTTTCTGGCTCTTATTCTTAGCAATTTGCTGATGAAAATAAGCTTCTTTAGGTCTATTTAATTATGTTTGAAACAGTACTTGTATATTTTCGCTTTATTGTTGGGTGTCTTTTGATGAGTTCAGAGCATCGTTATTATAGTATCCTTATATGCAAGTGCTTGCTCTAGGATTAGAGCTCACTAATTTTATTTTCATATCGTTAAACTGATTTCTTATTTTTTGAAACCAATTTGTTGTATTTTTCAAGAATTAACTCTTTTTAAGTTTATAGAAAGCTATACTTTAAGAGAATTTCCTTTTTCTATGATTCTATTTGATGATTTATTATTTTTAATTTTGAGATTTAGCTGGTAATTTTGGTGCATTTCGGACAAATATCTCCATCTTCATCATCTATGAACTGTATGAAATCATCTATAGCCCAGTTTATTTTTTTCTAAAAATTATTCTATTAAGATTGGTGTTTATATTTTGAAGAAGACAATTTTATTGAATCTTTAATACTATTAGATTTATTTTTAAACACATTAGGATGAGGCTTGTTAATTATCCTCTATTTCTTTGTTACACTTGCCCCTTGAGTGTTGTTTAACGATAAAGATGATAAATTGTGTGACTTTGATTTTACTATTTATATTTTCTATTCAATTTATTCACCATAATATTATTTTGAATCCCATGGAAGTCCATCCACCCAATCTGATTCCTCTCTTAACTATTTTTATATAATTACCTATGCTGACTTAGGGATGATTTATTATTCCTTCTCGTTTTTAATTATTGTTAACTCTTGTGATTTCAAGGGTACTTAGATATTTATAGGAAAGTTCTATTGTTTCTATTCCTATTTTTATTTATTTAATTTCAATTCCTAAAGATTAAGAATGATTTATTTCTAGTTTTATGATTTTTCCACTTTAATATTTTAATTAAAGTCGTGATAACTTTGTAAATTTAATTATTCTTTTGATTCTTTAGATTATTCTTTTGATACTTTAGATTGACTGTTCTATTCATTCGTTTAACCATTAATTTATTATGGCTTCACTATTTGAGTTGATAATTCTATATTTTAAGTGTTTTCAATATTGTAGCTTAGTTATTGTTTTTATTCATTTATATTTTAGTCTTTTTATTATGGAATCTTACTCTATTGATTGATTATCTATTAACTGTGAGGGATTTTCTACTATTCCTATTACTTTGTTAAAATGCATTATCCCTTCT
>Ga0302191_10001932_pt1 | contig 13139 bp, 14 predicted proteins | sample II_Bog_E3_1_FD_198775 | JGI IMG/M metagenome (GOLD analysis project Ga0302191, IMG submission 198775) | Peat permafrost microbial communities from Stordalen Mire near Abisko, Sweden - II_Bog_E3_1 | ecosystem: Environmental > Terrestrial > Soil > Wetlands > Peat | place: Sweden: Abisko...
CCAACCCCAACCCCAACCCCAACCCCAACCCCAACCCCAACCCCAACCCCAACCCCAACCCCAACCCCAACCCCAACCCCAACCCCAACCCCAACCCCAACCCCAACCCCATAAAATGAATAAGATGCCTTTGCACATGAATAAGATTAAATTATTTGGTTCATCAATCAAGAAGAGTCTCTTTGTAGTTACTGTGAGGAACGATGTACTGATACCCGGGACGAGCATACAGGGTGCGTTTCTCTTCTTATGTATGGGTATTTCTTTCCTCGGCGAGATGGTTCTGCTTAGCCACAAATTTCTTGGTCATTTCGTGGAGATAGAGGCTGTTGATCTCAGTATAATGAGCTGACACTCTATGCTGTAGAGCGTTGATAGGCGAAGCTTCGAGCTTATCCTTGATGAAACTAAGATTTGTTCCTCTAAATAGGGGTAACAGTACTACTCGATATCATAATCGTGAGGAACGGAAGTGATATAAACAGTACTCAAGAATGCAGCCATTCCCAAGAACATGATAACTCTGTATGATCTGAGGAAAGTTGTTCCGTTCATGGTCAAACTCCTAAATATGCGAGGAAGTACTTGATCATCGAATACTTGTGGAAGAGTAGACCCATATTAAACACAACCAAGTGGTTCACATAGGCTAATAACTTATTGGATGGGTGGTAGCCGAATTCACGAGGGCCGAAGGAGTAAAATCGTCCAATTCTGCCGAGAATACCGCTCTTCTTGGCCAGCTTTTCATTGACAAAAGTGGAGACTGGTCTCAAAGCGATGAGCCACGCCCTTTGTATGAAATTCATTGTTGTGATAAATAATATAAAGTAAAATTAGCAAATCTAATGATGCAAAATTCCCCCTGTCCAATCTATCCACTGGATAATTTGATGTACTGATAGACTACGGATAAAATGGCAGTGAGTTGCAAAATAAGACAACTGGATCATTCGAAGTAGATACCGAAAATAATGGCGGTACAGTAGATTGTTTCGTTGGTGAAGGTGTGAGATACCCAGTTGTCGAATTTGGGATCCCATAGTGATTTTGAAGCTATTCGCAGGCCCTGACCCTTTAACTCTCCCAGCATCACTTGTATTCCCAGCTTATACCTGGGCATCTTCAGTTCTACATCACCACTAAAGTACATTTGACTCTCGATCGAATGATACGCGCGAGTTCCTCCGTCAACTACGCACTATTGGCTGCATCGTATGTGTAGGTCTTCAATTTTTCTGTGAGGACTGACTCGATGATGACTTTGACTCTGCTTGGATAGAATCTGAGTGGCGATAGAAGGTACATTTAATCCGGATTGGGTTCAAGTTGGTAGGTATTCCCTGCCTCAGTCATGAAAAGTTACAAAAATAATGTGATTGATTTAAACTTGAAAATGATGGATTTGGTAAATAAAATAGAGGACGGGAGTGGGAGTATGCAAGGGTAAAAATATCATCACCGCAACATAATGTTGTCAGTGTTTAAGATACTGCTTGTTTTCTTGCTTTTTTAGTTACGACTCGGGAAGATGTTCCAGAAACGCAGAGTTTCGTCTCCAGCACCGGTCACGATCGTACTTCCATCAGGACTCATGGCGAGGTACAGCACGCGATAGGTGTGGCCAGTCAAAGTTGCTATTTTTTACATTTTGGGATATCTCCACACGTTTATTTCGTTTTGGGAGTATCCATGTGTACTCACCAACTAGTTTTAAGTTTTACTGAACATTAAGTTGCAAACTTGAGACCCTGCATCCATTGATTTGATAGTTGTACCGGCTAAGGTGTTTCTGAATTTTATGGTTCTGTCTGCTGTCCCTCCTCCTGATACAAGGAGACCGTGCTGATGAGGAGACCAAGTGACAGCCTTGACAGCAGCAATATGGTCGTTGTATTTGAGGACAGGTTCGCAGGAATGGCTGTTCCAAATGAGCAATTTGTTGTCATTGCCTCCAGAACATAGCTGCTGCTCATCAAAGGACCACTTCAAGCCACATATCTCTTGCTTATGTCCCAAAAGTCTACTAATAAAAGGTGAGTTCACTCTCAAATCGCGGTGGAGGATGGTCTTATCCCTCGATCCAGTACTGAGAATGCTTGAATTCCATGAAATGGCTCCTACTCTATTAGAGTGTCCGGTTAAAGTCCTCACTTTCCTCATTTTTACAACATCCCAAATTTCAACATTTCCGCTATTCGTTCCTAGCGAAAGATGAGGGCCTTTCAGCGACCAGGAGACAGAAGTGGCGAGATCAGTGTTTCCCAAATCACATAATTTCTGAACTTTTGAATTGGATGAATTCCATATATAGACGCTGGACGATAATCCAACAGCTAATAAGCTCTGGGTAGACCAGTCGATCAAATTAAGATAGTAGTCATCCTGGAGAGCAGGGGCATCCAGTACTTTGCAGGGCAGTTTATTGATCTTTCTCTTTTTTGGTGAGCAATTGGATAATTCCTCGGTGAAATCAAGACTGCAATTTTTGTTGGTGAGGGGGGTTTCTCCGAAGCAGTTGGCGGTTTTGTTGGTGTACTTCAGAATGTTGGTGTTTTCGAATGTTTATATGAGTGTTTCCCTGCCTTTTTTGGGGGATTCAGACATGATGTACCTGCGGTAGAGATTTGATATGGTGGATTCCTCATCTTCGCTTTTCACCATCTCGTTCTCCACATTGTTTTCCTACTCTTCATCCGTGAATAACGAGTCTTTCTTCAACAATTTCCGGCTGGGAATGTATCGGTCAGTGACGGAATATCTCTCTCCTTCGCAGATATCTTCCATGGATTCACATTGTGAGTAGGGACTGAAGGCGCTGATGTAATCTAAATCAATGGGGTGGTACTTTTAAGGTCAGGGGTGGATCCTATGAATTTACTAGAATAGCTGTTATTGGCATTCTTTTCGCGGCTTTCCGTGGAGAACTCCGAGAGCGTGTCCCCCATTTTACCTGTTTTCTCTGGAGTGTGGAAGATGCTGTTATGGCGGTCAGTCATGGTGTAAGACAAGTATTTTATTGTTTTATAAGAATAAATTTACGATTGGATTTACTTACAAGATATAATAATTACTAATTAAATCCGTAGCCTATATAGTCCAGACCCCAGAAAGAGACGCCTTCCAAATCAAAGCTATATTAATCACTTCAGGATTCTCTTTATCTTCCACTCCAGCACGTTCTTCAAACTCGACTCACCTTAGAATAAATTTATATATTTCTACATGTTTTTGTTTGCCTTCGCAATCGCGTAAGTCACACGCGCCTTGTCCACCAACTTGCGATCTTTCTTGTCGGGCTTTTAGGATTTGGCTGCTTAGAAGTAGGATTGGTAGTACAGGATGGCTCTATCCTTTTCCCCTTTTTACTCAAAAAATTTAGCCAGATAGTAGGAACTGTCAGCCACTGAATTTTGAGCTTTGGCCTACTTGGCCATTTTATTATATTAGTTTAGATGGACTTCTGCCTTTTCAATGCTCTTCAACTTCAGGTAGCATTTTGCCAAACTGGCATGAGCTTACATTTCTTTGAGTTTTAAAGAGCCTTGACTTTCTTTCTTCTCAGCCCCCTCTTCCACCTCCTTGACGATCTCATCCTCAATGGCAAGTTGCAACTTTTATAGGTATTTTTATTGATAGTCAACACTTTTTTAGAAATGACCCTCGAGATAGTAGAGCTCTCCGATTTTATGGGAAATCCTCGCCTAGCTTTATCTTTCATTTGCTCTTTGTGTGATTATCAAGGCGGCCTCATACGATTTGAGCGCTTCCTCATAGTTGAATTTCACCAACTCCTCCGCTTTCTCAATATGAATCTAAATGAGTTATTTGCCAATGAGCTTCACCATCTCAGTCCTCTGTTCTTTATCGTGCAAGGTACTAGCATTATCAAACGCTTCCTATAGAATCTAGATAGCCTTGTCTCTCTTTTTGCATTGATCATGGCACTTTCCCAGTCCCAGCACAGCTACCATTTAAAACTGTTTGTTCTACATTACCCATGTTTTACTTTACAGGAAATAGCGAGTTCGATGACTTTCTGATAGAAGTAGGCTGCAGTGACGAAATCTCCTTGGTCCTCATAGTTGAAGGCGATAGAATTATATTAATTCATGGCTGCCTCCTTCTGATCTCTTGAGCTATCAGGTTTGACTTCTGCTTTGGTGAGTGAGTTAGCGAAATCCAAGTAGAACTGAAGAGTAGATTCTTCATCCTGCGGCAGTCTAAATACATCAGCGATTACTCTGGAATATGTAGTTTTTCGCCGAAGTAGTTCTTGGTCTCCATGACGTTGGGCAGACACTTATGGGAGATGTAAAACAGATCGATAAAAGACTGAATATTTCCATTTTCGAGCAGAGTGGTGCAGATACTTTCGCGAGTGTTGTTTTTATGCTCCTCCTGCGGCACGATACCTGAGATGGCAATTTTCGATTTGACTTATTTTTCAGTCACGCGAATATGACTTTATTCCTGCTTGGTATTTTTTTAGAGGAGGATCTGAGGACGAGCTAATTTGGTGGGCTGCTTTATCGGTCTAATCTTCTTTTATTTTTATCTGGCCTGCATCAGCAATGAGGTACCCCTAGCATGAGTTCGCCTTTCATTCAGAATATTAACAAAATTACAACTTATTAGATGTGCTAATTCAAATACAGTCATCCACAGGATTTAGCCATTAAGGTGAAAGGCGAAATTGGTAATTGGATTATAATGGTTCAAAATCATTCTTCTGTCTTGGCAGCGTAGTACAGCACGTCCTCGTCCTGTTTTTCCTCCTTAATTTTGGCTACTAACTGTTGGAGCTATTTTTTAAAGGCAGGCGACAGTTGCGTCTTCATTTTTGAGTAGCTGATGAAGTAGGCTACCAGCACGTTGGCTATCTTTTCAGTCTCCATTTTCTTATCTGTATAATGACAAGCTTACTCATCATCGAGAAGATTTATATGAACTGATTCTTGTCTAGGTTTTTGATGTACTGCAGAAAGGCACAAGCAGTCACACGGTAAACGTAGTTGATGTCTCCACTCAGTATATTTATATATTTTTGGATAAGTTAGTAGTATTTCTCCCCACCTATTGTGTCCTTAATTTGTGAGATAGATTTAATGGTCTGCTCGCGGACTATGTAGTTGTGATCCTTGAGGAAAGTGCTAATTATTTTCTATAAAAACTATCTGTGCTCATCAAAGTTAAGAGTTCTAAAGAGATTGATAATGTTTTAGGCGATGGCCAACTTAAATCTCCATTTTTTATCCACCAGACATCCCTCGACAATGGGTATCAGGTATTTAATTGTGTTCTACTTACCAATCATATCATTCAGCTACATTATCCTAGTCATCACACCAATTCTAATGACTTGGTTCTCGTCCTTCAACAGGAGAGTAAGAATGGGAATACCTGATTAAATTATCTTTTCTTTATCGATGGTCTTGAAATAAGGGATGATGGCCTCAACAAGTGCGAGTTTGACAGTTGGCGTTGCTTATTTATTCCCATCCTTCGAGGCTTTTTCAATATACTGGAAGAATACAGTCCAACTCTGCTGAGGAGACAATTTTTGTGTTAGATCAGGTAGTTTTATTAGACTGATGGCCCGAACTTCAGCCTATTGATCTTTCAATAGTTCCTAAAAGCATTCCACCACATCCTTCTTTATGATGTCTTTCTCTAGGTAGTTAAGAATTGATGAAAGGCACTCAACCAAAGAATATCTAACTCTCCATGATTTCTTATTCGAGTCGACGAATCTGATTAGCTTGAAGAATTTATCAGTAGTTTCCTCCTTCTTGAAGTTTCGAGCAACGATGGGTGCGCACTCTAAAGCTTTTATGCGTATGATGTCGAACGTATCGACAATGAGAGATTGCCAGATCTCGAAGAAGTCAGAACGGATGATCTTCTTGTCTACTACGTTTGCAAATGCCTCGATGTTTTAGGCAACGGCTCTTCTGACCAAAGGACTGTTCTATTCGAGGGCGAATGATTTGAAGATGGCTCTAAACTGCGCTTGGTTTTGTTAATTAACAAAGGGATATGTAACTGGGATAAGACAACAGGCTGCTACTCTGGGGGAGTAGGGGCCTGTCTTGTTACTCATGGTGATGATGAGGGGAAAGAAATATTTTTAGTAGAATTCTGCATCTAAACAAGTATACCTTTGGACTGGCCAACTGCTAATTTCTTGAGGCAATTGATAGCCTGATCCCGTACTGGTGGCTGATCCAGTGACCCCAGTACTCGCAAGGGATAAATCAGCGAGGAGAGTTCATTCGCATTTTTGCAGTATTGCTTGAGATCGAGTATCCCTTCGCACACTTTGATGAGAAACTCGTTGTCGTTGTCCATTTGTTAGATGATTTCTATAAGGTAGGGGATGAGCTATTATTTGATACGACTATGACCTGTATGGTTGCAGAAATACCCAACACTGACCCAATAGCTGAAATCTTACTCGCAGCGTTAAGCTTAAGAGAGGGGTTATCGCTCTTAAGTTCCTCTATATAAACAGTGCAATCTTATTCCTCTTGACTGTCGTCCATGCTCATCTATTTAAATTTCAAATATTATTAATGTGATCTCATCTCTTCCCATAATGCAGAAGGGAAGAAGAGGAGTCTGGAAGGTAAAAGTTGTTGATTTGGGATGATATTATTGCAATAATAATTAATAATCATGTCTAAAGTACCAGATATCGCAAGGGTTTCAAACTTTGTTAGGTCCTCAGGAGGGTCGCATATTGCAGGCAAAGTGTTACTTGGAGCTTCCCTCTTGTCAGGTCTGTTCAGTGCCTATGCCTATCTGCAATCTTTTGGAGCCCAGAAAGAAGTCGAATTCCGCAAGAGTCAACTTAAGCTTCCTGTCTATAAACTGACTGAGGAACAGCTCGTAAACCCTCCATGGAACAGAGATAATCTCGATTCTTGGCTTTATCGCAGAGGTACTATGAATTATAGTCAGTGGAGGTAGTCGGAAGACCCATTCATCGACTTTCCTGTCCCATACCCCGAAGAGAGTTTGATCAGCCGGGCTACGAATTGGTCCTCCCACTCGTCACTCGCGAGGATAAGAACTACCAAAACAGATATGGTCTACTTTTCTCGCTCGGGTTCGTTCCCAGTCAAGTTAAAACCCCATCCTGCCGTCAAAGAATATAAAGAGTCGATAGGCAAAAATTTGTGGGCTTCGTGAGTCGATTGGATGAGCTTAAGAACACATCATGGTTTAGCGGCAACGCTTATCAAGCTGGAAGACTTTTTTATACATGCTCAGACCTCGAGGATTTTGCCAAATCAAGCGAATTACTCAATAAGGAACAAGCCTCCGTCGCAGTCATTGAAAGACTTGCCTAGACAGGTAATTACGACTAGAGATCTGCTCAACGATATGGAACCGATTGCCATTTCACGGAGCAATATCCTTGGGCCAAGACCTAGGCAGGCGCTCTGCAGCTGCCGAAGATGCCATGGGACTACAGAAAATAGGCAAAACACTACTTCTTCGGCAGTCTCGCGACGTTACTGATTGGTGCGAGCGTCTTCTGATTGAAGCAAGCTAATGGCATATTTATCTGGCGATGAAATCATAAATTGGCTATTTTTAATTTAAGTATGCTTTTAATTTGTTGGAGTGTGTATATTCTTAGTTGAGATTCTAAAATACACGTAAGTTGTTTAATATTAGATTATAAGGTCAGTATGGTTAAGTCAGAAGAGGGAACTAAACTCCTTCATATCCTCAAGCCTGCAATTTCTATCATACCAGAAATAGAGGCGCCTCTGGCGGCTGTAAATGTGCTCTCATTTAGGTGTCTTTCGAGACCAAGCAGATCTGGACTGGCATTGTTATACTCATCTATCTCTTGTGCTGCCAAATACCACTCTATGGCATCATTAAAAGCGAATAGTCCGACCCCTTCTACTGGATGAGAGCCATTCTCGCCTCAAACCGTGGCACCTTGATGGAGTTGGGTATCTCTCCTATCGTCACTGCCTCCATGATCATGCAGCTCCTTAACGGAGCTAAACTTATCAAGATCGACCAAAGCAACAAAGAAGAGAAGTCTTTATATGAGGGAGTTCAAAAATTGGCAGGAATTGTCATTGCATTTGGGCAGGCTTTTGCCTACACCTGGTCTGGCATGTACGGCGATATTGCCGAGGTTGGTGCTGGTAACGCCATCCTAATTGTACTTCAGCTCACTCTTGCTTCTTTAGTCACCATCCTCCTCGATGATATGTTGGGCAAGGGATATGGTATCGGCAACTCCGCAACCAGCATCTTCATCGCCATCAACATGGCTGAAACCATCATTTGGAACTGCTTCTCCCCTCTATCATTCAAAACTAACACTGGATCATCCGATCTCGAGCAGTACGAGGGAGCCTTCGTAGAACTTTTCTATGGAATTTGGTTCAGAGAAAGCAAAATGGGAGCCATTCAAGATGCTCTGTTCCGTGATTCATTACCGAATCTTAGTAATGTGCTTGGTACAGTTTTCGTGTTCCTGATCGTAATATACTTCCAAGGATTCAAAGTAGTCTTACCGCTAGCCAACAATAAAACCACTTCCAGGGCATCATATCCTATCCGTTTATTCTATACATCCAACATGCCCATCATTCTCATGAGTGCTCTCGTTTCAAACGTTTATTTCTTTTCGCAGATGCTCTATCGTAACTTCAAGGGCTCTTTCATTACGTCAATCTTTGGTAGCTGGCAAGAGGCAGGCTACCAAGGGCAAATTGTTCCAGTTGGAGGACTTATCTATTACATTACCTCACCCAGAACACTCTATGATGCTCTCACTGATCCTATTCACACTCTTTTCTATTTCCTTTTCGTTGTCGGCAGTAAATATTTTTTTATTTAGGTTGTGCACTCTTCAGCAAGACTTGGATCAGCGTGTCAGGACAAGGACCCAAGGAAATCTGCGATAACCTTAAAAACGAGGGAATGACTGTCACAGGTTACACTCAAAGCGGAACTTATCAAAAACTCAGCATGCTAATCAACGTTGCCGCGCTGCTCGGAGGTATCTTTACTGGTACACTGACCATTTTTGCTGATTTCCTTGGAGCCATTGGATCTGGAACCGGTATCCTTCTATCAGTGACCATCATTTACGGTCTTTACGAAGATATTGTAAAATAGCAGGCCAGCAAGGGCAAAGGAGGGCAAGGAAAAAGATGATCGTTCATTCCTTAACATATACTCATTAACTCATGTATTGAGGGATTGACATGGAAAGGATTCGACTAAATTGAAACTTGCTAAATAAAATTATTTTTGGAGTTATGTCTGAACGCCATGAGCCAGGCTATATGCCATGGGATAGAACAGGCAATAGGCTACTCGTCAAATCTTAGCTGGCCAAAAATAAACCATCAAACTATGAAATTCCCGAGTCTAACTTCGTCTACGGCAAGAACACCTATGAAGATCCTGAGCATGCCAATCTTCTAATGTATAAATGGAAGTACCACAATCCTTCCGACAATCAAAACAACAACAAAGAAAAAGATTTAATCGAAACCAACAAGCAGTGTCTCAAAGGCATGTTGCATACTTCCTCCCAGTTTTCAGACTTCCGAAAATCAAAAACTCAGTATAAGAGTGCTCGGGAAGGGTCAAAGGTGGTGAAAATTAAACTGCCTGAGGAAAATCATGCTTATGGCAAGCCACTAGAGTAGAATTGATGATATTTTAGCCTGTAAGATCCAGTAAAATTGGTTATTGCCAACAGCTACGGTTAGGATGATCAGTACGCAAGGCATACCTTCTATCAACGACAGACCAATAGCATGATGACTCCGAAAAGGAAACTGTCCTGTTATATCGTACATATGGCTTGATTCAGACCAAAAATCACCATTTACAAAAATAGGCTGCAGCCAAGCGCCTCTAAAAATTTAGCTGGGAGAAGAAACCGTAACCTTGGAAATTATCCAAGTTTACTGATGTAAATTTCAAGGTGTAGACGCGTCGTCCTCGTGTAGCATCCCAAAAATGATTGGCTAATAAAATTATTTCCCATCCATAGATATTTAAACATATTAAGTTCACCTATATAAATTTTTAAATTGCAATACTCAAACACTTGAAGATGTTCTCTAAAATGAGTAGTTTGTTTAGTAAAACGGAAAAGAATGAGATGCCTTCAATGGAAGAGAAGTTTGATCACTCTAAAGTCGACGCTGGAGATGCGGGCCAGTGTCCCTTCATGAAGAAAAACAACAAATAGGGGGAAAATAATCCAGAGAAATGTCCTATGAATGGCAAGAAAGACTAGAAAAAATAGGTAGACTCTGATTCTGAGGAGGAAGAGAAGCCCAGAGGAGGTTGCCCGTTCATGGGTGCTTCCGAGAAGAAGAAAAATCCAGGGCTTCCCCTCTCGAACTAAGGATTTGACGAACCCTTCATCTCCAAGTTCAAGTATTACCTCTCTGCCAATAAATTGGACTTCAGCATGCTCAAGAAAAATAAGGTACGTAATGTAAGCAGATAAGTGTTCGATAAATATCCTGTCTACCTGCAACATACTCTTTTTTACAACGGAGAAGACTATAAAAAGGTGAGGGGGATCTAATGCTGCTCGCGTTTCATGGCCTACGAAGAACTGAGGGAAAAAGGCAACAAATATTTCAACAAAGGAAAATACTATCAGGCTCTTGACTACTATGAAAGAGCTATGTCCCTCTTTAGATGGCTGGAGTATTACGAAAATGTCAATGAATCAAAGATTAGCTCGTAGTTCAACCTGAAATCTGAACGCAGTCTAGATGAAATGGAAGAGAACGCCCTCAACGATTCAAAGATACATATTCCTTTAAATGAAGAGAAGGCTGAGGAATAAGCCAATCCTTTTGATGACCTAAAGGATAAATATAAAGAGTTCTTTATAACCTATAGTGATGACAACGTAAAAGAAATGAACGGAGAGGATATGGAATAGACAGCTGATATCGACATGAGAAAGTCCCTCCTTGTTCAGGTGTACCTCAATATGGCTGCAGCCTACATCAATCTGAATCATTTCTCACTTGCTGAGCAAGTTATCAATGATGGTTTGGAACTCACTTAAAAAGTGTCACAACTATACTTTAGAAAGGCTCAAGCATTAGCTTATAGGAAAGATAGCACAGTGGATCAGCTCCAATTGGCTAAAATTTGTATTGAAAAAGCTCTCAAAATGAAGCCCAATTAAAAAATATTCAGTACTGCCAACGCTAATATCCTTAAAATGTTAAACCTTCATAATGCTGAAGAAGCATACCAAGGGTGCAGCCTGAAAGTCATCGAAAGATTGTCTGAAACTTAGTCTAGGATTAAGTCAGCCACCGAAATGGTTTATCATCGGGCAAAGGAAATCAATCAAATAGAAAAGAGAATGATTGAGGAGGGAAAAACTCCAAGGTAGAACTTAGACAACAAGTCCCTCTATGACACAACTGAGATGAAAATTTTAGATCGCATGCTGAAGAAATACTGCCGAGTAGTTTAGTTTTACACTGAAGCAAAAAACAGCGAACAGGTTGGTTTTGCCAAGAAATAATTCCAATAATGTCTTCGAGTGGCCTATGAGGTGAGTGTGTTGCTGAATGTCAACCTCCAAGAGAAGGATAGCGAGTTGGGAGGACTATAAACAGAGAAGATCCAAAGCAGAGTCAAATACATCAAAACTAGGTATTTTTAAAGTTATTTAGGTTTGCTGAGGATATCTATAACAGTGGCAAGTTTAATTTCACTATGCTGGAGTGGGTCATCAAGTAGATTGTTAAGGAAGAGACGCAGGAGAAGAAACGGAAAGAAGAGGAAGAAGCTAAACTCAACGCTGCCAACAATCCACAACAGACAGTCGATGCTAAAAAAGGCTACAGCAAGTTTTTGTACCTCCTCTTGCTTATACCCCTTCTCCTAATTTTGGTTAACTACTTTGTGCTCTGATGTTTATCTGCTTGATAATTGCAAATATAATCATTTTGGAATGAGCTTTCCTTCTTTTACCATGTTTGGCACTTCGGCAGCCAGCCAGGGGCCTAATGCCATAGCCAGCGCGTGAGCGATGCCTAACTTGGGAGTATGCTTTGCCCATAAAGGAGCGAAATGAATATCCTGACAAATCTTGCCTCCTCGATACATTTTTATTGTTTTGCCTTAGAGTTAAGGCAGCTCAAGTTCTATGGGACTGCTAGGATATGTCGCGGGTATTTCGAACTGCAATTTGAATTCGTATCTCACGAGATTGTGCGTGTATGAGCATATTCCCTGCCATCGGATTCCGTCTTTGCTGGGCTCAATTTTAAACCAATCATTATCCTGGTTTTTGTTTGATTTGACATATATGATGATCGATCTTAGCTCTTCCTTCAGTCTGTCTTTCCACTTTTCGTCTTTGGGACCGGCGTGTATTGTCAACAGTGGAATATTATTGGCTGCCTCCTCGATTGAGCTCATCATTGTTGATGATAGTGATTATGATTTATAGGTTTATAAGGATAAATTAAATTTAGTAGGGCAAAAAGAAGAGACGAAGACAACATATACTTTTGATTACTAATTTTTAGTTGGAGCAATTGGTGGATAAAATGGATAATTTCGGTTGATTATAGAAATATTAAAAATATCGCTCACGGGTGGGTTTGAACCACCGACCTTTCGGTTAACAGCCGAGCGCTCTACCGACTGAGCTACGCGAGCAATCAAACATCATGCAGCAACTATGTTTAAAGCTAGTGGACTACTTCCGTCAAAGATTATTGCACCTGATTGAGCAAATAAGTTAATATCAATTGTTTTAATATTTATATAGATAAAGAAATAAAGCAATGACATCTGCATATGCACAATAAAGATACAAATGTTTTTATATTTTCAATTAACTTTTTGACTTTTAAATGGGTTATGACAGATATCGAAATTACATGCTATTTTATTGGTCATTTGCTTTCAAGATAACTTATAATCATATTTTATCCATGAGCTTTTTGGGAGGATGTTTCACCGGACTAATCGTTGGCATTTACTTCGGAGAGAAAGATTTGCCCTTCCCCATCAGATACAATTCCAGACAAAATGGGGCATTGGGCTCACTTGAGCTTGATCTGCAAGTGGCCAACCAAATCACCAATGACATC
>Ga0302191_10001936_pt1 | contig 13117 bp, 8 predicted proteins | sample II_Bog_E3_1_FD_198775 | JGI IMG/M metagenome (GOLD analysis project Ga0302191, IMG submission 198775) | Peat permafrost microbial communities from Stordalen Mire near Abisko, Sweden - II_Bog_E3_1 | ecosystem: Environmental > Terrestrial > Soil > Wetlands > Peat | place: Sweden: Abisko, Stordalen...
CTGCGCAGGGTCACAAGGCTGGAACCTCCCTATTTCATTGCTATGACCCTTTTCTTTGTGATGCAGTTCATTATGAAAATACACCCGGTGCATATCTTAGTGCGCAGTTGGCTTGCATCCCTGGTTTATTCACACAACATTATTTTCCATCACAATCCATTGCTCACGGTAGTCGCATGGTCGCTCGAAATTGAAATTCAATTCTATATCATTGCTCCTGTATTGTTCCGGGTATTGAGTTTCCATGCCTTCACCCGCAGGATCATCCTTGTAGCGGCCACCCTTCTGCTGATCTTTTTTCAATCCATCTACACGCCGCATGTTCGTAGTATTTATCAATACGGCCAGTATTTTTTTGTGGGTATTCTGCTTGCCGATGTCTATGTAAGCAATACGGCATCAGCGCTTTTCAATAAAAAGTGGATCATTGCTGCTGCGGCGATATGCCTCGCCGCAATATGTTTTTTACCCTTTAATATACCAGGGCTGCCCCACAGCACTTTACCCGCCAAACTTGCCTTCCCATTCCTTATTGGATTATTTTACTACATGGTTTTAAAGAATGAGGTCATTAAAAACATCTTCAGTTATAAATTTGTTCCTGTTATCGGCGGTATGTGTTATTCCATCTACCTGCTTCATTATAATATCATTTCAGTTTTTGGCAGGTTTACACTCCGGTTGCACTACACCAACTATTATTTACCCAATCTTTTTATACAAATTATATTATTGGGCATACCTGTGCTCGTTTTTTCAGCCGCATTCTATTATTATGTCGAACGGCCTTTTATGTCGAGCAAATGGACGGATATACTTATGAAAAAAGATAAAAGGGCGGCAGCAGCCAATTTACAGTCTGATTTGCCGGATAATGAACATGTAACTGAAAAACATTGAAATAATTCCCGCCAATATCACTATCTTTGTTTGACCCCAACAGCTATCCTCCCCAGAGTTACCGGTAGTATCATAACTGCGGGTCAAAACGATTACCAGACTTTATGCATTTTTGGGTTTTGACTTTTAACTTTTGACTTTAATCAGGCGTTATGACAAAGTATATATTTGTAACCGGCGGTGTTACCTCATCTTTAGGTAAAGGAATTATTGCAGCATCACTTGCTAAATTGCTGCAGGCACGTGGATTCACCACAACTATCCAGAAATTTGATCCTTATATCAATGTAGATCCCGGTACGCTTAACCCATACGAGCATGGCGAATGTTATGTAACCGAAGATGGCGCCGAAACAGATCTCGACCTCGGCCACTATGAGCGCTACCTCAACACCTTTACATCACAAGCCAACAATGTAACCACGGGGCGCATATACCAGCATGTGATCAATAAAGAACGCGAGGGCGCTTACCTTGGCAAAACAGTGCAGGTAATACCACATATTACCGATGAGATAAAACGCCGTATGCTGCTGCTGGGAGAAGACAATAAATTCGATATAGTGATCACCGAACTTGGCGGCACTGTGGGCGATATAGAATCACTCCCTTACATAGAAGCGGTCCGCCAGTTGAAATGGGAAATGGGTACTGAGAATTGCCTTGTTGTGCATCTCACATTGATACCTTACCTTAAAGCGGCAAAAGAGCTGAAAACCAAGCCCACCCAGCACTCTGTGAAGATGATGAGCGAGCACGGCCTGCTGCCCGATGTACTGGTATGCCGTACCGAAGAACCGCTCTATAAAGAATTGAAAAGAAAGATCGCATTGTTCTGCAACGTTACGCAGGATGCGGTAATAGAGGCCCTCGATGCCGATACTATCTACGGCGTACCGCTCGAAATGATGCGTGAAAGGCTTGATGTCATCTGCCTGGAGAAAATGGAATTGCCCCTGGGCAAGGAACCTGACCTTACCAAATGGAAAGAGTTTCTGAATAAACTCCGCTATCCCAAAAGTAAAGTAACCATTGGATTAATAGGCAAGTATGTGGAACTGCAGGATGCTTACAAATCAATACTCGAAGCCCTGATACATGCCGGGGCCATGAACGAGTGTAAAGTGGAAGTGCGCAACATACATTCTGAATACCTCACTAAAGAAAATGCGAAAGACAAGCTGCATAACCTTGACGCTATACTGGTTGCGCCGGGCTTTGGCAGCAGGGGCATAGAAGGTAAGATAGATGCCATAAGATATGCACGCGTAAATAATATCCCGTTCTTTGGCATTTGCCTCGGTATGCAGATGGCGTGTGTGGAATTTGCCCGCAACGTGCTGAATCTGCCCAAGGCCCACTCTACCGAAATGGACCCTGATACCGACCAGGGAGTTATCTGCATGATGGAGGAACAGAAAGCCATTACCCAGAAAGGAGGTACCATGCGCTTAGGCAGTTATGAATGTGAGCTGCACAGGGACTCAGCCACGGCAGCTATTTATGGCAATACCAACATTTCAGAGCGCCACCGTCACCGCTACGAATTCAACAACTCGTATCTTGAAGCTTTTGAAAATGCAGGATTGATACCTGTAGGCAAAAACCCCAATACCAACCTCGTAGAGATCGTAGAACTGAAAGGCCATCCATTCTACATCGGCGTCCAGTTTCACCCGGAATATAAAAGCACAGTCGAGAACCCGCACCCGCTTTTCGTGGCCTTTATCAAAGCCGCCAAAGAGGCCCAGGAACAACGCAATAGTTATGCTAAAAAAACTTTTGAGAAAAGCGCTGTGTGATTTTTGGAATGGGAATAGGATTTTTAAAAAGTTAAACTAACTCAAATTAACACGGCGTATATCCGCTCCCAGTGCATTCAGCCGTTCGTCAATACGTTCATAGCCGCGGTCTATCTGGTGAATATTCTGTATGGTGCTTTTACCGGTAGCTGATAAGGCAGCGATCAGCAGCGCCACACCAGCGCGTATATCCGGCGATACCATGTTGATGCCGCGTAGCGGTATCTGTTTGTCAAGGCCTATTACCACGGCGCGGTGCGGGTCGCACAGCACTATCTGGGCGCCCATTTCTATGAGCTTGTCCACAAAGAAGAGCCTGCTTTCAAACATCTTCTGGTGTACCAGCACAGTGCCTTTAGCCTGGGTTGCTACAACAAGTACAATACTCATAAGGTCGGGCGTGAAGCCGGGCCAGGGGTGATCGTAAACCGTGAGTATAGAGCCGTCTATGAATTTTTGGATGCGGTAGTGCTCCTGGGCAGGTATGTAAATATCATCCCCCTGTATGGTAAGTTCTATCCCTAAACGCTGGAAAATATCCGGTATCAGCCCGAGTTGCGGCAGATCCACATTTTTTATGGTGAGTTCGCTTTGCGTCATGGCGGCCAGCCCTATGAAAGAACCTACTTCTATCATGTCTGCCAGCAGGCGGTGTTCACAGCCCCTGAGCCTCGACACTCCTTCTATCACCAAAAGATTGGAGCTTACCCCGCTGATATTTGCACCCATGCTGATGAGCATCCGGCAAAGCTGCTGCACATATGGCTCACATGCAGCGTTATAAATAGTGGTAACCCCTTCAGCCAATGTTGCGGCCATTATCAGATTGGCTGTTCCGGTAACTGATGGTTCTTCCATCAGTATTTTTACCCCTTTCAACTGGTCGGTATCAAGGCTGAACATCTGGTTGTCTATGTCATACACAAAGTCAACGCCCATCTTTTCAAAACCACGGATGTGCGTATCTAACCTGCGCCTGCCTATTTTATCTCCCCCCGGCTGTGGTATGTATGCTTTCCGGAAACGCGCCAGCAATGGCCCTGCCAGCATCACCGTGCCCCGCAACTTCCCGGATTTTTTCCTGAACGAATGAGTAGTAAAATAATCGGGGTCAATATTGTTTGCCTGTAAAATAATTGTATTGGCAGCAGGGCGTTCGATCTTCACACCCATATCTTCCAGCAATTCTATGAGTGTATTCACATCTACTATATCCGGCACATTGGTAAGGGTTACGCGTTCATCTGTGAGCAACGCTGCGCACAATACCTGCAATGCCTCATTCTTCGCCCCCTGCGGCTGAATCGAGCCTTTTAAAGAATGTCCCCCGTGTATCTCGAATGCATTCATTTTCTTTCAAGTCAAAAGTTAAAAGTCAAAAACTAAAAGTGGGTAACTTGAAAAGAAGGCTATATTGTAAAATGCCTTTAGGTTATCACTTTTAACTTTTGACTTAAAAAAATTACTTATTCTTATTCTTGTTAAACTTCCTGTTCTTATTAAAGTTATTACCGTATCCGCCGCCGCCGCCATTGTTATTATCGCGGAAGTTATTATTACGCTGGCCGCCCTGGTTGCCCTGGTTACCTTTAAAGTTGCGGTTGTTGTTATTATTGTTGTTATTGTTATTGTTATTACGCTGTTTAAAGTTCCTGTTATTATCCAAGTGCACACGGTACCCGCCGGTTTCATACTTTAGCTGGCCACCTGTTATTTCAGCAAGTTCATTTTTGATCATATCGTCATGCACAGGTTCTTTATGCCAGTTGGCGTAAGCGAGCTTCATATAATAACCTATAGCCTGCGTAAGGCCATGACGCTTTTCTTCATCTGTCTCTGCAAGCGCTTTGTCGAGCAGCGCGAGGATATTTTTCCCAAGGTGCCTGTGTTTTATTTTCTCTTGCGGATAAGGCAGCACTTCCGGCTTTTTAAATATCATCTCAGGCGTCGGGCATGGGTAGGGCGAGTCAACGTCGAGGTTAAAGTCAGTCATCTGGTAGAGGTGGTCCCAGAGCTTGTGCTTATAATCCTCTATCGTTTTCAGATGAGGGTTCAGTGTACCCATGAGTTCTATTATAACCTCGGCCTGTTTCAGCCGTTTTTCGCGGTCATCAACCGTTACGAGGTACTCCACCATTTTTTGCACATTACGGCCGTATTCGGGCATGAGCATTTTGCTCCGCGTAGTATTATATTCCATCAAAATCTAAAAATTAAGCCAAAGAAAAGAAAAACAACTATTGAAACTTAAATACCGTGCCTCGAATGAGTTTACCGGAATAAGCTATTGCAAATATAGGGGAAAATAAATAATTGCAATGCTTATTTCCCATGTACAAAAAAAGCTACTTATTTCTACAGCAGCAAGTTATAATACTGTAAGATTAAATTGAGTAATCTGGGTACTCGCCAAAGGAGATACAGAAACTATATTTATCGGGTAAATGATCCCGGTTGTTGCAAGGTTCACATGAAAAGTAAAGGTTGACGTGAAGGTACCGGTGCCGCTCGCAGAAGTTGGTGTAACCGTAAGGCCAGGAGGAAAATGCCCTGGTGTGAGCACTACCAATTGCTGGGTACCTGACTGGTAAGTTACCGTTATGGGCATTGCAAATGTAGTGTCTTCGTGTGGCCGCACTGTAACATCATACTGACCGGTAACAGTATATTCCAGAGGCGCTGCACTGCTTGTTTTTTTCTGACAACCGGAAATGCCAGCAATAATCAGTAAAGAAAAAAATGAATACAATATATATATCTTCATGCCTGTTTTTATTTTAAATCATTGTTTGACAATAATCCGGCAAATGTAAAATTATTTTTTTGATCGCGATTTTTTTTCAGGAAGCCCAATCCGTTGTTATCGCAGTATTCCCATAAAAAATATTATTCGCTCGTTAATGGCCGGCTTGAATTATTGATAATTATTTCTCAAATGAAGTCTTACCGGTCACAACACTATAAAATTATTATGTGTTCAACATTTTTCAGTAAGAAAAAGATTATTTGCGGATCATTTTCAGGAAGTCATCTTTTCTGCGCACAGCAACTTCCAGTACTTTGCCGTCTTTCATAGTTACAGATCCACCTCTCCCTTTTTGTATTCTTGCGATGTGTACTTTATTGACAATATGCCCATGATGGATACGGCAAAAAATAGTTTGCGGCAGCATATTTTCAAGTTCTTTTAAATTTTTTGTGGACACTATAACCCGCGTGAGCGTGTGTATGTGGGTATAACTGCCATCTGCAATTATGTACATTATTTCAGATAACTGCACCATGTGCTGTTGTCCCCGGTCTTTAAGCGCTATTGTTTGTTTGGCGGGATCTGGTTCTTCTTTGTTATGCAACAGCAGTTCATAATTGCGGATGGTATTTTTCTCCGTTATCCTTTGTTCAGCCCGGACTACGGCGTCTTCAAGTTCTTCAATATTCACCGGTTTTAGCAGGTAATCCAATGCTGCATACCTGAAGGCATTTATGGCATACTGGTCGAAAGCAGTAATAAAAATAACTTCTGCTTCTAAACCGGGCAATGACTGTAGCAGGTCAAACCCATTTCCATATGGCATTTCTATATCCAGGAATACTAATTGCGGCTTCAGGTTTTCTATTACTTTTTTGCCTTCAGCGGCACTATTGGCAGTTCCCAGCAACATGGTCTGCGGACAATATTGCTGCAGCAGCCCCACAAGCATGGAAACATTTTTCTGCTCATCGTCTATGATAACGGCGGTGATCATTTATCAGTAGGGAATTTTATTATTATCGTTGTTCCCGTAGGTTCATTGGCTTCATTTTTGTCTGCGACTTCTATTTCGTAATCAGAGCCATTGCTTTTGCTCACTAATGCCAGCCGCTGCCGGGTCAATTCCATTCCATGCGATTCATAAACCATATCAGACCCCATTTTCAGTTTCTGTGATTGCTCCCTTCCGATGCCATTATCATCAATTTCACAAAACAGATGCATTCCCTGCTGGTAAAACCTAATCGTCAATTTACCTTTCCTGTCTTTTAAAAAGCAAAGCCCATGCCTTATCGCATTTTCAATAAATGGCTGTATGATCATCGCAGGTATTTCCACCGAATCAATATTGATATTTTCTGCGCAGATTATTTCATAGCTGAATTTATCTTCAAACCGCATCAGTTCAAGAGTAAGATAGTTTTCGAGGTAAGCAATTTCTCTACGAAGCGTAATAGTGCCTTCTTTGGAATTCTCCAGGGTCTGTCGCATCAATGATGCAAAACCTGAAAGATATTTATTGGCATTCTTTACATCATTGGCAACTACAAAATGCTGGATGGAATTGAGGCAGTTGAAAATAAAATGAGGGTTCATCTGCGCTCTCAATTGCTTTTGCTCCAGTTCTGCGCGTTGCTGGTTTGCTTTAAATTTGTTCTGGCGCATCAAAAGCAACCCACTTACCAGCAATAAAACTATAAATGCAAGGCCCCCATAAAGCAAAATATCCTTGCGCTGCAAGCGCAATTTTTGCAGATCGGACTCTTTTCGAAGCGTGGTATTTTTATTTTCTAATTCCTTCGTTTCAAATTTAGTAGTAAGCGCAGCCAACGCCTGCAATTTGTCTTTACTAAAGATTGAATCACTTGTTTCTAATTGTGCTGTTCTGTAGTCGTAGGCCTTTTTATAATCACCCTTCTTACTATAAAGCTCAGCCAGGCTTTTATCGCATTCCACCTCAATTTCCCTGGATCCGCATTTCTTGCCTAATTCCTGGCTTTGTTTATAATAATTTCCTGCTTCTGTCAATTTATTCAAGGCGAGATAAATGTTCCCTATATTCAGCAGGGTATTTGATTCATTGAATTGTTCCCCATTCTCTTTAAATAGCGCCAATCCTTTGAAAGAATAGTACAGGGCAGAATCATATTCATTTGTTCTAAAATAACATTCGCCCAAAACACAATAAGCACCTGCCAGCGTATTTCCTTTGATATGCATACTGTCGCAAATCCGGATACAGTTGAAAAGGAAAGGAAATTCTTCAGCATATTTTTTTTGACTCTGACATACCATTGACAGGTATAAATAAGTACCGGAAAGACTGCCAGGCCAATTTTTTGTTTTTGCAATATTCATTGCGAGGAGATAATATTTTTTTGCATTGTCAAGGTCGTTCATATGACCCATTAAATTGCCCATGTTCGAATACAACCTTAACAGTATTGCACTATCTGTGGCAGGGCCGCACAGTTTCAATGCTGTTTGAAAATTTTCAATTGCTTTGTGGTAGTCTTCCATATAGTCGAAAATGACTCCGAGATCAATATATGCGTCCACCTCAGTTACGAGGAAATTATTCTCTTTACTGATTTTTACGGCTTCATTGGCAAGGTTAATAGCAGTATCATAGACATTATATAATGTATAAATACCCGAAGCAACATGAAGCGATGATGCAAGCCCATATTGAAACCCTGATTCCCTGGATAACTTACTTACTTCAAAAACAATTTTTTTACTTTTACCGGGATCTATATACAGGGTGTCTTTTGCATTTTGCAACAATGACATTATTTTAATGCTATCGGTTTTAGTGTACTCCCTCTCTTTGGCATGTATGTGTGGCACAAACAATAAAAGCCCAGAACATACCGCATAAAATTTCATCAACCACTTATTAGCTTTGCCTTTCATAGCATCTTTACTTATTGTTTGGATGAAAGATAAACATACCTAATAATTATATCCTGACATAACCCCGGCGTAAAATAATTTAATGATTTTTGTAACTGTGTTATAAATGACTGGTAAGTGTGTTGTGGCCTGATAAAGAAAAGACACCTATTGTTATTACAAAAAACGCTCCCTGGGGAGCGTTTCCAAAATTACCGGCTAAAAGTTTGTTTAGTTATAGTTAACAGTTACGGCAACACCTGTTGCATTCGTGTAAGCGCCTGGCGCCTGGGCTGCTGCTACGTTGAGGGTTGCACCTACATTCAGTGTCTGGCTACCGCTGCCGCTTAATGTACCGGTTGTAGCTGGCGTGCTGGTGAAAGAACTTACACTCATGGTGTTTGACCCACTTGAAATATTGATAGTTCCCGGCAAAGTGATAGCGTAAGTATAAGAAGCCTGCCCTGCTACTGTGAAGCTCGCTGCCGCTACTGTACCTGTGGTAGCTGGTAGTGTAACACCGCCTGCACCGCCTGTGGTACGGGTACCAGCGGGGGCAAGAACCGCAGTACCTGCTGTGGTAGCAGAAACGGCTACGTTACCGAAGTTCATATCAACCGTCTTGGTGATAGTGATGGGGGTGATGATGTTTGCTGAGCAGGAAGCTGTTGCTGTTGCCTGTGCGAATGAAGAGGTTGATGCACAACCTAATACTACTACTGATGCTGCGATTGCTTTGATGATGTTTTTCATTTTTTTAAGTTTTTGTTTGTTTGAGTTTGTTGTTTGAGTTTGTTTGTGATTTGCTAAGTATATAACCAACGACGTGCCAAAGTCATAAATCGTTGATCTTCAACTGTTTATTTTCTGGCATAATGCCAAATTCTTCCATATAGCGGATAAATACTCCGAAAAATGGAAAAATGCAATTAGAGTGGCTAAAAAAATAATGCGTAAGGGGCGCAATAAGCATTTCACAATCATTTAGGTACCAAATAGCCCAATACCAATCTCAAATTCCTTACATTCGCACCCCAATGAATCTGGAGGTGTTGCAGGGTTTGTACCAAAATGATATCCGCTTAAAACAAATTGCGGCGGGGATCACTTTGCCCGGGCATAAACTAAGGATCTATCTCGACAACCTACGCGGCTCTTCCATCAACTTTATTGCTTCCGCGCTATGGCAGAATACAGATGTAAATCATGTGTTTATTTTAAATGACAAGGAAGAAGCCGCTTATTTTCACAACGATCTCGCCAATCTGACAAAGGCCCTTGATATTTTCTTTTTTCCGGATTCATTTAAAAGAACGGGGTATTTCAACGAATTGAACAGCAGCCATGTCATGCTGCGAACAGAGGCGCTCACAAAATTTACGGCCTCACCCTTCCCCTCTGCGAAGGAGAGAGGAATATTTAAAAAAGTGCTGGTTACCTACCCCGAGGCATTATTTGAGCGTGTGGTAAACCCCTCCTCGCTTACAGACAACATGATCAGTATAAAGGTGGGGGAGACTTTAGCGGTTGATGCCATGCTGGAGCGCTTCATATCACTTGGTTTCCGCCGCGAAGATTTTGTGTATGAGCCGGGACAGTTTGCTATGCGGGGTGGGATCTTAGACATTTACTCTTTCGGTAATGAGCATCCTTACCGTATTGAGTTGTTTGATACCGAAGTGGACAGCATCCGTATCTTCAATCCGGAGACCCAGCTATCTGAGCGCAAACTCTTACAGGTATCTATATTACCGAACATAGAAACAAAATTTGAGACAACTGACAAAATATCGCTGCTCGATTATCTGCCTGAGAATACGGTGATCTGGGCCAAAGACTTATCCTTTACTATTGGCCGGCTCACAAAAATGGCTGCAGACCTGCCTGAAAAAATGGAACTCGGCCAGGTAGCTATAGACCATGAGGAGGAAATGCTCAAAGAAATATCGAAGGCAGATTTTGAAACAGGTATTGACTGGCAGGAGAAAATTAAAAACAGGCACCTTATTGAATGGTACAACCATTCGCTGGCAAAAATTACCGGCGATGAGATAGACGCTACCTTCCTGTTTGCTACGGAGGAGCAGCCTGTATTTAACCGCCAGTTCAATATGCTCATCAGCGACCTGCAAAAGCGCATAGCTGATAAATATGTAGCCTATATTTTTGCAGAAAACCCCAAACAACTCGAACGCCTGCGCAGCATTTTTGATGATGTAAATGCAAATGTACTCTTCGTACCGGTAAGCACATCCATCAGCAAGGGATTCATAGACCATGATAAAAAGGTGATCTGCTATACCGACCACCAGATTTTCCAGCGCTACCATAAATACAATGTAAAACAGGCATATTCAAAAGGAAAAGCATTAACCCTCCGCGCCCTTCGTGAACTGACCCCGGGAGATTATGTTACGCATATAGACCACGGAGTAGGCGTTTACAGCGGCCTGCAGAAAATAGAAGTGAACGGCAACCTGCAGGAAGCCATCCGCATTATATATAAGGACAATGATGTGCTGTATGTGAATATCAATTCGCTGCACAAGATCAGTAAATATACGGGCAAGGAAGGAACCACGCCCCGCGTAAATAAGTTGGGCAGTGATGCCTGGCAAAAACTGAAGAACAAAACCAAGAAGCAGGTAAAAGACATTGCTGCCGATCTTATAAAGCTGTATGCGAAGCGCAAGGCATCGCAGGGTTTCGCATTCTCGCCAGACAGCTATCTGCAAACCGAACTTGAGGCTTCTTTCTTTTATGAAGATACGCCTGACCAGGGCAAGGCTACCGCCGATGTAAAACGGGATATGGAATCGCCAGCGCCTATGGACCGCCTTGTATGCGGCGATGTAGGCTTCGGCAAAACGGAGATAGCCGTCCGCGCGGCATTCAAAGCGGTAACCGACAGCAAGCAGGCGGCGATCCTGGTACCTACAACCATCCTCGCATTCCAGCATTATAATACATTCAAAGACCGCCTGAAAGATTTTCCCTGCAATATAGATTACGTTAACCGCTTCCGGTCGGCAAAAGAAAAGAAAGAAATTTTCAAAAAGCTGGAAGAAGGTAAAATAGATATTGTGATCGGCACACACGGGCTGCTGGGCAAGGATGTAAAATTCAAAGACCTCGGTATCCTCATTATAGATGAAGAACAGAAATTCGGCGTTACCTCTAAAGAAAAACTAAGAGAGCTGAAAGCAAGTGTAGATACCCTGACGCTTACGGCGACGCCTATACCCCGCACCCTGCAGTTCTCATTGATGAATGCCCGCGACCTGAGCATCATTAACACACCACCACCAAACAGGCAGCCCGTTCACACCGAAGTGCTGGTGTTTGATGAATATGCGATCCGCGATGCTATTTATTTCGAAACAGAACGGGCAGGCCAGGTATTCTTTGTTCATAACCGTGTGCAGAGCCTGCCGGAGATGGTAACACTGCTGCGCAATCTTTGCCCCGACCTTAGTATTGGCATGGCGCATGGGCAAATGGAAGGGCATTTACTGGAAGATGCTTTATTTAAGTTTATAGAAAAGGAATATGACGTACTCTGCTGCACCAATATCGTGGAAAGCGGAGTGGATATTGCGAATGCCAATACAATAATCATCAATAATGCGCACCAGTTCGGCTTAAGCGACCTGCACCAGCTAAGAGGACGTGTGGGGCGCAGCAATAAAAAAGCATTCTGCTACCTTGTGGCGCCCCCTATGAGCCTGCTGCCAAATGATAGCCGCAAACGATTGCAGACCCTGGAACAGTTCAACGAACTCGGCAGTGGCTTCCAGATAGCCATGCGCGACCTGGATATACGCGGAGCCGGCAACCTGCTTGGCGGCGAGCAAAGTGGGTTCATTGCTGAGATTGGCTTTGAAATGTACCAGAAGATACTGGGCGAAGCCATGCGCGAGTTAAAGACCACTGACTTTAAAGATGTATTCAAAGATGAACTGGACCGCAAAAAAGATTATGTAAGCGACTGCACCATTGATACCGACCTTGAAATACTCATACCCGATACTTATGTAACAAACATTACTGAGCGGCTGTCTCTTTACACACAGCTCGATGATATTGAGAACGAAGAAGAAATGAATAAATTCGCCCTGGAACTGCAGGACCGTTTCGGCCCGATTCCTCCGCAGGTACAGGATCTGTTCACGACACTACGCTGCCGACAGGTAGCCTGTGAGCTTGGCTTTGAGAAGCTCATCCTGAAGAACCAGCAGATGCGCCTCTACTTCGTCAACAACCCGGACTCGCCTTATTTTGAATCAGATACGTTCAACCACATACTCAGATATATACAAACCCAAACAAAAAACGCCCGGCTCAGACAAGTTGGCAAGAATTTCTTATTGGTAGCGGAGCAAATGAAAAAGATGAAAGATGTACTACGTTTTCTGGAGGGTATGATCATGAAATAACAGTCTGTTGCTCACTAACTCTTAAAGTAATTGCACAAACACTATATTTGTTGGTACATCTGCTGAATTAATTGAAAGAAATACGAGCATTTTTTGGCGATAATGTTGACCCACGGATCAAGCCTGTGCATATGGGTATGCTGTTCGGGTTTTTATGGCTGTTGCTGTTCGTGATTTATTACCCTGCAGCAAAAGCCGGCTTCGTTACCGACTTCACGGGCTGGCTCGACCAGGTAAAAAATCATAGTTTCCGGGAGTATATCAACCGCACTAATTTCCGTGCAGGGAGCTGGTACCAGTTTACCCAGTTCAATACCTGGTTTTTTTATAAG
>Ga0302191_10001941_pt1 | contig 13105 bp, 3 predicted proteins | sample II_Bog_E3_1_FD_198775 | JGI IMG/M metagenome (GOLD analysis project Ga0302191, IMG submission 198775) | Peat permafrost microbial communities from Stordalen Mire near Abisko, Sweden - II_Bog_E3_1 | ecosystem: Environmental > Terrestrial > Soil > Wetlands > Peat | place: Sweden: Abisko, Stordalen...
ATATATATCTTTTGCTTTTATTTTTATTTCTATTTGTATATGCCTTGGTTTTTATAATTTTGCTTTTCTTGATTTGCATATTTGAAGGAAGAAGGTGAGCAGCTCAATAAATTATTTGTTAATTTATTTTTGTTTGATGGTGAAGTAAAGCATTAACGGTGAGCAGATTTTGTATTCTTTTTAGACATAATTCTTATTAAATAAAAAAAATATAATTTATTTATGAACCAAAGCAATTTTATCAAGATTATTTTCTATTTTAAGAATAACTGAAAACATCAAATCTATTAGTTAAATAATCAATATTTTACAGGTAATTTTTTTAAATTTTATATCAAGTAATAATGTCTTTATTGTGATACATTGTTAGAATAAATAGTGATTCCAAAGAAGCAAAATGTCTAGACTTTTATAATTTATGAATCTATTAAAAGATTATAATTTATATCAAAATATTTTTGCTTATGATTTTTTTCTTCTTTTTCTGTTGTTTGAACATCTATCGTTCATCGATCTCCAAGTTGAGGTACTTTATGCTTATTTTTTTCAATAGGCTGTCTTTTGGTCTTGACTACTTTGCACTAGTCAAATAATAGTTATCTTCTTCTTGATCTTTACATTGTGTCCTGAAATGTTCAGATTGGTGGATCGGTCTTGATCATTGAGTTTTATATAATATGCAATTAAACTCTTAACTCCGACGTGATTATTCATTAGTTCATTAGCTAATTTAATCTTTGTTGATTTTCTAACACTCTTTGGTACGCATGTAAATATCTTGAGAAAAAATATTTTTATTTGATATTAATTTCACTAAAATTAAATAATACACAAATTTCTATCTTCTTGTAGTTATTGTTTCAGTTAATTCATTTATTTGTCCTCTCAATCTTTTCCATTGATAAAAATTTAATTATTTTAGACCTATAGTTATTGAATTATAAATACTTCGATTTGTTGTTATTTGGATAATTAGTTGATGCTATGAATATTTTTTAACTTATATTTGTCTTGTTTTTAATGGCTGATTATCATTAACGGATTAAATTTTTATATGTATAATTCATATCTTTTGTTATAGTAAGCCTTCTTTCATCATTTTCGCAACAGTTTTCTCTTTAATTAAACTCTCCGATTCCTTGTTTTTTAAAAAATTAAATAGTCTTCCGTTTTTTCATTTTAGTTATACGCTGTAAAAAATTACAATTATTTATAAATTTTTAGAGTAAAGAAAAAAGAAGAAATGTCATATATTCAAAGATTATTACCAATCAGCATCTTCGCTATTGGTTGTAGTGGCCTGACTTTCCAAACAACAGTCCTGCACCCTTATCATCATGAACTAGATAATTAGTTCAAGCAACTCATGGATCTTTAGCTTCAAGATCATAAGTTTCAATAATTTGAGGAAGAAGCTCTTCAAGCAGTCAATATCATCGACCATCAAGTGAACGTTCTCATGAATTTAAAAGTTAAAAATGTAATTAAAGAGTTGGTCTGATCTTTCGTATCCTATATATTCTACTTTGACATCATTAGTGTTGTTCTGTAGTTTACTAAGATTATTATACTACTTTCAATCTAATTTAATCTTGATATAAGGGTATGCATGATCATTGCTTCATCTAATTTCACCATAACAACTCCACACTATCTCCTAAGCTATAAAAGCTGATCACAGGATAAACGTCTTTAAGGTAAATTTCATTGGGAATTTTGCGGGCACACAGGAAATTTTAATCCAAAAACCACGAAATCACAGCTTTATTCATATCAATCTCCACTTTAATTATTGATTTTCCCTAAATTAATTAGACAGGAGATATAGCAACATCACTTTTGCTGTTTCCAAGGATTGTTCTCTCACTGAAATAAAGTCCTAAAAAATAGGGGCTATGATAGGTATTGATAATGGATTTAATATCGGAATTGCAAACTCCAAAAATGAAATGTTTTCCATAACTTTTTAAAATCTTTGCTTCAAAATAGTGAATTCCAATTTTAGAGACCGGCTCAAAATGATTAAAGATTGTGTGAACGTTATTGCCCATAAATCTAATTGTTCTGCCTTCTCTTGAGATTTAAAAATTCTTGAAACTGAGGTTGGTTCCATCCCCCTTAAACTTTACTAATTTTTATCGATATTTGTCGATGAGGGCTGTTTATTTACTCATTTTTTCAATTTATTTAAGATATTTTAAATTTATCTGGGCCTCCGTCTAGAACTGGACTTTGGTCAAAGGAAGTTCAATATTCAAAGGTTAGAGACGCCCACGATATTGAACTTATATTGGAATAATTAGCTGTTTCTCTTAACTGATAAACATCCTATCGTTGAGGGTTAACTATTCGAATAGTTAAGAAAGTTTCTTGACTACAAGATATCTTTTAAATTCTTTGAGCTGTTCACTCGTAACTTCATATGTGAAAACTGTTCCTTCTTAAAATAAAACTATTTCGAGAGAGAGAGTTTCTTCATTTGGAAATTTGATTGAGCCATGAAAATTCAGCCCACGAGTTCTGATTTATTGAGCCTACCGCAACATATCTTATATAATAGTTTGAAACGAATATAGTATAAGTAGTGAATAATATAGTAAATAATATAGTGTAATTATATAAATTGTATAACTGATGCAGTAGTCAATTTAATGATTACTGAGAGAGCTCAAAGATCATAATCTTAAATGACTTAAGAATTAATTTCAATGAAACTCTTAAATCAGCAAAATAAAGATGATCGGAATTTATTCAATGTTTTTTACATAAATATTTTATATAAGAATTAATTCTCAAAGAAGATATTATAATCTCAAGATAGAAGCTCTACATTGTTCAATTTATTCAATGCAACAATACTACAAAGTTCCGGATGCATAGCAACGCAGACTTGCCCTTGGTAGCCTTCCAGGTGTGTCTTACAGAGTTCGCAAATGTTTAGAGAGTGTCAAAGATATGTTTGAACCAATGGACAAACCTGTAGAGGGAGAATGGCTTTGGGAACATGAGGAATAGGGTCAAAGTTATGATGCCTACACTGGCCAGCTTCACAACGTTGTCGATTAAAAGAGAAACACAATTTATATTAAACCCTTAGAAGCCATTAGCATGGACTTTCTGAAATAATTGCAGCAGTTTTGCTAATGTTTCTTTCACCCGATGAAAATTAAAATCGCGAAGAAAGTTGATTAACTCAAAGGAGTAACTAAACGTATAAATCCTTATACAGAAAAGTAACAATTTAACGCTAAGGATATTTTAATAATGTTACAAAAAAGTTTGCCTGCTGATGGATTTTGTCAAATAGGGGTCTGCATCACTGATCTTTATCCTCGAGAGGAATGGAATTTCGTATTTGGATTGGCAAGTATACGCGAACGAACTGGAGTTTTTTCATTTGCTCGTTATGATGAGAGATTTTTTGAAGAAGCAGCTTACAAGACAGATTATGACTTGATAAAATGGCGTTCAATGGGTGTAATGGGGCATTAGATTACTCATATGTTTGGGGTGAGACACTGCATTTACTATAAATGCTTGATGAATGGAAGTAATCATTTGTAGGAAAGTAGTAATAAGCCCATGTATTAATGTGCTGTATGCCTTCGTAAGCTGCAATCAAATATTAAGTTTGATATATTAGAAAGATATGAGCGTTTAAAAGAATTCTATGAAGAGAAGAAAGATGAAAGAGTTTCTAAAACTATCGGATTTCTTACTGCAGCGATTTTAAAAATAAAATAAAATATGAAAGTTTGATCATTTCTGATAGTTATCTGAGGAATTTAATTATCAGCAAGAGTATGTCCTAAACAGTAATTATAAACAATTTAATACAATGTTAGTAGTTATCTAATTGTATAATGCTTGTTTAATGTTAATTAATATTTTATGCCATTGCACCATTTCTTGTTTTATCAATTTCAAAGGGCTATTAAATTCAAAAAATAAGTAAATATGAATTTAATTGTTTATGATACTTATTAAATGAAAGTAATGTTATATCCTTTTACTATTTATAGATTAATGACTTCTAAACTGGACGAATCAAAACCTGAGGTTCTTGACTATTCCTCTCCATCAAATGCTAAAATTTAAGAGAATATTCTAAAATAAAAATAGACCTAAAAGAAGGAAAATAAACAGACTATAAATTAGCTGACCATTGAAAATACTGAATTGATTAAGTCTCAGCAAACAATCAGACAACTCTCCAAGAGATTAATTGGTTTATCAAAACAAAATCTTTAATTTCTGACTTAAAATGAGAATTTAAAATAGGAAGATATTCCGAAAAGAGAACAGAAAATTAGTGAATTGATAATTTAGAAATAATAGATGTGTAAAAATGCCTAAATATTGCAACAATAACTTAAAATTATGAAGGATTAATTAGCCCAAACAAAGGAAAGTAATAAAAATTTGAAAAATTAAGTGAATATCTATAAAGCAAAATATCATCTGAAAAAACAAAAAAATATAGACATTCAAAATAAGATGTAATAACTTGGCTCGGAAAATATTAAACTCAAAATAAGAATGGCAGAATTAAATGCAATTTGCAAAATAAAGAATATGCAGAATATCGATTCAAAGAACACTAAATAAAATCAATGATTAACTCTATATTTTCTTAAGATTCTTAACTTCAAACAGCCAAATATATAATCAATTATCTTGACAACAATAGTCCAATTACTAGTCTGTATATTTAAATATTAATATTAACTTCAAGTATGAGTCAAACTGGTAAATGCAGCCAGTGCTTAAATATTTTCACCATTTCCAAAATGCCCAGAAAACTACCATGCTGCTAGCACAACATTTGCGAGCCCTGCTTAAAATAGATTATTGATGCCAAACAATAAATAATAGTATGTGCATTTTGTTCAAGCGAAGTCAAAAATAAAGAAATTATCATTTTTCCTTTGAATACGTCTATCCTTCTAACATAATCGTAAGCTCAAACAATAAAAATCAAATCCAGCACATCTCTGGAAGAGGAACAATCATAAGGAGATCTTCTAGGAAGTGATGCCGCAAATATTGAACAAAATTAAGAATGGTGCTAAATTCATAAAATTGGGCTTGATGTCATTTGCATATCAGATAAGCAGAAAATATGTCCCCATTGTGCTTTGTTTGGAAATCATAAAAACCATCGATTTAAAAGAGTGGAAGACTTTGAGAAAGAAATACAATAAAAATGTGACATATTCAAAAAGATTGAAGCAATAAAATAAAATATACCAAAAGCAGAGGACGAAGATTTTCATAGTATATTCTAGAAAATATTTAAAAACAAAAAAATAGAAATTGAAAATTAAATTAACAAGACAGCTGAGAAATTTATCCAAGCAATTAGAAAGAAAAAATAAGTGGTAATAGAATAGATGGAAGCATAGCTTTAAGATCTGTAAAAAAGTCTTAAAAATATTTCATGCTTTCATAAATATGAAAAGATAAAATGTAAAATGCAGAATTGGTAGAAAGATTGCCAAAATAACATCGAAAAAATATAAAAAAGCAAAAGAGTTGAAGATAAAATAGAATATTTTTATGACAGTCCACTTTAAATCGTAACATAAGGCTATGTTTACATTGAGGAGATGTGTAAATATCGCTAATAAGCTTTGAAAAAATTTACTGATAAAATAAGTGAAGTTCGATTGCTAATAGATAGTGAAATGCTAAAGATTATTGATGGATGTTTTAAACTTGGAAAGCCTCTTCTAACATCATACAATTCAAGAATTTCATAAACAAAAATAATAAACTAATAAGAATCAGAAGCGAACCCTTTTTTAGATTGTACAGCTTCTGAAATTGCAAATGCTTCCCAATCTTTTATTCAAAACAACAATAATAGTATTGAAGTTGATATCTTTAATATTGTTAATTCCTGTACCAAAATATCGGGAATGTCCAAAACAAACAAAAAAGGATTGCCGAGAAAATCTTAGACTAAATAAATTAAAATTAATGATCTCAAGAATAAGATGAACAACATTCTCCCCAAAAAAATAAAAGGGGTTTCGCCTAAGAATGACAAGATTAAAAGAAAGATAAGTGAATTTGCATCCATAAAGTCTCCCCCAAAAATTCAAAAATTTTCGACAGCAAATTAAATTTCTTGCCAGCCAGAAATAAAAGCATATGAATTAAAGGAACCTGATAAGATATATGCAGAATTTAGTAAAAATACTCTCACTGATTTTTTTGATATTTCTTAGTGCAATTTACCGAATGAAAAGGCCATAGAGTATGTACATAGAGCGAGAAGAATTCATAAGATAAAAGGACTAAAGCTTTGCACAAATCAAGTGACAACAGCTGGCTTTTAAAAGATGATTTAATTTTTACAAGGCATTTGCAACATCAATTTAGCGAATAACCAAGTGAGTGAAGGTATTTTCGATGTAATTTTAAAAAATAGAGACAGACTGGAATCATTAAGAGTGTTGAATTTAACCCATAACCCCATCCATATGGATAAAAAAGCAGCAAACAAAATGGAAGAGGTAAAGAAAATGGGTATAATAGTTGTTATGTGATATTGCTATATTTGAATTCGTATTATATCCTATGTATATTAAATTAAGTTTGCTCAGAGAAATACATTATTTGTACTCTGATATCCCTTAAAAAACTTTAATCGCTATTATGATTATCATGATTGAAATTTATTTAAAAGATTGAGTATCTTAACAAATTCACTCCTTAAAATATATAGAATAAATTAATGCTAATTATTTTTTCTTTTAGATACCTATAGGTATCTTAATAACAGTTCATATTTTATAATTTAATTTAATTTTACCATTACCGGTATATTATATTTTACTGGTATTTTTTATTTTCAGATCTTATTTCTTGAAAGTACATATTTACGAAATTCAATTCTAACTTAATCACCATAGCCAAGTAGGTTTAACATATAAAATAAATTTTATTTTAAATATTAATATAAAATAAGTTACCATTATATTGTTATAAATATTGGTTTCTCATTTTAATGATTTATTGATATTTATTTTTAGGCAAGGTTATGCTTTATATAAGATCTGTTAAAATATTTATCCATAATAAATAGTTGTATGGAACTAAAAGCGAAATTTAAAACATCTATTCCTATGATCAAAGGGAATAGACTTTTACCAAGTCAAGATTGCTCCCGTGATCTCTCCACAGGGGTCATTAAAAGAATATAAACTGAAAAAGTATCATCTAATTGGCTCAAATTCAAATAAAAAAGTAATAATAAACCATAAGGCGAGATAACGAGAGCAACTAATCGTTATCCTACTTCTACTGAGCCACCGAACAGCAAAAGTATGATTCAAAAGATGGAATTAAATTTTACTGGAGAATTGTGTTAAAAATCCCCACTTAAAAGCGATAGAGTTGGCGATTGTTCTTCATTTAGTGATATTAAAAATACACCAGGCATGCGAAGCCATAGTCAATTGCAAGATTTCAATGCATAATCTGTATATAACAGTAACATTATTCATTCTGAACAACAAATCTATTAAGGATCTCGAATAACTACTTATGATATAAGCAACAAAGAGTTTAGTTTCCCTTTACTAGAGTCATCCAAAAATAAATTTTCACGAAACTTAATGATGAAAGCCAAAGACCAATAATCGCCAGGGAAAAAGAATTAAAGATACACGTTTGTAGAATAGGAGGTAATGCAAATGAAGGATAAACTAAAAATAGCATAAGAAGGAGGAATTAAATTAAAAATTGAAAATGGGTAATTGTTGTCAAAATTAAAGGATATGGAAATAAAAATAAAAATAATAGAGGAGAAATCAGCAAAAAACAATAGTGATCTTAATAATTTATAAATTAGGAATCGCAAATCTGAAGAATCGCTAAGAATTAGTAGAAACATCATAGCAAATCTAAATTAAAAACTTATAGTTACCTTAAAAAACCATGATAATACCATTAAGACCAATAATTAAGAATTTAATAAAAAAATAGAATAGATTAAAGTCTCTGTAGAATTAAAGGAAAAAGACAAATATGATGCCATTATTAAGACTTTAGAGAAGACAATTTTTGAATTGAAACTTAAACTAATTGATGAAGCCAATGCCAATGATGAGATCATCATAGGGTTGCGTGAATTAAATCAAAAACATGAATCAGACAAAAATACTCTTTTGGAATAAGTCAACAATTTAAAAAATATCCTGCTCAACAATTAAAATGATTTGAAAAATTTGAATTAGCAATTTCTAATCTTGGATTAAGAAAACAAGCATTTCTATAATTAAAATTTACATCTTTTCGAAGAAAATAATAATTTAAAAGAGCAAATCAAACATGTAAATGCTGAACACAAAAAGCTGCAATCAAAACCCTCCCTTAAACTGTAGGCAAAGATAATCCAGATGAAAGAAAAACTGTAAAATTAAAAAATAGAGCATTTTAACGAAATTAAAAAGTTAAATGAAGTACTGATGACAAAATAAAATAATTTTCTGGAGTTAAAAATGAAGATGCTACATTAGGATGAATAAAATCGTTCTATACTTTCTGAAAAGGATATTAAATTATAAATAATGCGCAAGCAATTATAAATGTATTAAAGTTAGAATGAGCTTCTATAGGAGCAGAAACTTCAATAAAAAAATATGCGAACCGATGCCTTGAAAATTAGAAATAATTAAATTAACCAGTTAGAGAAATAAGTAAAAAGATTAACTTTGGATATCGCCTTGAAAAAATAGATAAATAGCAATAATGATAATTAAATTGAGATGCTCAAAGGTTAACTGAGTAAATTAAGAGAATAAATATCAAACTATAAATTATAAGCTGCTTCTAAAGAACAAATTGCTCAATAAAAACAAATATAGCTTTCCATTCGCTAAAAATAATTTCAATAACTTGAAAACGAGTACAGATAGATCCTTGCAGACGAGATAAAGAAAATATCTGAGATGTATGATGAAACCAATGAAAATAAACTTAAATCTTCTGAAGCAGACCATTCAAAGAAGATTTCCAGTACTTAAAGAAAGAAGAAGTCTATTAAATCATCAATTAATAAGGATAGCGAAAATAATGACAGTTTTATCTTTGATGAAGAGATTTAAGATAAAGAAAAACTTTTTCGGCGTATTGAAGATCTTACTTATATCAATCATGCCTTGAATGATAAGGTATAAGAAATAAAAGAAATTGAAGAAAAATCAGATAAGTTGATACTTGCCAAAATAAAACAATTCGAAATTTATCTATGGTAAAGTGAAAAACACAAAGAGTAATTTGAAGAAAGTTATCTGTAAATGAGCGAAAAAGTGACCTAATTGAGTAAAAAATGCTAAGTGTATAAGGCGAAAATATAATAGATGAAACAGAACTATAAATAATTGGAGTCTTATCTTCATGAAACAACTGAGTAATTAATGAGAAGCCGAATTAACATGATGTAATTCAAATTTACCCAGAAAGAATTATAGCCAAAGTCATAAGAAGAATTATTAAAATTAAATTAAATTCACAATAAAAACTAAAATGACACAGATTAATAAGTCTATGTATAAAATGTTTAAAATATACTCAAGATCGAGCAGTATTAAATTATTGAACCATGCCTTGATTAAGAGCAATAAGGCTATCGTTAATAAAAGATAAAACTATCTTTATAGCCTCAATAGGAAAAAAATATCTAGGATAATCTTCAAGATCTTCTTGACCCTTTAATGCCATAAAATGAAGAAAGAAAATAGCATTAAAATATAGGCGAAAATTTGAAATGTTTTTAAGTTACTGAGGATATAGAAAAGAAATAATAATAGTAATAGAAGTATTTGAGTGAGAGTGATAAAAGAGGAATTACATAAACAAAGGAAGTAGAATAAGATCATGAAGATCAATTCATTTATGATTATTAAATCGAAAATGAAATGAAACAATCAAATGTTTAAAAAATAAAATTGCAACCTTTTTTTTCTGAAGCCGATCAATACACATAACCTACATTCGATGAATCATAATAAGGCAAATATATTATTACACCTGAAAATGAACCAATTTCTAATACTGAATGCGAGTTAAATTAAGATGTTACAATCTCAAAAGAATTACATCCTTTAGATAATATTAGTATCGCCTAAGACATTAAATAGGAAACTTTAAATTCATAGGATCTCTGCGATTAATGATAACAATGTTTATTTTGATAGATATATTTTAATCATTCAATATAAACATATTTCAACAATAATCTGCTAATTTATTATCGATGAAAATTGTGAATAGAATATGATCGATCCTTATCATATTTGTCCAGCTCATAATATTTCATTTATTTTAAAGTTGATTGATAAGCGTAATCACATTCATTAACGGCTAGTAGAAAAATATTGGATTACTTGATATTGTTTTTATCAGATAAGAATATGCAGTTATTCAAGATAAGTGGCTTTTACTATAAATACTTCGATTATTATTTTCTATTTGGATGAAAAATCAAAAGAGAATACAAAAAATGTTCATAGAAAACAACATTGAACATGATAATTTTACATTAGTCATACGATTAAAGAAAAAAGTAGAAGATTTAAGTCATATCATTGAGGAGCAACAACGAATCATATTTGACTTCAAAAAAGATATCAGAATTACCAAAATTAATTAAATGGAGATCGAACTACAGCACCTAAACGACGAAAATAAGAGGTTACTGCTCGTTATTGATTAGTTTAAATCTAAATAAAAAGCCAGTCGTGTTCTTTCACCAAAAAAAAGTTACCTCCGTACAAATAAATAAAAGCGCAGATCAGTTCCGATCAAACATTTGAAATATGAAAATAAGGTTTATGAAGTTCTAAAGGAAAATGAATTTCTAAAGAAGGAAATAATGAACATCAAAGTAAATGAAAATCTGTTGAATGAAAGAAAATCCACCATTAATGACCGCAACAACATACTTCTATAAAAGAATTTGGTATAATATGACAAACTTAATCAGCAAAAAATGGATCTCGAGGCTGAAATGAAATTGATGAGTAGAAAAATAAAAAATTTATAGGAAAAAGTTAACAAATTGACCAGAAGGAATTAAGAACTTTAAAAAATTAATTTTCAACACTTTGTCTTTACACAGTAGAACACCCTCACTTAATGATATATATTTGCTACTATTTACTCATTCTTATTAAATTGATATTTTCATAAGGATAAGTTTTAAGCAGAAGTTATAAATAAAAAGCTAAACCATGAAAGAGGTCTCTCATCATCAGCCCAATCTGATTATTGCTCAAGCTCGCTAATAAAGATTCAATAACCGATGGAGCATATCTGAAAAGCCAAATAGGTATGACGCTTTGGGTGACCCTCATGCTTCTTATTATTTTTCTAATAAATCAGTAAAGCAACACCTTAAATAATTTAAAAAGGCTATCCGTGAATAGACCAATATTAAGGAGAAAGTACGCCTTAAAAAGCTTATATCATTAAAAATTAAGCAAAAGTTTGATGATTGCCTATGTCCGAAGACCTTAGTTTATTAACAAGAAGCCCAAAATTTACAGAAAAGTCGGAGCAAAGAGAAAGGGTCTGTAAAATCTATCAGTCAACAAAAAAGTCAAAAATATCTTAAGGAGGGAGTTGCGGCTGAATCAAGACTCTAGAAAAATAAGTCGAAAACTAAAAAGCGATTTAGAGCCATGAGAGGAGAGCTTTTACCCTTGAGCGTGCCTGCGACTCAGCACTCTCACTATACATAAAAGTAAAAGACCGAAGTGGTTGAATAACAGTAAATCTCTGCACAATAAAACAAAAAGTCGTAAAATGGCCAAGTACAGTTCGCCAATCGACTGGCAGATGAGCTGCACTCGAAGAAACATAACAAATGGCTGTAGTTCTTAGAGGACAAAAGAAGACTTCTCTCCCCTTTGAAGCAAAAGTAAAAAAGCAATCCATAATAAAAAGGTAAATAAATTGCTGTTGAAGTTTCTTAAAATATTAGCTGATAGTCTTTATTCTTTGTTATTTTATGTATAATTTGTGATCACAAACGTCAATCGATATCATTTCAATAATCAAATATCTTTAAACGCTTTTTAAAAAATATTCCTTCAATATCTCAAAATTATTGAAAATTACTAATTTTTCATATTTAACAATTCATAAATGATCAAACGCATTATTCATTTTTTTCCATTACCTTCCAACACAGCAATAACTCCTTTGCACAAATCTAAAACAGTACATCTTGGATCGACATGAAAATAATTGGAACAATAATATTATTGACAAATCTGCTTTATGTAAACAGGATTTGCTTGGCGAACTAAAACTTTTATTTTTTAGAGTTTTTCATCAACTTCAGCTTCAGCAAGAGCTTTTTCTGTCTCTGCCAGTGTTTAATTTAGGTCCTACACTTCGAGTTTAAGATGTGAATTTTACTCTGCAAGCTGTGTTTGTTTAATTAAAAGTTATTTTGTGTTGGTGAGCTCTGAAATTAAACTATTTATCTCAAATTTTAGTTGTTTATTTTAATTTTCGATCTCATGAAGACCACTCAATTCTAGCTTAAGCTTATCATTCTGAATTTGAAACTGAGAAAATTTAGCAAGAGATTGCTGAACTTCTGTAAGACTTTAGTTTAGAACCTTCAGTTCAATCTTTAATTTTGAATTTTCAACCTTCAGCCGAGTCTGCTGGGCATAAGATTGTGAAACTCTACTCAGTTATTCTTTTAAAACATTTATTTACATGTTTAATCTTCCGTTTTGAATTTACAGCTGAGAATTCAGAGCAAGAGATTCTGCCTGCATCAACAGTTCTTTGCTTAAAGCCTTCAGTTAAAGTTTTAATCTTTCATTTTATATTTCCAACGTGGTATTCTTCACAATAGTTTATGTTGCCTTGACCAATTATCTTTTTAGTTAGATGTATTAATTTTCATTCTCTAATTCTGATTGCAAAGTTTTATCTCTAAGTCTTTTAAACCTTTTGACAAGCATTGATTTAAAAATATAATAGTGATATTTAAAATATAATAGACATGCTGAACTAAAAGAATTTAAATATTCATTTTAAATAAATAAATAACTATATTAATTTGATGATATTT
>Ga0302191_10001949_pt1 | contig 13086 bp, 10 predicted proteins | sample II_Bog_E3_1_FD_198775 | JGI IMG/M metagenome (GOLD analysis project Ga0302191, IMG submission 198775) | Peat permafrost microbial communities from Stordalen Mire near Abisko, Sweden - II_Bog_E3_1 | ecosystem: Environmental > Terrestrial > Soil > Wetlands > Peat | place: Sweden: Abisko...
AGAGATATATCACTTCTTCCCCATCTGGAGATACCTCGAAACCGAAGATAAATATTGCACCTGTGCGAGCCTCTGTTAAAAATAGACGATACTCGGTATCGCTCATGGCATATGGACGGTGTAAATCAGCAGAACCGATGTAAGGCATTCCAGTGTAGCCTTAAATTTGTAAATCTTGATAATCAATGTAGTCGAGGAAGTTGAGGAAGTCTGCGTTATAAAAGTCGAAGTCCAGTTGGTAGAGGTAAATACCTCCTGCTCGAAGGAAAGGATTGTCGTCGTTATCAACAATCATTAAAATATCACCAACTAATTTAGCATGATTAACTGCCTTGGCGTCAGTAGGATAGGGACCAAAAGTAAAGGATTTGCTGCCAACATGTGAAGTTACGTATACATTTACCGCGGTTCCCAATTCGCACAAAGACAAGACGTAATGTTGTTATTCTCCCACAGCTATCTTGGTGCAAATCTATCCCTGGCGTTAGGTGGGGACAATGTTGATAAAGCTTATGGAATCATTATGTGTATTAGTTCTCAATATCGAGAAATACTGTTGTGCGTAGATTCCGTCGATAGTGGACTCCATATCATAAATAGATCTAGCTTCAAGAAGTTCACGGGTCTATTGGACATGATTGGCGAGATGCACTTTCTTGCCACAGTCACTGCAATTGAGATGATAACGCAGGACGTTTCCTTAAAACCATTAGGAATCATTTAGGTGGATATTGGCAGAGAAAGTCTTGTTACTCTTGTCAACTTTTATTTTTCCAAGTTATTTTATTTGGGTTTAGTTGAAAGCAGGTGTTGGCTTTATTATGGTCTCATTTGTGTCTAGTATATTGAATTTTAGAGAGTAGGGATCGCAAGTCTCATTTCGGCTCATGGCTGAGAGATTCAGATTAAAGTCTTTGCTGTTCTGCGACCATTAGATATACAGAGTAGGATCTTCGGCAAACACCCAAGCGATCAATTCCTTTTTGGTTCTGATGAACAGAATTTCTTTATTGAGGATGTTAACAGCGTCTACTGTTTCGATAGGATCTGCTACCCAAATATCAGCGTAAAAGGCAGCTGTTGAGTGATATCTTGGATTGATGACATGCACTGATTGATTACCAACGATGTAAAACAATCTATCTGAGCAAATTTAATCATAGTCTCCTAATTTGAAGGGACGATTAATGGACTGACGAATTAGAGGTGGATCCACTCTACGTAAAGGAATCTGCAGTTCGTATATTGTGGAGGCTTTCTAATCAATTATCAGAACATTATTCTGGTTTATTTAGAAATCATAGAGAATATTGTTGGTCTTAATGTGAAAAAGTAGCTATGGCATGAGCTGTTCATTTATGTTTAAAGCAATTAAACCAGTTTTTGTCTTTAAGAAAATCGCTTCGGGGTGGAAACCAGAAATTTTTAGATTCACTGGGGCGAAATATGTTACTCCAAAGAAACGCATCACGAGACTATTTATTGTCATTCGCGGGCTTACTGCATTTGTTTTACCATCAGGAAGATACACATCGCTCAAATGGAAAATTTATACCCGTTTACCATACTCCAACACGACGTAAAGATTATCTCTAGCAATCGCTACACCAGTAACATGATTGGCAGGGTCTCCAAAATAATCTTTTCTACCATATAGAACTACGGATTGTGGAGTGAAAGTGTAGATCATAATGACGTGAGGATCTACGTCAAAAACGACAGCAATTAAGTGTTCACGAGGATCAATTATGTGAGAGGCTGCGATGATTCTACCGTCAATTGAAAATCGGAAAGTGCTAATGGGGTGACATTGTAGATGGTGTGTTTCATCTCTATCGAAGACGTTGATCATGCAACGTATATAATGGGATGTATAGATGGTTCTATCAGCTAATTTTTAAGCAGTCTGCATTAATCCATAGACAGCTTTGGGCTTCTCTTCTGAATTCATTGTCTCTGAGAACATTTAAGAGTAAACTATGCTAGAAACATTAACTTAAGGAGGCCATTAGAAAACAGCTTTATGCTGCTTGTCAACATATTGGTCAGGAAATATAGGTGAATCTGAAGATAACTCTGCTTTGTAGGTTAGATTTGGGCCAAGAAATTCGTAGGCAAGAGGAATTTCTAGTGAATCAGGGGAATCCACGTTAATCTCTGTTCTGGGCCAAAGTCCTGTTTTGATGATGCGAGTATCATTGGGAAGAACATAAATAAAGGTAAACTTCTCAGAACAATTAATCCGCTGCTGCCCTTCACCTTGGGAAATTGCTACAACTGTATACTCCTCGGTCTTTCCGGCCATAGATGCATTTACTGGTTTGACGTCGAGATTTGGAAGACTTATCTTGATGTTAAAACTACTGTATTCTTGGAATACTTGAAGGGTAGTGCCATGCTGATTCCAATGGATAAGGGCAGGACCAGTGGTTGGAGAGTGGAACACGTTGTAGGCGTTTAGGTAAGATAGTGTTCTTCTCGAGAAAATCCAAGTTCGACGTACTCTCTCATCATTTACTTTACTCCAAGCGAGAACAATAACAAAGTTATAATCAACAAAGATTTGCTCAACTTCAGAGTTGGGCATAAGGGTGTATTTGGCAACCAGAGTTGGGGGATATAGGAGGTCCCACTAAAACTGGTAGACTGTATTGCCGTTAGTGGCCACAACATGCAGATCGTCATTGAAGCCTAACCGATCCACATGAAATCGGTTGATGTCGAGCTGTATATCGAACTTTGAGTGTACTGACACATATTGGTTTTGATTGAGTTGAAGTTAATACAGTCCCCTGTTGTAAGCCAGTATGTATATACGGCCTCCAAATACTTGATAGTCTGCAATTGATAGTGATGGTATGTCAAAAAAGGTGTGGTCTATCACATCTAAAAGTTGAGGACGAAGGGGATTAATCATTAGAAAAATCTCAGCATACGTTTGATCTTTATGTTCAGAATCTACTCCATCGCGCAAGATAAATCTAATAAGGTAAGGAATGCGAGTGAAAGGATCCTCTAATATTTAAATTCTTCTCTTTGAGAGGCCATTGTAAGACACAAAAGTGTCAGAGAAATGACTGCCTTTGATAAGTTAGCGAGTTGTCAAGTTGACATAGAGAAATTCGTTATATACAAGTTCTCCCATATGAAAGTAAGCGCAATCCACTACCGCTACGCTATTGCCTGGATACATTATCTAATCCACATCGAAGCAGTGCAAGTTAGCTATGTCTTAAACTTACACATAGTACTAAATGGTCACTCCTGATGATTAATCATTCACACCGATCGCGATGCCGCTGTAGGCTCCCTTCGAAACTAGACCTAAAAATCTATTTTGAGCCTTTATCTTAGTCACCAAGAAATTATAGGAGGCGGGATAAGCTTTTTCGCTGATTTTGTATTTATCAGCCACAGTGATGTGGTCGTTTGCTGATCCGTTGAAAAAGAGATTATATCCTACTTCATGGGAGACATACCACTGAAGACACTTTAAAGATCAAATCTCATCTCCTCACCGATGGTGAGGGGAATTTGAGAGGGGAGAGGGGAGACACGACAGATAGGAGTGGGCGGTTTGACAGCTAGTGTCACTGTCAAAATCACAATCAACAGGTATATCTTCATATCTATATATTTAATATATTAGCAGGATATTATTTTTTGAAAAACCCACTTTAGGCATTCTCCCTTCAATAGAATAGCTAGCTCATAAAAGTTAGATGTGAAGATTTATTAATCCCAAGAACAATATATCATAAATTGTTTCACTTCAGAATTTGAGGATGAGAAAAACAGTATTAGACCATATGAAATCTATGGTCTATGCTTAAATATGATTCTGAATTTATGGCAATGCATATCATGAGAATCGACAATCATTTGGAAGGAATAGAACTAAGATGTTTACCCCACCGTAACAGATTAGTTAGTTGCTTCGTCTCTTTCTCGAAGGTACTACTCACTTCGTTCCAACTAAAAAAGACCGTAATGTCTGCAATTGTTAGTCGATCTCCCACTAAAAATGTACTAGTTTTTAGCCTATCATCAACGACTTTCATCACTTTCAGCACCATCTCACGAGCCTTTTGCACCTGCTCTTCTTTTACTTCAATAAGTCCGTTTACTTTCAGAATTAGCACACCCACGGATGGTTAAAGATCCCGCTCCACCAACTCAAACCATTGATTAATTGAGGCCTTATTAGTAAAAGAATTACTTCTTCGAAAGGAGAAGCTGACTTAGATGCAAGTGCTCTAAGAATAGCATGCACTCCAAAGATAAAATCTCCCTGTTCATTTTAAAGTGTAGGTATAGAGAAGAGAGAGTGATGCTCCTGAAACTGTTTGTTCTTGTATCCATAGGTGATTGGTTAGTGAGTCAAAGTTCGACCATAGACGTGACTAGCAAATAGAACCTTGGCAAGTTTATGATTATCGGGTGGACAATATATCTTCATCTTAAATATTATAGACTCATTCTTAAGGTAAGTTGATCTAATCTACAATAAAATCATAAAGTCACTACTCAATAGTATTTTGGGAGATTGCATTAATAATTTATTCTGAGGACTAATGAGCAATAATCGCCCAATTCGAAGAAGAATTTCCTATGCACCTATCATAGTAAGTAATAATGATGCTAAGCAGCTTCTAAATCCATTTGTTCATTAGATTACTCTGATGCAGAACCCATGTCCATGGATAAGAAATTAAATAGAGTTAAATTGAACAGAGATAAGCTTCCTTATTTTCTCAGCAGAAAAACTAACCAACAGAGTAGTCTCACAATTTAAGAGCAAGTTAGGGAGCCGTAAATGTCAGAAGAACCTCATCCACCAGAGGAACCAAAATAATAAAACATTAGATAATTGTTGAAAAAATTAAGAAATCCTTCAATCGTCAAGTTGTAGTTTCAAAAGGAGACGTTTAAACAGAAGAGAAAATTATAAATGAAAGTGCTTAATGTGGGTAGCGTTTAGAGCGAAGATACTCAGCCATAAAATAACCGTTTGGCTTACTTTCCCAACATAAAAACATTTTAACAGTTCACTAGGATGTCTAAAATAAATCCTCTACAAAAATCTTCACATTAGACGAGAGAATAGATTGAGGAAGAGTGGAAAAAATATTTGGATAAATATCATCTTAATATTAACACTATTAAGCCGATTTTAAAACGAATCAATGATGCCAACTTGCCTCCCTATAAAATTAACCATATTGAAGGTACTTTGGAGAAATCGAGTAAAACTAAAAAGAGCCTGATCTTTAATGAATTATAATCTAATAGGCACATGCGATCCTTTACCAAGAGATAAACATACAGGAAAAGAGGTGAAGAGCGAATGAGTCCTAGTTAATGGGGCATTTCTTTAGTAAAAAATGAAGATCTTGATGAAGACATCATCTATAAAAAGATTGAGCATGACATTGCCACAAGTAAATCAAAAGGCAGCAAGAAAGACTACTTCGTATTTGGTCTTTCATAAACTGCTGGTACTTCCCCATAGGCTATACTTAAGATGAAATTCGATAGTTATAAGGACTTTATCTTCAGAATAAATTTCACTAATGGTTTATATGTCAAGCATAAAGATGAGGGAGATAAGTCTCTTAAAATCTTTGTTGGTTTTGGAAATAACTCAGTTCTTGTCAAGGGAATTATGCGTCGGAGGTTTTGGTGGCAAATAGTCGACAAGATGAGCGAAGATGTGAATTTTGTATGGACTCAGTTAAAAGTTTCAGAGTTTTTTAAGGGACAAATCCATAGCAAAATAAAAGTAAAGCATTAAAAGCATAAAATTTGCCTACCATAAAGAGACTCTGTGATATCGAATAGCGATAATGATAAGGATTTAAACAAATTAATTATGTACGGTGAGAATATGCTGCTTTGGAAGAGATATAGTTAAAAGTATAACAAATATTAAGAAAAAGGTTTTGATTACGGTCTTCCCAAAAGAGTGAATGGCCTTTTAAAAAAGAAAGCAGTGAATTTGATTTAAAATTCAGCAAAGTTAAAAATTCACAATCATTTGCAATTCAACTACTTTCTTGGTAACAAGAAAGCCTTATTTTATTCAATGAAAAAATACTATTAACTTTTAAATATCAATCCTTTTACAAAAATACCTTTAACGTTCCATATTACGCAGGGACTTCAAGATCCTGAGTTTTTAATTTTTTTATAAGAATTCGAAAATCAGAAGCTGAATAAGAATAATGATAAAGATTTCAGAAATGTTTGGATTATCAAACCAGGAGAACTAACTAATCGTGGTCGGGGGATTACAGTTTGTTCAACTCTCGATGAGATTAAAACTCGAATAAAAGCAAAATAACGCAGCTCAAACGGTACTGTTCGAACCTATATTTTGCAAAAATATCTATAAAAACCCCTTTTATATCAGAGTAGGAAGTTTGACATACGTCATTATATGATGATTACATGCCATAATGGTCAGATGAAAGGCTATTGGTATGAGTAAGGTTATATCCGAACCACTTCCAGTGAGTACAACATTAAAAATACAAAGGATCTTATGACCCATTTAACGAATGATGCTGTTCAGAAAAATGGGCAAAATTATGGTAAATTTTAGATTGGAAATAAGGTTTCCTATACAGATTTTCAGAAATATCTGACCAATCATGTTTCAGCAAATGTTGATTTTAACGAACAAATTTTGCCAAAAATGAAGCAATTGGGCACATAAAGTATACGGGCAACTTATACTATGCTGGATCCAGAGAGAAAGGAGCATAACTTTGAATTATTTGGACTTGATTTTATGCTGGATTAAGCACTGAACGTCTACCTCATCGAAGTCAATACCAATCCCTGCTTGGAAACATCTTGCCCATTACTCACTAAAATCATAACTCCACTCGTATAGAATGTTTTTAAGTAAGTAAAGAAATATATAGAATCGGACTAGACCCACTCTTCCCTCCCCCCTCGGAATGGCCAATCCAAAAAAAGTTTCACCTTGGCAGCAACGCCCTCTAATAAAACAAATTTGTTTTAGTGTTTGACGAACTGTAATAAGGTGCTCAATTGAAATAGCTCTATAAAAATATTACGCGAATCGACTAAAGGATGGGTGACATTTTCTAAGAGTAGTAATAATATCAAGAAGATTAAAAATAATGGAGCGATGAATAGTAGCCAACTAAAAAATAGAAATGATCAGTTTAATATTCAATGATTGAAATAATAATTTTGTATATCGACAATAAAAATATGAATAATCAAACTGAAATTGCTGTGACCGCAACAATTTAATTTCTTTTGAAGGAGTTTAGGCAACGGTTGAAAGTTAAACAGTTGATGTCCTTGCTGCCTGCTTTCAATACAACTGGCTTCGAAATGATAACCTTCTAAATAGTTTATACTGACAAAATAATAAAGCCAAAAAAAGTTTAAGGCTTGAAGGAAGATGAAATGGCAAAATCTATACCGTTAGATATTAATGCTAATTTTAGAATAGATCAAAGAGCAATTTAGCAATAATAGGAATTGTAAACTGGATAGCTTAAGGCACAGGCTAGCGAAGTTATAGATAAATCAGAGATTTAGAAAACAGCAGAATAACCTCTAAGTGCATCCACAAAAGGAGTTTTTGCTTTGAGTTAAGTCATAGTTGAGAATAAGGAAAGATAGCTTGATTCAGAGATAACTGAAATTAAGAAAAATCTATATTTTAAAAGAAGACTGATAAAAAACTGCGAAGATTAATCAAATCAAAGATTATCGTAAATTTTGAACAGAAAACCACTTGAACTACCAAATTCTGATTTTGCCTATGATTTTACAGGAGACTTGCTTCTTAAAAAGAAACCATTATTCAAAAATTTAACCATACTTTCACAGTAATCATTGATTAAATTAGGGAAAAAACACAAGATATAAGCCAGTCTATGAGTGTAAAGAAAGCTATTGATAAAGGCGATGATGAAAGAGATTTTCTCATCAGTCGAGGATAGAATGCTTCGAGAGAAGGCAAAAGGCTACTTTTTGGAAATTCCGGTAAAAGACAACTTTCACATTTGCCCATCATTAAATTAAACCAAAATACAAAGGTAATGAAAGGACTATATAGATTTCATAAAGCAATAAAAGTCTCCTTGGGCCAGATACCTCTAATTATACCTTAAAAAGTTACCAGTCAAGGGGAGATTGCTCTTTTAAGCACCACTCTGAGATATAAAAAGAAAGAACATAACGATTATACTCGCTTAAACGCAGCTCAAAAGTGTCTGAATTTACAAATGAAGATGATGTTTAATAAAAATCGACCACGCAATAACCCTTATAAATTCGAAAACAATCTAAAAGAATGCAAAAATATCTGAAAAAGCTTTGCGAAGATCGATCAAAGTAGTTATTTGTGTAGTTAAATAAAAGCAGCAACTTTAATCGTTTAAATTCTCCGCACGATTACTCAGTCCATCGGTACTATAAGTATAATTTTGACTAATAAAAAAGTCGAATATGTGAATCTTCTCTGATGAATCTGAAGATCAATATGAGTCGTTATAAATAATGATAATTTAAAATCTCCTTTCTTGTTGATATTATAAGCCCTATGTATGTAATTTTGACTATCTATCTGCTATTTCATTTGATAAGATTAATTTTATTAATTTTTTGTGTTATTTGTTTTAATTTTTATTTGTAGGGTGAACTTTTAGATATATTTGCCTGTCAAAGTCAATTGAGTTAAATAAAAGATACTTATAACCCAAATATTGACTATTTTAAAAATTAACATTTATGATATAGTCTTATTAATGCAATAATTATTTATACTTTTTATATCTACTTTCTATAAATTTGTAGTCCAAACCACATCATCAAATGCAATAAAATGTATCTCCAACAGTTCATTCTCTTCTTTAAATGATTCAAGATCTGAATAGGGAACAAATGCAGATATATATGCTCAAAATTAGACACCAGCAGTAGATTCTTTAAATTTGGCATCCTTATTCATCAAAGTCAAAATGGTAAAATTTCCCTTTTTCCCCTGCACATTTACTGAAATAGACCTCATAGTAATCATATTATGGTTTACCTAATACTTTAGAATCTTAATCTACTATATCAGATGAATTATTACTCCACTTTAATTTTGCAGTCTGCTCTGATCCATTTTATACATTGTTCAGAGTTTGAAGAATGATAGACTTAACAAAATTATAAATCTTTATTTCAATATTATATCTAATTAAGTGCTATTATAGATGTTATAAACTTTAATTAAATTTATTTCATAGTTTACAATTATAAGCAAACTCTTATCAAATGAAAATTGATAATCAGTGATAAATGGTACTCTGTGTCACTGTTCGACTATCTGATAACTTTATAGATGATTGAATCATAGACGCACTTGTCGAAAGATAGTTCATTGAGTGAGGGATATATGTGTGCTCGGCTGTGTTCAGTGAAAACCTATTGAATCTAAATTTTTTCCTATTTCGACTGGCTCTATCATAGTATTTAATCCACTTTTTCTCATTGTCATAGCGCACTGGATACTGCGCCTGAGATGAGAGAAAGTTAAATTTGTTAATAATAAAAGGATAGCGCTGCTCTCTCGGCATCTGCAGTAAACAATTAGTTTCTTAACATAGCCCTCTAGCAGTATCCTCTTTGAAATTTTTATACATCATGCTGTTTTTGATAAATTAATTGATAAAGACTGCATGTTGAGAGTCGGGAGAATTGGCCAATTTTAAGGATTGCATCTGTGGCTCAGAAATCACTAGAGTTGGGCTGGAGCCTGTACGCTTAGTGAAAATTGGGACATGGGCTTTTTATTCACGAATGCTATCCTCTAGGATACAGGTAATCAATGATATCGCTTTTATTCTGATTTATTTTTACCACTAAAGGTAATTTTTAGTGTCACTGTTTACATAGGTGAGATATTCATTGAGACTAGGATGAAACTGCGAAAGCTATCCATCATATTCAACTCGATCCTATTCAACAAATACAATCACTCTTTCTGTTTTATCGATCAAGTTTAGACATTTTTTGGGGAGACCGACGATATAGGGCATAAAGGATTACTGAGCTGGCTCAATTAAATGGGGAGGCAAATTAGGAACATACATATAGCACCATTTAAGAGGGAGGATCATTCGCATTAATGACTCAATAATCAGAGTTGTTAAATTTTGATTATTAGAAGTAAATATGATCTGCTTCTCCTGCAAAATGGCAGATAAAACCAGTCTGAGAGTATTTGTGGAAAAGGGAAGGTGGAAGATATATGAAATTTCATAGAAAGAATTTGCATAAAGCTTATAGAGATGTACAACTTCTCTGTTGGATGCTTTTTCAATTAGAATAGCCTCTCCATTTTTATGTTCGTTGCAGCTTTGAAGGTAGTAGTTAAAGGCAAATTCCATAGAAGGCATAATCCTTCGACTTTCATGGTTTTGACGCACAGTTATATACTCCCATTCATCTTCTCGCTTATTTTCAAGAAGAAATGTATATACCTTGTATAATCCTTCATTTATTGAATATGAAATTATCGGTTCGGGCTTTTTTAGTTCCCGGAACACCTTCAATAAGTTGACTTGGATTTTATAATAGGGCAGTTAACTCAGTAGCACAAGACATTTTGGCACGTAAAACTATTTGAAAACCTCCCTGGATGGTGAGAACATATTAGATTATTTACATCTCAGCGGCGCCTTTTAATAATATACTTGGGCTGTACAATAAAATCTCCGACCATCGCTTTTGGTTATTACAAAATATTTCCATCTTTCCTCGAGTGGAGGATTACTAACTTTTTATATTTCGACTGTATTCTCGTTAAAGACGTGTTTGCTTTTTAAATCTGGAGAATAAATGGTTCGGGGAAATCTCATGACCCAATTAGTTACACCTGCAAAATCTTCGATGAAAGTTAAATGTGTTTTGAGTTGTTCGTAGGTGGTGCCAGCTGTCTAAACATATTTGTACGAGGGATAGATAGAAAAAGGGAAGTTATCATGAGTTTAATAAACAATATATATAAAAAATATGGTGTTCTTTTGAAATACCATTTTTAAGAAAGCATACCAAGAGTCTAATGTTTTTAAGCAACAGAGAGCATCATGGATCATGAATATAAAATGTGGCCTTGGCTGGTGAATGTCGTAATAAGATAAGCTATGAAACTGTCATAAATTGTAAAACCAATTGGGATGAAAATAAAATTAAAGACGCTCTATCTTTTAATTATATTTAATTATTAGACAAAAAATAAATGAAGATAAATTTTAAATGTTTACGTGTTTATCCCATATTAATGCGATAAGTGAGTTGATAAAATTTATATATATTTTGATTTGAGAGCAGCTCATTATTCTTTTATATTTACGATGGAGAAAGAGGAAGAAAATAAACCAATCAACTTTTATGATATTAATGCTAGCTATGGATAGTTTAACAACATATTCCCTTCATAATTCGTTCATGAAGGCAAAATATATAAGTCTAATGAACACTTCTTTCAATCTAAAAAATTTGAAGGCACACCCAAAGAAATTTATGTTATTGAGGCACCTACTCCTGAGGAAGCTTTTGATCGAGGAAATTAAAGGACACAACCACTTAGGGCTGATTGGCAAGAGGTCAAGGAGACTGTAATGCGGATCGGACTCAAATAAAAATTTGTGCAGAATAAAATATTATTTGAGAAATTGATTGGTACTGGAAACAACTTAATTGTTGAACACACTGTCCATGATAGTTATTGGGGGGATGGAGGAGATGGATCTGGAAAAAATCGACTCGGACATTTACTAATGGAGCTGAGAGAATAATTAAGAAAGACCTCATGATAGTCGAAATGAATAAATATAAAAGATATTAATTTATCCTGATTTTAAACATTTATAGCTGATTTGATTTCATCAATAATTGATTAACATAACTTTGGTCTTCGTGGAAAGGTCAAATCAAATATGAACCAATGATTATTATTTTTTGTAACTTTAATAATTTTATTTAATGGAAGCCCTTATCATGTCATCACGCTCGGTCAATCAAGATAAATTTTTCCAAAAAGGTCAAGAAGATAAATACGAGAAGCATGTCAGCCAGATCACCCAAATACAAAAAAAGAGACAGACAACTATCCATTAATGGGAAGAGGAAGTCGAAAATATAGCCAACTCACTAAGAAAAGCCAAATCGGCGGCAAAAAACTTTCGTGTGAAGGAGGATCAGGTGTTAATAAAAAAATAAAATATGCATTTGTTAAAAAAGATCTGGAACCTCGAACCTACCATTAGCACTTTTAACAGTGATAAGTTTCAATATGTATCCGGCAGCAATTGGAGCCAATACAAGAAAAAGCAGGAATGTATCAGAGAAGAAAACAAGAAAATAGGACAAAAAGTACTGATGCATAAGGTTGAAGTCGAAGATTATAAAAAAAAATTGAAGGAATAAATTAAGGATTATATAGAGAGGAGAAACAGTATCAGAAAAGTCAAGGGCTACGAGGAAAAATCCAAAAGAAGTGGCTCATAAAGAAAATTTTATAGTGCGATGAAATTGTAAAAATCTTCAACAGCTCGCTAATCAGCTGGAAAACAATCGCCGAAGTAACTTCTGCCAAAAATACTCCTAGAAGCAAAGGAGGAAATCAGACCCCCTCTTTGATAATTTTGATTTTATTTAATATGTAATTAAAATTTGGATAATTGATGGAAATATACAATTACATTGCTGCAGTCAATAAAATACCATCTTTTCTTGCTACAGATTGAATAGATAGATTTGTGGTTTTGGTTAATCAAATCAATCGGAATTGCCACAAATAAGGAATTTTTTATTGAATCAGATATTTTCAATCTCACATTTATCAAATTATAATATAAAATTAGATTGTATACTATGAGAAGAAAAGCAGACCAACGCAATCAAAAAACTTAGAAAAAAGCTAAATCACAGTCTAGAGAGTATTTCGATCAAGAGGAAGAAAACATGGACATGCTATAGATGGAGGAACATCACGACCCAGAGTATAACTAACTGTTGAAATCACATCCCACAGCCAATTTAAAGAAA
>Ga0302191_10001952_pt1 | contig 13068 bp, 9 predicted proteins | sample II_Bog_E3_1_FD_198775 | JGI IMG/M metagenome (GOLD analysis project Ga0302191, IMG submission 198775) | Peat permafrost microbial communities from Stordalen Mire near Abisko, Sweden - II_Bog_E3_1 | ecosystem: Environmental > Terrestrial > Soil > Wetlands > Peat | place: Sweden: Abisko, Stordalen...
CTGGGATTTAGTTATACCCTTAAAACAGATTATGTACATACAGGATTTACGTACAAAATAATTCTGACGACAAAAGGGCTGGGAAAAGAAGGTCTCGTGTTAAAATCACTTGAAACGGCACTGAAGGGATATGTTAAAGACGAAAAGCATTCAAATGAAGATGTAATGATCCTTCAAAGTAAATTTCAACTGATTGTCGGTCTGAAACAACAGGGAATGGTCATTGTTGCCATTTATCCTGTAACACCTGAAAATTTAAAAATGGTCGATTTAAATTATGGAGACGGAACTGAAGCGGATTCAACTTCTGTTGCTCCTGATACAGTCGCTCATAAATAATTTCTTTCATACTATACAGAACAAAGAGCAAAGAGCAAAGAGCAAAGAACAAAGAGCAAAGAGCAAAGAATAAAGAACAAAGAGCAAAGAGCAAAGAGCAAAGAGCAAAGAGCAAAGAACAAAGAACAAAGAGCAAAGAACAAAGAGCAAAGAGCAAAGAACAAAGAGCAAAGAGCAAAGAGCAAAGAGCAAAGAACAAAGAGCAAAGAGCAAAGAGCAAAGAGCAAAGAACAAAGAGCAAAGAACAAAGAGCAAAGAGCAAAGAGCAAAGAGCAAAGAGCAAAGAGCAAAGAGCAAAGAGCAAAGAACAAAGAGCAAAGAGCAAAGAGCAAAGAGCAAAGAGCAAAGAGCAAAGAGCAAAGAGCAAAGAGCAAAGAGCAAAGAACAAAGAACAAAGAGCAAAGAGCAAAGAGCAAAGAACAAAGAGCAAAGAACAAAGAGCAAAGAGCAAAGAGCAAAGAACAAAGAGCAAAGAACAAAGAGCAAAGAGCACTGAGCAAAGACAGGATATACAGTAGTTTAATGTTTTGCAAATTATTATGTCAGATTAATATACTCGTTGTATATATTACTTTGCCAAATAAAAAATAACCAAATTAGAATCAATAGTTTATAATAAAGCTTTTTGATTTTTCTTCAAATAATTATAAGTCACTGTCAGCATTCCGGTTCTGTTAAAAGTGAAAGCTTCCCGATCTTCCCTGACAGAGACAGAACTCTGTCCACCCGGTTTTTGCGTTCAAGAAATATAAATAAAACAATATGGTTTTTATTTTGTTGATCAAAAAGCATTCCGGTTTTATAAGTAGTGTGAGTTACCTGATTATTCCGGCAAAGTAGTATAAACCCCAATAAAAGCTATTCCAAATTGCAGCTGTTGATTGTTTTAATTCCTCTTTTTAAACAAAATAAGATTTCTAAGGAGATACGTATATTAATAGACTTTTAGATACTTAAAAATTGAAAGGAAATTCAGAAAAAGATTCGTAATACAGTCATTTCTCATTTTCCTTTCTTTTTTGTATATTTGCATTTTATCCGGAATTGGAATAAAACAGAAAACTCGCACATGTTATTTTCCGAAATAATTGGTCAACAGGAAATTAAAAAAAGATTAATTCGCACGGTAACCGAACAACGGATACCTCATGCACAACTTTTGCGTGGACCGGAAGGAATAGGAAAATTAGCACTTGCACTTGCTTATGCACAGTATATTTGCTGCGAAAATCGTACATCAACCGATTCTTGTGGCGTTTGTTCGTCCTGTGTAAAATATAAAAAACTTGCTCATCCCGATTTGCATTTTGTATTTCCTGTGATTAAACCTCCAAGTAAGACCAGTGTGGTTTGTGATGATTTTATAGCTGAATTCCGTAGCATGGTGCTCAGTAATATTTATTTCAGTGTGAATGACTGGTATGCAAAAATCTCGGGGGATGCCAAACAAGGCATGATTTACGGAAATGAAAGTGAAGAAATTATCCGGAAATTAAGTCTGAAAACCTATGAATCCGAGTACAAAGTGATGATTATATGGTTGCCCGAGAAGATGAATCCGACTTGTTCGAATAAATTATTGAAGATACTGGAAGAACCACCTGAAAAGACTGTTTTTTTGTTGGTTTCAAATGATCCGGATCATATCATTACTACTATTCTTTCGAGAACCCAGCATATTCATATTCCACGTTTGAGTGAAGATGAAATCATTGGGGCTTTGTTGAAAAATGATAATCTGGAAATTGAAGAAGAGGATGCCCGTTATGCAGCTCATATTGCTAATGGAAGTTATTTGAATGCATTAGCTGTTTTGAATGAAGGAGATGAAAATAAGCTTAACTTTGAACGTTTTATGATGATCATGCGTTTAGCCTGGCAGGTTGGAAATAAAAAAGACCATGCTTCACTAAAAACACTGAAAAAATGGTCGGACGATATGGCTTTAGCAGCTATAGGGCGTGAACGGCAGAAAAATTTTCTGAGTTATGCCCAACGAATGACGCGTGAAAATTTTATTCTCAACATACAACAACCGGAACTAAACTATTTAACATCGTTGGAATCTGATTTTTCAAAACGGTTTTCACCATTTATCAATGAGCGAAATGTGGAACAACTCATGAATGAATTTGGATTGGCTGAACGACAAATAGAACAAAATGCAAATGCAAAAATAGTTTTTTTCGATCTGACATTGAAAATTATTATGCTGTTGAAAAGGTAACACGTTCCGCGTTCCATGTTCCGCGTTCCGCATTTGGGGTTAAAAGTTTGAAAAGTTTGTGGTTTGAAGGGTTCCGATAAATCGGAATGTCGCATACTCCATTTGAAAGGTTGGGAATAAACCTGTTAACAGGACATAGTTCAATTTATTGCTTTATTAGTCATTCAATCGTTCGTTCATGGACGGAGTTAATAAAAATAGATTGAGAAGATTGATTAGAAAATAGATTAGAGGGAAAGTGACAATTTAGTTCTCTGAGTAAAAAATCACATGGCAAATCCTTGCGGGGATTGTGAGCAAATAACAATTAAACAAAATGGATTATAAACTTGATACCGGCGGTTGCCGGATGAATAAAAAGGGTTGTCAGCGTAACTCTACGCAAAAACTGAGCACATTCGACTGGATGTGTGATTTACCCGAAACCCAGACAGATACAGACTTTGTGGAAGTCCAATTTAAAAATACACGAAAAGGTTATTTTTTGAACAGTACCAAAATCCCCCTTGAAAAAGGGGATGTGGTTGCTGTTGAATCTTCACCGGGTCATGATATAGGTGACGTAACGCTGGTTGGAAGACTGGTTCTGTTGCAGATGAAAAAATACAATGTACATCCTGAAAAAATTGAAGTACGTCGTGTTTATCGCAAAGCAAAGGAAACTGACCTGGAAAAATATCAGGAAGCGAAATCAAAAGAACAGGGGACAATGATAAAAGCCCGTCAGATTGCTGAAAGCCTGGACCTGAACATGAAAATTGGTGATGTTGAATACCAGGGTGATGGAAACAAAGCTATTTTTTATTATATTGCAGATGAACGTGTTGACTTCAGGCAGTTGATAAAAGTATTTGCCGAAACATTCCGTGTCCGCATTGAAATGAAGCAAATCGGTGCCCGTCAGGAAGCCGGAAGAATAGGTGGAATCGGTCCGTGTGGCCGTGAATTATGTTGCTCCGGTTGGATGACAAACTTTAATTCGGTTTCAACAAGTGCTGCCCGTTATCAGGATATTTCACTTAATCCTCAGAAACTCGCCGGTCAATGCGCAAAGTTGAAATGTTGTATGAATTATGAATTGGATTCATATCTGGATGCAATCAAAAATTTTCCTTCAAAAGAAATTCAACTAGAAACTATTGATAATACATATTATCATTTTAAAACGGATGTCTTTAAAGGAATTATGTCGTATTCTACATCACAAAATTTTGGTGCCAATGTGGTTGCAATAACATCGAGAAGAGCAAAAGAAGTTATTGCAATGAATAAAAAAGGAATGAAACCTGATTTGCTTGATGATCATTCGGATGATGAAGATATACCAACGCCAATTGATTATGAAAATGGTGTAGGCCAGGATAGTCTGACACGATTCGATACAACGAAAAAACGTCAGGGAGGAAAATCAAACAAACGTCCGGTCAATCGACCTCAACCCGCTAAACCGGAGAATACTGAGAATAAGACAAATGTACCGAGATTTCAAAAACCCGTAAAGAAAAATGAACCTGATGCCAGTAAAAATAATGATTAGATGTTTTTGTGTCCTTATTATTTCACTTTTTGCTTTTGCCTGTACAAGTAACGATGTGTATTTTCAATATAAATCAGTAGCCCCAAAAGGATGGAGTAAAGACAGTGTCTATAGTTTTGACATTCCTATTTCAGATACAACCGTATTATACAATGTTTACGTTAATGTCAGGAACAGAGGAGAATATCCATATCAGAACCTGTGGCTTTTCCTGAGTAAAACCACCCCCGATAAAACACAGTCGAAAGATTCAATAGAATGTTATCTGGCTGATCAACGGGGCAAATGGCTTGGATCGGGTATAGGATCGATTATGGAAATGCCGGTTCTCTATCAACAAAATGTGCGGTTTAAAACTAAAGGTACTTACCATTATAAAATTGTTCATGGTATGCGTGACAGTATACTTATCGGAATAAATGACATTGGTATGAGAGTGGAGAAAGCAGGAAAAAAGCAGGATTGAGGATTGAGGAATGAGGAGGTAGAAAGAGGTAAGAGGTAAGAGGTAAGAGGTAAGGGGTAAGAAGTGAGGAGTAAGTAGTAGGTAGTAGGTAGTAGGTAGTAGGTAGTAGGTAGTGGTAGTAGGTAGTAGGTAGTAGGTAGTAGGTAGTAGGTAGTAGGTAGTAGGTAGTAGGTAGTAGGTAATAGGTAGTAGGTAGTAGGTAGTAGGTAGTAGGTAGTAGGTAGTAGGTAGTAGGTAAGGAGTAATGAGTAAACAATCCTGGATCAGTACCTGTAATAGTGTGTTGATGTCTTAATGTGATAATTTGATAAATCGATAAACTTTACCAATTGTAAATTGTAAATTTTAAATTGTAAACAGAAAAGTGGGTAAGAATAAATTGGCAAAGTTTGCCGATATGGAAAAATTTCCACACGTATTTCAGGTTTCAACGCATGCATTGATTGAATGTGGAAATTTTGAAATGAAAGGGAAATGGAATGAATTGTTTTTTAAAAATGATCATCCGATTGTGTTGGAGTTAGGTTGCGGTAAGGGAGAATATACAGTTGGATTAGGTCAGCTTTATCCTGATAAAAATTTTATTGGAGTTGATATTAAAGGAGCCCGATTATGGACAGGAGCTAAGGATTCTTTTGAAAAGTCGATGAATAATGTTGCATTTTTACGTACCAATATAGAAATGATCCATCATTTCTTTGCAGAAAGTGAAGTGAGTGAAATATGGCTTACTTTTCCTGATCCACAAATGAAAAAAGTAACCAAGAGGTTGACTGCCACAAATTTCATGAAATCGTATCAACAGTTTTTAAAACCAAAAGGGTTGATACATTTAAAAACCGACAGTAATTTCATGTTCACATATACCTGTGAAATGATAAAAGCGAATCAGTATCCTGTTGTTTTTTCGAATGACAATTTATACAATTCCGATTTAAAAGATCCGATTTTAGGAATAAAAACCTTTTACGAACAGCAATGGCTTGACCGTGGAATGACTATCAAATATATTCAGTTTCAACTCGAAAACCGTGTTGATTTTATAGAACCTGATATTGAAATAGAACACGATATTTACCGCAGTTATGGACGAAGTAAACGGCATGCCCTTGAAGTCTAAAAAAAGATTGTCCATTGATTACCTCGATTTAAACAGATTATTTTAATGTATGATATTGTAAATGAATAAACTGCAAACAGAATGTGTACCTATTATGGTTGAGTTGTCTTAAATTGTAAATTGTAAATAAAGAGTTGTCCACAGATTACACAGATTATACTGATTAATACAGATATAAAACTGAGTTTTGAAACTTTTCAAACTTATACTTGTTACACTATTTCAGTAACAAAAAAAATAAAGAAAATATGACAATATACCCGCAATTAATTCTTGATGCCCTTGTTCATGTACGCTATCCCGGAAATGGCAAGGACATAGTTTCTTCGGGAATGGTTCATGATGATATTCACATTGATGGAAATAAAATAACATTTTCGTTGGTATTTGAAAAATCAAATGATCCTTTCTCAAAGTCAGTCGTGAAAGCAGCCGAACAAGCCATTCTTACTTATGTTGGTGATCAGGTTGATATTAAAGGAAATATAAGTATTATCGTGAAAGAGCCTCCTAAATCAGCTCCAACCCCTGTCTTAGAAAAGGTAAAAAATATAATTGCTGTTTCCTCTGGAAAAGGAGGAGTGGGGAAGTCAACTATTGCATCAAATTTAGCAGTTTCATTAGGAATGCTGGGCTATAAAGTCGGGTTGCTTGATGCTGATATTCATGGTCCTTCTATTCCAAAGATGTTTGGTGTTGAGGATGCTCATCCTGAAATTATTCAAATTGAAGGAAGACAAACCATTCTTCCAATTGAGAAATATGGTATCAAATTATTGTCCATTGGTTTTTTTGTTGATCCGGATATCGCATTGGTTTGGCGTGGTCCTGTAGCAAGTAATGCATTGAAGCAACTTATAACAGATACCGATTGGGGTGAACTTGATTATTTTGTTATGGATTTACCACCCGGAACAGGTGATATACAGTTAACACTTGTTCAGACAACAGGTATTACAGGGGCTATTGTGGTAACAACACCTCAGGAAGTTGCATTGGCTGATGCCCGTAAAGGGATAAACATGTATATGGGTGATAAAGTAAATGTTCCTGTTCTGGGTCTTGTTGAAAATATGGCATGGTTTACGCCGGCTGAGCTTCCGGATAATAAGTATTACATATTTGGTAAAGACGGTGGAAAACGATTGGCAGATGAACTGGATATTCCCCTATTAGGACAAATCCCATTGGTGCAAAGTATCCGTGAATGCGGAGATGCAGGCAGACCTGTTGCATGCGATGAAAACAGCATATTGTCACAGACATTTAAAAAATTTGCCCAACAGGTTGTTGAGAAGGTCGAAATTAGAAATAAAACGATGGCAGCAACTAAAAAAGTTGAAATGGTGAAATAACAGCAATGTAATCTGCATTTTAGAAACTACATTTCTGGCTGTAATAAGATTGTATTTAAGATATTTAGAGCATTTTGAGAAGATTTAAAAAGATTATTATGATAATCTTTTTAAATCTTTTTTTTGTTAAGACCATATAAATATTTGATTATTAAAAATATAAGATTTAGGTATAAAAAATAGAGAAAAATAATAATAAAGATTAATGAGAAAATAGTAATAAATAAAATATATTGTTACCTTTGACACACATTATATGTTACATAACTATCTATTAAATGCGACATTGAAAAGTATAAAGTGTTTTTTAGATTTATTTTTTACTCATTCATGAAAAGATTCTTAGTAGTTATTTATTCTTTTTTAATTATACTTACTGCTTATCCTGAAAATAATGAATTTTCCAGATGGTCATTTGCACCTGAATATGGCTATAATAAATTTGATGGTGATATCTATACACATACTATACAGGCTGTTCCCAATTCTTTAGAATTGATGACATATGGAGCAACCCTCGAATACGGACTCTCTCCTGTTTGGGGTTTTTCTCTGGATTATTACCATTTACCATTAACAGCAAATAATAATTCAAAGACAATAAATATAAATACCGATTTAAATACTTCCGATTTAAATGCTACACTCAATTTAACGCGGTTAATATACCCTCAATCTACATCAAAAATTTATGTAAATGGTGCAATAGGGTTAGGATATGCTTACTATACTTTTGCCACAACTCTGCCTTATAAGGGTGTTGACCTGAAAAGTGACTATGCATATTCAATCCCATTTACTCTTTCAATAGAATATAATTTATCCAGGACAATTGCCTTTGGTTCAAAAGTACAATACAGAGCTTTTAATAAAGACAATCTGGAAGGTGTCAGTTCGTTGAATTTTAAAGGTAATTCAAATGATTTTGTTGGATCAGGAACTTTCTTTCTCCGTTATAAATTCAATTCCGGTAAAAAAGAGCATTTGCGAAATATTAAAATGGATTTATTCTCTCCTGATAATGGACTGATACTTTCTAAATTAAATACAGAGAAAATTAAAAATTTAGATAATGTTATTTCAAAATTAGAAGGGATTGTCAATTACCAAAACCACTTAATTGACTCAATGAATGTTTATTTAGCGAAAATAGGGTCAACATTAAATGGAGTTGGCATACAGGATGTGAGAGAGGCAGAAAGCAACGCGAGTATAAATACACCTTCTGATTCAAATGGAAGAACTTTAAAAGATAAAGTTGAAGTCCCCAAAACTAAAGAATCTATTGAGGATGTTCCTGCTATATATTTTGATTTTAACAAAACCGATCTGGATGATAAAGCATTAGTAGCTATCAGCAAAATTGCAAATAAGATGAAATTGGATCCAAGTCTCTATGTTGAAGTAAGAGGTTATTGCGACAATCTGGATAATGAAAAGCAAAATAATCAGCTCAGTCAACGCCGGTCGGATAGAGTAAAATCAGAATTAGTGAATTACTGGAAGATACCTTACAATCATATTATCACAAATGCGAAAGTTAATGTTGCAGAATCACAATTGAAATCCCGCCCTAACAGAAGATGCGATATCTTTTTCGTTAAACTTTAAAATCATAAACCTTTGAACAACAAAGCCCGCTTTTAAGCGGGCTTTGTTGTTTCTTTAAGATTCAATAATGTTTTAAAAACGTTTTTGTTTAAAAAAACGATTATCTTTACAATTATTTTCTTACAAAAAGAAAACTAATTTGCAAACAACTGATTGTCTTTAGCTGTCAATTGAAAAAAACAAACAAATGAAACCAACCATTATTGATTTGTTGAATAAAAGTGTGGATAAGTATGCACACTATCCATTCCTTTGGGAAAAAACCACTACTGAATTTATTTCAACTTCCTATCTTGAAACAAAAATACAATGTCATTTACTGGCTGCCGGATTACTTAGTATCGGAGTAGAAGCAGGGGATAAAGTCGCGTTGCTTTCAGAGGGCCGAAACGCCTGGATCGTTGGTGAACTGGGTGTTCTACATGTTGGTGCCGTAAATGTTCCACTATCCATTAAGCTGGAAGAAAGTAATGATTTGGTCTTCAGAATCGTTCATTCGGAATCAAAATACATTTTAGTGTCGGGTGGTCAGTTGAAAAAAATCAGGGCTATTGCTCATCTTATACCGGATATAAAAAGAATAATTGTTTTTGATGATCAGTTAAATTATGAGCCTAACGAAATAAGTTTAACTCAATTATTAAAGGATGCAAAAGAATTTCAACATTCTAATCCAAAAGAAGTCGTAAAAAGAGCGAAAGCTGTAAAACCCGATTCTTTGGCAAACATTAGTTATACCTCAGGAACTACTGCCGATCCCAAAGGAATAATGCTTACTCACAGAAATTATACTGCAAATGTAGAGCAGGCACTCACATTAATGACTATACCAACTACATACCGGACACTCATTATTTTACCACTTGATCATTGTTTTGCACATGTGGCAGGCTTTTACAGCTTTATGGCTTCGGGTGCAAGTGTAGGTACAGTTCAGGTTGGCAAAACAGGAATGGAAACATTAAAGAATATTCCTCTCAATATCAAAGAATTTCAACCAAACTTATTATTAAGCGTTCCGGCACTGGCAAAAAGTTTTCAGAAAAACATAGAAAGTAACATCCGTGCACAGGGACCTTTCGTTAACTGGCTGTTCAATACAGCACTTAAAATGGCTTATTCCTATAACAAAGAAGGGTATAATAAAGGTCAGGGACTTCAAATTCTAAATAAACCTCTTTTGGTATTGTTTAACAAAATAATCTTTAAAAAAATCAGGGAAGGCTTTGGCGGAAAACTTGATTTTTTTGTTGGAGGAGGCGCCTTACTTGATATTGATTTGCAACGTTTCTTTTATGCTATCGGGATTCCGATGTTTCAGGGTTACGGTTTATCTGAAGCAACTCCTATCATTTCATCAAATGGATTGAAAAAGCATAAACTAGGTTCTTCCGGTTATCTGGTGAAGAATTTGAAACTGAAAATATGTGATGCAAATGGTAAGGAATTACACAACTTTGAAAAAGGAGAAATCATTATCAAAGGGGAGAACGTGATGGCAGGATATTATAAAAATATAAAATCAACAGCTGAAACAATTATAGATGGTTGGTTACATACAGGTGATTTGGGATATATGGATAATGATGGATTCCTATATGTAGTAGGGCGTTTTAAAAGTTTGCTTATATCAAGCGATGGAGAAAAATACAGTCCTGAAGGAATAGAGGAATCGATGGCAGATAATTCTAAATATATTGATCAGGTGCTGCTATATAACAATCAAAATTCATACACTACCGCACTGATAGTTCCGAATAAAGAAGCATTGAAAACATATGTTCACACGAATAAATTTCAACTGGATTGGGACTCAATAGAAGCAAAGGAATTGGCACTGAATAAAATCCAGTTAGAGATAAACGAATACAGGAAAGGAGGTAAATTTGATGGAATGTTCCCTGAACGTTGGATCCCTTCGGCTGTAGCGGTGATCGGTGAACCATTTACCGAGCAAAACGGATTAGTTAACAGTACTATGAAAATTATGCGTGGAAAGGTAGAAGAACGATATGCACAACGAATTAATAGCCTATATTTAACAGGAGCAAAAAGTATTGATAATAAAGAAAATATTGAAGCCCTGTAATTGTTTACCATTTACTATTTACCATTTGTCGGTATCAATAGTTGTTTACATTTAATTACAGAGCCAAGAACCAAGAGTCAAGAATAAAGTCATCAGAACATATAACACGGAACGCGAAACACGGAACATTCGACTATAAGATAGCAGTAATCAGACTGCATATGCTTTCTAAAAATTTAATGTCCGTTTCGTCCAGTACATCATACCGTTCACTGTCAACATCAAGTACTCCCACTACTTGATGTTGATTGTCAAAAACAGGAATGACAATTTCGGCAACCGAACTGCTGCTACAGGCAATATGTCCTGTAAAAGTGTTTACATCGGGGACCAGTAAACTCTTTGACTCTTTCCACGCTGTTCCACATACTCCTTTTCCAAATTTAATACGGGTGCAGGCTATTGGACCCTGGAATGGGCCAAGCACCAGTTCGTCGTTTTTTACCCAATAAAAACCAACCCACCACCAGCAAAAGGTTTCATGCAGTGCTGCTGACAAATTTGCCAGGTTTGCAATTAAATCTGCTTCTCCTTCCATCAATGCTGACAATTGAGGAATTAAGGAATTATAGGTTTCATTTTTGTCGGCACCAGCCAATCTGAATAATTCTTCTGACATGTGTTTCCAATTTTTAGTACAAAAGTACATTAATCCGGGATATATCATCCAAAATATTCAAAATCCTACACTGAGTACCAGAAAGAATATAATGTTCTATTCTTTTGAATTTAAAATAAGACATTTAATTGTTCCTATTACTTATATTTATTTATTAATAAAATATTCTATCATATTTATATGATCTTTGAAGAAAATAAATTAAATAATTTTGTTAATTGGAAATTATTACTTTCCTTTGTAACTTTATTAACATATCGGCTTAGGTAACTTCACCATTTAAACTATAAACTAATAATAATTGAATTATGAAAAAGAATTTCTTCAGATTGATTTCCTTAAGTTTATTGCTGTTTTTATCGGCGTATTCAGGAGCTCAACAAGTTCAACCAATACCTGTTGATCCGAAAATAAGGTATGGAAAGTTAGATAACGGGATGACGTATTATATTCGTGCAAATAAAGAACCTAAACAACGGGCGGATTTTTATATTGCTCAGAATGTTGGTGCAATTCTGGAAAATGACAATCAAAACGGATTAGCCCATTTTCTGGAACATATGGCCTTTAATGGTACCAAAAATTTCCCCGGAAAAGGTGTTATTAATTATCTGGAGAAAATAGGTGTAAAATTTGGCGCCGATATCAATGCCCATACTTCCCTGGATGAAACAGTTTATAATCTTTCAGATGTACCTACTGTCCGCGAGGGTATCATCGACAGTACCTTGTTGGTATTGCACGATTGGTCAAACTTCATTGCATTGGAAGATACTGCTATAGATTTACAACGTGGTGTGATCCGTGAGGAATGGCGTACAGGTGCCGGAGCCGACAGAAGGATGTGGAAAGAATCGAATAAGCTAAAATATCCGGGTTCGAAATATGCCATCCGCGATGTCATTGGAGATACTGCCATCATTAATAATTTTGATCATAAAACTATACGTGAGTTTTATAAGAAATGGTATCGTCCCGATCTGCAGGCAATCTTAATAGTAGGTGATGTGGATGTTGATAAAGTGGAGGCTAAAATCAAGGCCTTGTTCAGCGATATTCCCAAAAAGGAAAATGAAGCCGAACGAACCATCTTCCCTATATTTAATAACCAAAAGACGATTGTTTCTGTGGTAAAAGATAAGGAAGCCCGCATGACAAGGATAGAGCTGGAATATAAGCACGATAAGCTCCCCGATGCTGTAAAATTGTCGATGAACGGATATGCCTTCAGTACCATAAACGAACTTATTTCAAGTATGATTGGCAATCGTTTCGAAGAGATCACCCAACAGGCCGATGCTCCTTTTGTAGCAGCATATGCCAACTATGGTGAACTGGTTAAATCGGAAGATGCATTCCAAATGCTTGCCATTCCCAAAGAAGGGCAGGAGTTGAAAGGCTTGAGTGCTTTATTACTCGAAGCAGAAAAGATTAAACGTTTTGGGTTTACTAACTCCGAGTTGGAGCGTGCAAAAACCGATTACATGAAAAATATTGAAAAGGCCTATAACGAAAGGGATAATCAGAAAAACGGTGATCTGGTGGAAGAATATGTACGTAATTTCCTGAACCAGGAACCTATTCCCGGAATTGAATGGGAATATCAGACAGTACAGGCCATGTTACCCCAACTTAAACTGGACATGGTGAATCAGGTAGCCAAATCGTACGTGACCGATACAAATATGATTGTATCCATTATGGC
>Ga0302191_10001965_pt1 | contig 13029 bp, 9 predicted proteins | sample II_Bog_E3_1_FD_198775 | JGI IMG/M metagenome (GOLD analysis project Ga0302191, IMG submission 198775) | Peat permafrost microbial communities from Stordalen Mire near Abisko, Sweden - II_Bog_E3_1 | ecosystem: Environmental > Terrestrial > Soil > Wetlands > Peat | place: Sweden: Abisko, Stordalen...
CGTTCAGATCCACTTCCACCCACTCCGGCTCGCTCGCTTCAACGAACAAATCCGCCTGTTCCGCGCTCGGCGGTGCCCCTCAGCGCTTGACCCCCATGCGCCCCTGCTTGTCCATCGCGCCCAGCCACGCCACCACGCGCTGACGCCGGCCGCGCGCCGTCCGATAGCTCTCCACCAGTGCCCAATAGGCCTGCCGCCTGCCGTCCTTTTCCCGATAGCATCGCCGCAGGTACATACCCTCATGCTACGAATGCAAAACTCGCGCGCAATGGCCTTGGTCGTCACTACATCGGCTTTTTCCCAACAAACGTGGCCTTGCTTGAAGCATCTGCGCTCATGGCTGTTGAAAAGAAAAGGGCCGCCGAGCTATCTCAGCGACCCGCACCTGCTCCAAATGAACCAAGAAAGTTACACTACAATCCAAACTGCGGAAGTTGGGCTAGATTTGGCAGGCCTATTTTCAGATGTCTTTTGCCTCTGCCAGCTCTTCCATGCCTCGCGCCGGCAGGTACGGCACCGCTTGAATTCGCGACCGTTGCGGTTCTCGACAACCACGTTGTCCCCGCTCAGAGGATGGCCGAGCTTGCAGAATTCGAGCTCCGTGCTGACGAGCGGCCCCTGTAGCCGGTGATGCGCCGGGTTGCAGCAAGCCTTCCCAACGCATCCTGGCACCTTGCGGGACAGAATCCGGTGGTTGGGAGGAATCATCCCGACGAACGATTCCCAGAACACCCACTGGGCAGGACGCTGGCCGTCGCCGCAGCGGAGCACTCCATACCCTTCTTTGCTGAGCGCACCATTCCACACCCAGGATCCACGGCGGCCGATCGTGACGCGTCCCATGAGGCTCGCCTTACTCACGATTTTCATTCCATTGCCTCCTCTCGAATGGGTTGCAGCCGTCCGTCCTGCCCAATTCTGAAGCGACTTGCGAATTGCGTCCGTGCCCGAGGGGCTCGGCCAATGTTCGGATGAGCGAAGTACCCGTCTTCAGCGGCGATTTCTCGTCGGGTGGCGGAAAGTGTTTGGGTATGTTTAGGCATTTTGGTGGAGGAATTCGCCGGTCGCCGATTTAGTCACCAATCGTCCCCGTTTTGGAAGCGGTCGTATGCGGCTCCGTGCGGGACGGATACAGTCTACATCAAATTGATTGTAATGGGGTTATGCGGATTGATGCGGGGGAGTGCGGTGCGGTGCGGTGCGGAGGGGCCAAAATCACTTTTCGAGTCAGGTGCATTCAACCGGGCTCAGCCACCTATCCGCTGATTCGGTCCGTTATTTATCCCGGTATCCCCAATTCTCGCCGATTAGCGACGATTGGGCTGCCGGAGCCTTCGACGAGCACCGGGCACAAAACCACAGTGGGCATAACGTGTCTACGGCAAAGGTGTGGCGGGTGCAATGCCGTCTCCGTTTTGACCATAGAATGCGCCTGATGGTGCGGGCCCCTTTGATTCGATGGTCTTTATTGGTGGCGGAAAGGTGGAAGCTACTTGGGCGCATCCAGTTTCAGTTGTTTGCAGGACCGGCTACGCATGCGGGCGCGAAATCCCAGCGGGATGCGCCGCGTGCCGGCCTCAGGCGGCGGGTTCCAAGTCTGGCTCGACTTCCAACTTTCGCTGAATCCTGAGGACATGACCGGGCAGCGACTCCGGATTCAATTCAACGTAGTTGCGCGGCCCGTTCCACTGGTAGCGGCTCGCAGTGAGCAGATCTTCAACTTCGTAGGGCGCATCCTGAGGAATTTCCAACTCCTCCAGGGGTAAGGTCACGAATCCGGCCTGGGTGAATTTCGGGTCGAGGTTGACGACCACCACGATGAGATTGGCGCGATCTTCCGACTCCTTGCTGTAGCAGAGGAGTTGGTCATTGTCGGTGAAATGGAACTTCAGCGACCAGTCGCCGTGCAGCGCCAGATTGCCTGTGCGAATGGCATTGACGGTGGTAATGAAATCGCGGAGGCTGTCGGGGCGGTCGAGATTCCAGGTGCGAATCTGATACTTCTCGGAATCGAGATACTCTTCGCTGCCTGGGCGCGCGGGGCGATCTTCAAGCAGTTCAAATGCCGGACCGTAAATGCCGTAGTTGGAGCCCAGTGTAGCGGCCAGCAGCAGCCGAATGGCGAATGCGGGCCGCCCTCCAACCTGAAGGAACTCGATCAGGATGTCGGGGGTGTTGGTCCACTGGTTGGGGCGGAAGAACTCGCGCACCGGTGTCTGGGTAAGCTCGGTGAGGTAGGTGGCGAGTTCGGTTTTGCCGATGCGCCAGGGGAAGTAGGTGTAGGACTGGCTGAAGCCCAGCTTGGCCAGGCGATACATGATTTTGGGGCGCGTGAATGCCTCGGCCAGGAAAAGAACCTCGGGATGGTCCCGCTTGATTTCCGCGATAACCCACTCCCAGAATGCAAAGGACTTGGTGTGGGGATTGTCGACGCGGAAGATGGTTACGCCCTGGCGAATCCAGAAGCCGAATACTTCCTTCAGCTCTTGCCACAAGCCTTGCCAGTCTTCGCTCTCGAAGTCGAAGGGGTAGATGTCCTGGTATTTTTTGGGAGGGTTTTCAGCGTACTGAATGGTGCCGTCGGGGCGTTTGCGAAACCAGTTTTCGTGGTCGGTGACGTAGGGATGGTCGGGGGCCACCTGAAAGGCTATGTCGAGGGCAACGAAAAGGTTGAGGCTCCTGGCTTTCTGGACGAAGCTATGGAAGTCATCGAGGGTACCCAGGTCACTATGAATGACCTTATGGCCGCCGGCCCCGGATCCGATGGCCCAGGGACTGCCCGGTTCGCCGGGGAGCGCCAACGGGTTATTGTTGCGCCCCTTGCGGAAGGTTCGGCCGATGGGATGAATGGGCGGAAGGTAGACGACATTGAAGCCCATTTTCGAGATATAGGGCAGGCGCGCTTCGCAATCGGCGAAGGTGCCGTGTTCTCCGGCCCTGGAAGCTGCGGAGCGGGGAAAGAACTCGTACCAGGCGCTGAAACGCGCGTGATCCGGATCGACCACAATTGTGGCTTCGGAGTTGGAGTCTGTGGCGAAGCGCTTATCGGCATAGCGCGACATGGTCTCGTGGAGCGATGCGTCGGTGGCCTGAATTCGGAGTTCCGGTTTATCGGCGGGGGAGCGCAACAAGTCAACTTGTTGGCGGAGGTATGCGGCATCCGAGGAAGCAGCGCGACCGGCTGCAGCTTCGATCAGGTCAGCGCCGATCCGATAGTCAAGGAAGGTATCGGCTTCCGCCGCGACGCGTTTCAGAAGGTCGCGACGCCAGGTTTCAAAGTGGTCTACCCAACCCTGCAGCTTGAAACCGTACTGCCCCAATTCCGTAACTTGAAACGATCCCGTCCAGCGGTCGTTGCCCAGCGGCTGCATGGGTATCTCGGTCCACTCGTGGGAGGCCCTGTGGTGAAAAGAAAGCGAGGCGGCAATCGAGTCGTGCCCGTCGGTAAAGATATCGGCTTCGACGCAGACCCAGTCGCCCAAAATGCGCTTCGCGGGAAATCGGCCACCGTCGATCAGCGGGGAAATCCCTTCAATCACTACACGTTTACGGCCATTGCCAGTTATAGTCGCCATCTTGGTTCCGTGTTCCTTTATTGCACCAATTATCTCCTGCAAAGTTTACGCTCCGCTTCCTTTTTGCTCAATCAAGCTCCGGTAGAGTTCTATGGTCTGGTGGGCAATTGCCGTCCAACTGAAGATGTCTTCCACTCGCCTTCTTCCGGCATCGCCGAAGCGGCGGCATTGTTCCGGATCGCTGAGCAGTTGGTGGATTCGCGATGCCAGATCGCGCGCGAACTGCTCGGGATGGGTGGGAAAGCTGGTTTCGGGGTCCTGGTCGAAGGGCACCAGGTAGCCCGTTTCCCCATCGACCACCACTTCTTTGATGCCGCCCGTAGCGCTGGCGACTACCGGCGCGCGGCACGCCATGGCTTCCAGATTGATGATACCGAAGGGCTCGTAGACCGACGGACAGCAGAAGACCCGGGCGTTCGAGTAGAGCTGGATCGCCTCCGGCTTGGTGACCATCTTCTCAATCCACACGATCCGCGGATGGTGGCGCCGGGCCTGCTCGACTTTCTCGCGCAACTCGGCCGCAATTTCGGGCGTGTCCGGCGCGCCGGCGCAGAGTACCACCTGGGTCTGGGCCGGCAGATAACGGATAGCGTCGACCAGATGCGTGACGCCCTTCTGGCGGGTGATGCGGCCTACGAAAAGAACATAGGGTTGCGCGGGGTCGACACCGTATTCGGTCAGGGCCGAGGTTTCCGAGGTCTTCTGGTATTCGGCAAGATCGATGCCGTTGTAGATGACATGAATGCGGCTCGGTTCGACCTCCGGATAGGCGCGCAGAATGTCCGCCCTGGTGCCCTGGGAGACGGCGATGATGGCGTCGGCATCGAAAATGGCCGTTCGCTCCATCCAGGAGCTCATGGCGTAGCCGCTTCCGAGTTGCTCGGCTTTCCAGGCGCGCAGGGGCTCCAGCGAGTGTGTGGTCAGAACGAATGGAACTCCATAGAGCTTTTTGGCGAGATACCCGGCCATGGAAACATACCAGGTGTGCGTATGCACGATGTCGATGCCCTGGAGCGCCTTGATCTGGGTCAGATTCAGGCTGAAGGCTTCCAGCGCTCCCTTGAATTTGGCTTCGGTACCCAGCGTGATTTCGCTCCACGGCTCCGCGCCGCGAACGTGCAGGTTGCCCCGGTCCCAGTGCTGGTTTCCCCAGCAATGAACCTCGACCTCAATCTCTTTTGCGAGTTCACGGCTCAGGTAATCGACGTGGACTCCGGCTCCCCCGTAGACCTGGGGAGGATATTCGCGTGTAAACAAGCCGGCACGCATGGGTGGTTCCTCCAATTGACTTCAAGACCCGGACGGGGCGGATGGCTCAATCGCTGGAAAACTCATTCAGGATACAGGAGTTGATGGCATCGGACCGACGAGGGTCATCTTATAACGCGAGCTTGGTTTGGGTAAATAAAGCGGGGCCAGACATAGGTTCAATCGCTGAAAATCTGACAATGGATTTGAAGAGGTGGTAAGTCGGACTCAACAAACTCTGCCGCCTTCGCATCATCGCCCGATCGCGGAGTATCAGGGATTTGTACGCCTAAGGTCTCGGGCAATCCCGTCCTTTGTTGCTCCAGGTGGCAGGCTTCCGCGCCGGAAGATTGCCAACGGCAGACTCAACTTTTGTGCGGTCCAAGGCAAAACGAGTATTCTGTATGAAACAGTAAAAGACGAGAGTTCATCCTTATGGAAAAGACAAACTCGTATATTCAACTGAACGAGGCGGAGCTGTCGAGCAAGATTTAGAAACGATCAAGCGCGCAATTAGGCACATGCAGGACAGGCAAGACCCTGATGCCTACGCCAAACTTCTGATTGTTGAACTTGGGATCGACCCTGCCAGCGAATCATTCAAAAGGCGAATGGCCGCCTTTCGTCGTGCGTGTAATCTGCCGGACTAACGAACCTTTATTGCCGAAATCCGCGCAGTCATTGCCGACTGTTCTTCTCTTGTCATTGTGGAGAACTTTTCTCGCACTAAATCTAGCGTGTCTTCAACCACTTGCTCACGCATCTTCCTCTTCTTAGGAAGAGAAGAGAGGTTCGCTGAGCGCGTTGTTCTAATCCGTGGCCTGGCCGCAACTCCCATAATTGAACTCCTCTCTCCGCCCAAAATGCATGGAATTTGGTGCATTCCATCCAATTTCAGATCAATAACTTACAGCAATTCTCCCACTTCCCGCGTCTTGTCAACCGCTTGCTACTTGCTATAGTTGCACCATTGGTACAGCGAAGTCAATATTCTACGTTGCATAATCTGGAATGGTTCCCAGAATCAATTAGTTGGTCGCTCACTGCTAAGAGCGATTACCTGCTACCAATGATTAGCTACTACGAGCGACCAGATTGAGATTGATCCCATTTAGAAGTAGCTCATTGCCCGCGTCAGTAGGATGATTGTTGCGTTTTCCCTGAAGCCCGCCCGCAATGCTGTGCTCGGTCGCATGGCAGAGTTCCCCGCAAATCCAACCGGCTTCGATCGATACGAGAACTTCAAATTCCGCGTCAAATGGGACAGTGCCTACTTTGCCGGAATCTCGCGCGTCACGGGACTGATTCGGACCACCGGCGTGGTCGAGCATCGCGAGGGAGGTGATCCCTCGACCAGCCGGAAATCCACCGAGCTGACGCAGTTTGAGCCCATTACGCTGGAGCGCGGGCTGACCGACGACATGGCCTTTGAAGACTGGGCCAACCTGGTGTGGAAGCTGGGCGCCGGCCTGGGTTCCGAGATGTCGCTGAACGAGTTCCGGAAGGATATCCTGATCGAACTCTACAACGAAGCAGGGTAACTGGTTCGCGCGTACCACGTGTACCGCTGCTGGCCGTCGGAGTATCAGGCTCTTCCCGATCTGGACGCCGGCACCAACGCCGTTGCCATTAAGGGCATCAAGCTTGAAAACAAAGGCTGGGCGCGGGATTTGCTGTTGACGGAACCAGTGCAAACTGAGAACCGGATTAAAAACTGCCCAGGGAATCCACAAAGTCATATGCATGACGAGTCTTTCTGGTTAGCTTAAGGGCATGTATCCGAGTGATTTGACAGATATTCAGTGGGCCAAGCTTGAGCCTTTGCTGATTTCGACTCGGGGAGAAGGTCATGCAGGAGGGCGGCCGCGCAAGTATCCACTGCGGCATGTCGTCGATGCCGTTCCATACGTGGTGAAGACGGGTTGCCGGTGGCGGCAGATGCCTGCCAACTTTCCTCCCTGGGAGACTGCCTACCAGCAATTCCGCGCTTGGCGCCAGAGCCGTGTATGGGAGCGGGTAACCAAGGCTCTACGCGAACAAGGGCGCAAGGCGCAGGGCCGAAACGCTACGCCTACCGTGGCAATCGTCGATTCTCAATCCGCCAAGACGGTGCTAAAAGGGGCGGCGCGGTTATGACGCGGGCAAAAAGATCAAGGGTCGAAAGCGGGATATCGCGGTAGACACGCAAGGCAATTTGCTGGCGGTAATTGTTCACTCGGCTGGCATCCAGAACCGCGTTGCTGCTCGTGCCGTGCCGATGCGCTAATTTTGCCTCTGCGAAACCATCCAAACCGTGTTCGTGGACGGCGGCTACACGGGCACGCTGATCGACTGGACCAAACAAATGTTCGGCTACACAGTCCAGGTAGTCAAGCGCACCGACCAGCATTTGTTCAAGGTTTTACCCAAACGTTGGACCGTCGAGCGCACTTTTGCATGGCTCAACTGGTCTCGCCGCCTATCCAAAGACTACGAAATACGCCACAGCTCAGCCGAAACCATGATCCATATCGCTTTCGCCAATCTGCTGCTACGACGCAACGTCAGTTTTTAAACAGGTTCTAAGAAAATCAACGAGAATCGATGCGTCGAAGACGGCGATCTCACTCATCGAGCCCGGCAAAAGAACACTTTCCGCCGTATTTCTCCATCAAAGCCTTAAAGCTCGCCAGACGCCCCGTTTCGAGCTTCGACATCCGCGCCTACTTTGCGCGCGGCTTGCCGTCCGTTGCACGGACGGATTTGGCGGGGACTTTGGCCGGTGCAAACTCCTTCCACAGTCGTCTCGATCCCGGCGATTGCCCTTAGTCCGGAGGCGGGTAGAACGGGAGCTTCTCGTTCTTTTCGTTGGCGCGCTTCACGGTTACATCGTCTAGCAGCAGCGCGGGCGCGAGTACGGTCTGCGGCACATCGCCAAAGTAGTTGGCCACAAAAAGGTCTTTTCCCGCGGCTACGACGTCTGAGCGCAATGCTCGCTGATCCAGATCGTCGAGCGCAGCGCCCCGCACCAGTTCGCGCTTGCCGGCCGGGGTGCCATCGGGGCTTACTCGATAAAGCAGCCTCGGTGTAAGCTCTGCGCCCAGAGTGGCTACATAATAGACGTTCTTCAGTCCGCGATCCTTCGCCAGGTCAAGCAGCTTGGCGTTGAGCGCGTCGTCGGACAAGCCATCCTTATCGGCAACCTGCAGCACGCCTATCGCGGGCCGGGGTGCGGATGTAATGCCGGCGCGGCCATGGCCATTCGATTGCGGAAAGTCCTTTACCGGCTCGCGACCGATGAGGTAATTTTCCAGGCGTCCGGCGGTGACCAGTTTTACCGGCTGCGCCGGCACACCCTCGTCATCTATGGCGTATGCGCCCAGCAGCCCCTTGCCGGAAAAAGCCTTCAGGCCGGGGTCATCCACCACGTCGAGTGACTCCGGCAGCACGCGCGCATGGTAGCTGGAGGCAAAGGCTCCGTTGGTGCGGGCCTCGGTGCCCAGCTTGGGGCGCGTGGCGATTACGCTGTCCGCAATGAGCGCGTGCATGGTGTCCGCGGCGGCATCGGAACTCAACAGAACTGGACCGTGGTACTCCTCTTCCACCAACGGCGCCTTGCGCAATTCCGCGAGCGACGCGATCAGCCCCACGGCATGTTTCTCCAGAACCTCAGGCGTATCCAAATCCTGGAGGGCAATGCCGACTGAGGAATAAGAACGGTCGAGCCTCATGCCGTCGGCAGCCTGTGTGCCTACGCCAATGCCTTCCTGGTAACTGGCCTCCGATTTGCGCACGATGGTTCCCTCGCTGGTGACAAGCCAGGTTGTGATGGCGCGCGCCTGAAACTCAGCCTGCGAGTACTCCACATCGTGCTGGGTGGCCTTCACCGCCGCATTGGTTCGGTAGATGCCGCTTGCTTTGGCCATCCTCTCCGTCCATGCAGGCTCGTCCACGGCCAGCTTCGCGGGGTCGGCGAGGGAGATTGCCGGCGTCTCTTTGCTGAAGTCGTCCGCCTGCGGCGGCGTCTGCACCTGCTTGAGCGCGGCCTGCTTCTGCGCGTAAGCCGCCAGGGCGCTCTTGTAGGCCTGGTCGGTGGCAGTCCATAGCGCGGAACGCACGGCGATGGGGTCGTTGTCGAGGCCGACGAGTTGTAGCGAACCGTCTCCGCGCCCGCCAGAGCTGTCGGTCTTGGAGTCGCCTACGCGCACCGTAATGCGAGCGATGCGACGGTCGCCGCGCTGCGAACCTTCGCTTGCGCCGAACTCCGCCTTGGTCTCGAAGGTGTCTACGTCCTCGATGCGGTATTGGATATAGAAAGGCTTCTCAAATCCCTTCAACTGGAGATCGGCCTTGCTGCGATCCATCTCCTCGAGCATGGCTTTCAGCAGCGGATCTTTCTCGGCATCGGCGCGGGTTTGCTGCGCCGACGCGCCGAGGCAAGCGCCGCCCAGTAAAGCTGCCAAAATCCCAGACATTGCAACAAGCCGATTCAACCTCACCGCGCCTCCATAAGAACGATTCCCGCTAGCCTTAGTGGCTTCACCGCGTATTTCCCTCAGGGGCTAAAGCCCACGTCGATATTGCGGTTTCGGCACGACTAAAGTCGTGCCCTTTCAACGCGTAGACCTCTTCAGAGATTCCCAAGACTGTCATCTGTCATCTGTAACCTGTAACCTGTCATCTATCTCGGGATCGGCAGAATCGGTGGCCGCGCCGTTCCCTGCGCCTGCTTCTGCGTCTCCATTTCGCTCACCAGCATTGCCGGAGCGACGGCGCTTACCGGGATGGTGCCCGACTCCGCGCCGCACTCCCCGTTGAATACCTCGCTTTTGTCGCCAGTGGCCAGAATCCGCTTCAACGCGGAAAGCGGCGTGCCCACAATGCTGACGCCGCGCACCAACTCATCCGGACGCCCATCCGCATACACCCGCCACACCACCAATGGAACCACCTGAAAGGCTTGCGGCGAGCGGCGCGTCGTCTCAGAATCGCCGGAGGAAATGTCTTCGAAGTAAAGTCCGTAGGGCTTGCCCTGCTTCTTCGCTTCGTCGATGAGCTGCATGCGCAGTTCGCTTTCCGGCACGCTTTTGGTGGAGGTAACGATCAGGTTGCCCTGGCGTCCCGTGGGCACCCGCCCGGACTGCGCACGGCCGTGGCCGTTCGATGCGCCGAAGCTGGCAATCGGCAGGCGCGACATGAGAAACGTCTTCAGCACACCATCGTCGATCAGGCCCACTCGGCGCGCCTTTTGCCCTTCGTCGTCGTACTCATAGCTGCCGCTCAACCATGTCTTGCCGAATGTGGTCTGCGTGGGGTCGTCGGCCACGGAGAGGAATGTGGGCAGAATCTCGTGGCCTACCTCCTTGGTAAACGTCTGGCCTTCCTCGTCGCCGCGCTGGCGCTGACCCTCAAGCCGGTGGCCCAGCACCTCATGAAAGAACACCGCCGCGGCCCGCCCGGAAAGAATCGCCGGGCCGTCGAAGGGCTCCGTAACCGGCGCCTTGCGCAGGGCTTCCAGGCTCTTGCCGAGCTCGCGTATGGCCGCCTCCAACTCAGCCTGCGCCGGCAAACCCGCCACGGTTTCAGCCTCGAAGGTCTGGGCGCGGTAGAGGTCCATTCCGTCGTCCGCGCGGGTTGCGGCAAACACCACCAGACGCGCCTGCAAGTGTGGCGCAACCACCTGCGACCCTTCAGACGATGCAAAGTAGTCGGTCTCGCTCTGGCCAGTGAGCACTACCACGTTTTGGTAGACATCGGGGTAATCGCGAAAGATTTTTGAGAGCGCCGTAACGCGCTGCTCCCACGCGGCACGGTCGACAGACACCAGCGGAGCCGGCTTGCCCAGATACGTCTGCGGCGGCTCCTGGCTGAAGTCTGGAGAGGTATCTTCCTCCTTGGCGCGCACTTCGGCCTCAGTTTTGACTCTGAGGTAGTTGTCCAGCGCGGTGCCGTACCCGGTGTTGGTGGCCACCCACAAGGAACGAGCCAGCGCCTCGCGATCGTCTGTAAGAGGCAGTTGCAGGCTGTTCACCGCGGAGCCGCGATGTGTTCCGTGGGTGTTGTCCAGCTTGGGGTCGCCGACGCGCACCTGCACGTCCGCGATTCGTAATTGGCTGACCGAGCTAGCCACGACCGCTCCATACTGCGCCTGAATCGACACAAAGCTCGCATCGCTGACCGCATAACTGAGAAAGTAAGGCGGCAGTTGCTTGCTGGATTCCTGATTGCCTGTTTCTTGCCTGCCCAGCGAAGTGAATGCCCGATGAAGCTCAGCGGTCATTGCATCCAGAAGTACCGGCGGGCCCGCGGCCGCGTTCTTGTCGGCGGAGTGGAGCGCGGGCACGATGTGCTGTGCGCAGGCAGCCACCGGCAGGGCTAAAGCCAGAGCGGTTATGGCAAGGGCCACGCCGAAACCGGGCCTGAGGGCGGCGGACCGGTTGGCTGCGGAAGATTTTTGTGGCATAGGTGAACAAGACTCGCGTAAAAACATGTGTGGCCTCAATTGTCTCAGAGTGAGCTGACTCACAGGAAAGGTCCCATGACTTTCATCCGCCGCTGCCTGCTGGTTTGCTGTCTTCCAATCCTGATTGCCGTCGCCGCCCCGCGGTTTGGCGTCGCCCAACAGTCCCCCAACCCCGCGGACCCTGCGGAGCCCGCCCAGATTTTGCCGGACCAAGCGCAGCCGGGCTCGGGTGCAACGAGCGGCCAGGCTTATTCTCTGCCGCCTGAGAAGCTGGGCAAGGCCATCGATCTGAGCCGGATTCGCAACGTGATGGACATTGTGGGTTCGCTGTGGGGCCTGGCTGTGCTGTGGCTGCTGCTCGACTCGCGCCTCGCGGCGGGACTGGAATCCTGGGCTCAGCGCCACTCCCGCCGCCGCTGGCTCCAGGGGCTGCTTTTCTTCGCGGTTCTACTGGTTGTTACCACGCTGGCCAATCTTCCCCTCGACGTGTTCGGCCACCACGTGAGCCGGGACTACGGGATCAGTGTGCAGGGCTGGCCAAGCTGGCTGCTGGACCAGGCCAAAGCGCTGGGACTCTTCCTCGTGATCGGCACTCCACTGCTGCTGCTTTTCCACTGGATTGTGCGGCGCTGGCCCCGTCGTTATTGGATCGCCGCCTGGGTTGTATCGCTGCCGCTGCTGGCGCTTTCCGTCTTTGTGTCGCCGCTGCTGGAACCCATCTTCAACACATACGAACCCCTCGCCAGGAATCATCCCGTCTTGGTTGACGAACTCGAGAAGGTGGTGGCTCGCACGGGTACGAACATTCCGCCGGAGCGCATGTACCTGATGAAGGCCAGTGAAAAGTCCAACGGCCTGAATGCTTACGTCACCGGCCTGGGCGCCACCAAGCGCTTTGTCATGTGGGACACCGCGACAGATCGGTTGCCGGACGACGAAATCCTGTTTGTGTTCGGCCACGAGAGCGGCCATTACGTGCTCAACCACATTCCTAAAATGCTTGCGGGGATGGCGATCGCATTGTTTTTTGTCTTCTGGGCCTGCGCCGGGTTTGCCGGCTGGCTGGCGCGCCATTTCGGCGACCGCTGGCAGTTGGACTCGCGGGACGCCGGGAGGAGCGGCCTGCCGGCTAACGCCGGCGCCGGGCTCGAAAGCCGCGCGGGGTTTGTGGTGCTGCTGTTTGCCGTCTCGGTTGCGGGTTTCGCGCTGGAACCTGCCGGCAACACCTTCAGCCGCCACTTTGAGCACGAGGCCGACGTCTATGGGCAGGAAGCCATTCACGGCATCGTTCCGGACCCGCAAAAAACCGCCGTCGCCGGCTTTAACGCCCTGGGCGAAGCGTGGCTTGAGGACCCCAATCCCAGCCCCTTCATCGAGTTCTGGGAGTACAGCCACCCCTCGGTTCAAACCCGCGCCAACTTCGCGCTGCATTACGATCCGTGGGCGAGTGGCGGGAGGGGCAAGTTCTTCGACAAGTAGAGAATTTGAATTAAAGAAAAAGGGCGATACCGGAAGCTGTTCTGCCGGAACCGCAGGCGGAATGCCTTACGAACTTTCAGCAGGATTGCCGGCAGGTCTTGGCTTTTCATTGCGTACTGCCGGCATCGTCGCCATAGGTGGGATATGGCTCGGGCGCCGCCGATGTCGGCATATTCGCGAGGGTCGCCAGGTCGGCTTGCACCTGTGCCCACTGTTGCGGGTCTTTCTTCGTCGTGAAGGGCATGTCAAGATTGGCGTAGTAAGCCCGAATGTCCGCCTTGATGC
>Ga0302191_10001969_pt1 | contig 13004 bp, 6 predicted proteins | sample II_Bog_E3_1_FD_198775 | JGI IMG/M metagenome (GOLD analysis project Ga0302191, IMG submission 198775) | Peat permafrost microbial communities from Stordalen Mire near Abisko, Sweden - II_Bog_E3_1 | ecosystem: Environmental > Terrestrial > Soil > Wetlands > Peat | place: Sweden: Abisko, Stordalen...
CCCAACCCCTATATATCTCATCCCAAACTAACTTAAAATCATGAAATATAACCTAAGTAATTTTTTTAGATATTATAAATCGTTAAAAAAACATATCAAAAAAGATATAAGATAATAATAATATAAAAAATTCGTCATTTTAAATAGTTCAATTTTAAATGTATTTTTTTATCTTTGAATTTCATTATTAATCAACATCTCCCTCAAACTATTCACATTATTTGTCCACTATTTCCACATCCTGTGATTATTAGGTTGGGTAATCATGAAGAGAATCATAAACCAAAAGTAACCTATTGGCTTAGAAAGTATTGCCAGGGCTAAATTTACTTCGAGCAGACTCTGAGAAAGGAGGAGGAAAGATTGGGTCAATAGCAACTCTTATAACATTCTCAATCATTGGAGGAATCACTCTTGCAAGCACATTACCATCAACTTCTAAACATGGGTTTGAATTTGCTTCGATGAGATAAGGATTGAGTTGGTCATCCAACATAAAATCTAACCCAAATGTCTATATTAAACAGCTAATACTTCGAAAGTGAATTATTTATGATGAGGATTGAGTTTTCTAGCCACAGAGATAATTAACTCAGTGGCTAATCTTTTAATTCTATCGTAAATCGTTTTAAACTTGATCTCCGTGTTGATCTCGATGTATCTTTCCAAATCGGCAAAAGAGACCTTATTAAATCCTTAGAACTTGCCATACTAGTCACCTTTCTTTTGAATTGCATCATTGGTGAGATGAATCAATTTATTTTATAAATTTTTTAAATTATACTCTTTACTAGTAGTACGAACATATCCTTCCTCAAACCAATACCCTTTGATCAAGCCACTGACGCAAGTTATCAGAATATAACAGCGGATGTCAAATTTGCGTTTATTATATAGAAAAGGATTCTACATATATTTTTGGATAATAATAGTGCGATTAGAACTACATTTTTGACCTACAATATTTTTAATTTCATTGATAGAGCTAACTACCTATATTCCATTTCCCCGATTTGAATTTTCTCCTGGTTTCAAAATCCATATATTGGTGATAGTTTTTGAAGCTTTATTTTTTTGACTCAGTTCTTCAAAATACTTACTAAATTTTTAAAACTATGGATCTGTAATGCCTTTGGTAATTAGAAACGTAACTGGTATGACGCTAAATACATCTTTTCCAAGTCTAGATAATGTAACATTTACTTGGAGTAATATTTGGACATCGATAAGAAAAGGAATTTCTTAGAATGAAGATGTAGACATCCAGGGACATGATTTACCATTTTTTTGTCACACTTTTTCGGTATTAGTTAAAATTCTTATTTATTCAAATATTTTTAATAATTTTATTAAAAGTGTCTATTATTTAACTTTGGGGTAAAATTCAGATAATTTTCATTGAGCATTGACTCATCGTATTAATTGAAAAGTGTAGTATTTTTGCCAATTATTTTTGCAAAATTAGAATATTTTTTTTCAGTTTTTTTTCGTATTTCCTGATTCGTTGATTTGATATTAAGTATATGAGGGATGTATTCTTATTTTAGTGAATTTATATGTTGATGCTCTGGCAATAAATTTATTGACTTATTTCTCTTCCACTCGGTCCAAACTAAATGACAACTTTCAATATCTGTAACGTTTTTAAAGGACCACCAAGGTCTTGTTTTTATAATACTCTTTACGAGTAATCCATTATTGCCTTTACAAATATAGGCTTTGTACTGAGCTTCCTCTTAGGGCTGGATAATAATTCTATTTGTTAAGCAAACTGTCATTTGAAACTCTCGATATTGCATAAAATTGATCATTTTTTTGACTTCCTGTTTATTTTTACTAAATTATTCATTGTTGCCTTGCTTTTATCGATGAAGAGTTGTGTCAACGACCGTCTCCCTTCGTTTGCTATATTTAATCATGCTATAATTTTATCTTTGGGATTGACGGGGTATTAATTTGTGCTGAGGATTTTTATCATTGAGAGCTGCTATTTATTTCTGATTTATTTCAGGCAATAAATTGACCTGCTCTGTAGTGCCTAATCTTTCTGGCTGAATTAGCTCTTGCTCAGTCATAATATTGGGATAACTTTTAGTGTAATCAAGCTTCTCTTCGCACTTATCCTATTTTAATTTCATTCTTTTGAGTTCTCGAAATATTTTTTCCTTATTCCCACTACTTATAATTTTGTCTATCTTTTCATTGGATTGTTCTAAAATCTCTTTAATCCTTGTGTTATTTTTTGAGTGCGATTTTCTTTTAATATTTTAATGATTATTCATTGATATGATTTAGTGCCCATTAATCTTTAAAAAATTTAATTCTTCATTTATTTAGCCTGCACTATTTACTGTTTTTTATTTGCTGAGCATTGAGATTAATATTTTCGGTTCCTTGCATGACTCTCTGATTTTGTATGGTTATTGTCTTTCCTTGGTGAGAGCAAGAGTGTTTCCGTAAAACAAGTCGTTTTTATTAAACTTCGTTGATTTTATGAATGGATTATGCATATACTAACTATTTTCTATCTCAGCTATCAGATAACAACCTAATTATTATAGAAATTATGCCTTGACAATTTTTTGGTTTGGTTCGAATAAAGTTCAACATGACCGAAGTCTACAGAAAGATAAAATTTAAATAAAATGAAATGAATTCAAAGATGAAGAGGTGAAGGATTGATCAGAGTTGGATTGTTACAAATCATATATCAGAGACCAGTGCTTAAGTTATCATCATCTAATATCCTTCAACTTTATAAATTAATTATAAATATAGATTCAAATCTGTATTAATTAATTTTTGATTTAAATTGAGCAACTAAACGGATTAATTATTTTAAAATATCATGAGATAAGGGTTTAAATTATAAGAACATCACTTAGTGTTAATTTTTAAGCAGGACCCAGTTGATGATGATTATGTTAGGAGAAGCGACTACATGCTTTAATGAGCTTATTTTCTTTTTAGGCAAGGTAACGAAATCAATTAATGATAGAGCAGTGTTCCAAATATTAAAATTAAGAAGCCAATCCCTTTCAAAATATTCACTACCACATTCGTACTCTATAAATGATATTACTCACGATCCACTCCATAAGTAAGAGTCATTATTATGCCAAACAGCCAAATCAAGACTGTTCTACACACATCAGCCAAAGATCGAGAGACTGGAGATATTTTTTTAGAAACTGTGACAGCTATGGGCACAGAAATTGCAATAGATAGAATAAGCCCAATGCTGAGCAAAAATAGAAATTAGCTGTTGTTAATCTCCCTCCAAAAATTGGAAATATTTTAAAGATAATAACTGTCTTCCACCTTCACACACTGGCTATGATCATTCCATGGGCAGGGAATATACTGAAAAGCAAAAGTGAGGGGGCCCATGAGAATCAATCCAAATAGTCCCTCTAAAAATACCATTTTTAGTGGGCTCATCTCGTATTTGTTGAAAATCCATTTTTCGTAGACTAATCCACAGCTATTAAATGCAATGGATGCCAAAAGCAAAGCAACTCCGATAATTTAACTTGCTGAGTCTTGACCTCCTGAACTACTTCCGTACACGACAGCGACTACTTGCACGCTTGTTATCCCCAGAAAAGCTAAAACGCAGCCAAGAATTGACACTGAACTAAAAATTCTGTTAAGAAAACAGCGCGAAAGAAGAGCAGTTGTGATAATATTACCTCCTCTCGAAATTTGCCAAACAGAACTATCAACCATATTGAGAGCTGTATAACTCAGCAAGGTAGAGAGCAAATCCATTACTGCTGGAAGAATAATAAGCCACTCAGATGCTGGTTTTTTCTCCTTAAAAATGTATTACATTTTTTCTTTCTTTTATCTTAAGTACTGGATCAAATATAGTAGCCCAACTAAAGTCTCTCCTATGAGCATGCAAACAGTCTGCATAAATGGATGGAAAAATTTCGCCTGCGTATTGTCATCAACTTGTATATTTTGTAACTTGAGTTCTTGATTAATAGGTGGATACGGATGGTGTTGATGGCCCCGAAAAGGACGAGTATTGGAACTAAGGCCAGTATTAAATTACTCATATATTATTATACAAATCATAGAAACTTGGTATATCTGCTGATCACACTCTCAATTTTGCGGACCAATGGGTGTACCTCTTCTGATTAGCCTCTCTTTAGACGGAATTGCGCTTATTTACGCTCCAATTCAAAGCCGATTCGACTAGCTCGTAGATTGCTCTTTAATTCCTTGATTTGAGCCTCCATTTCAGTTACAAGTTTTCCCGATTCACTTTAGTTTGTGAGTTATTCATGAATTCTTTTTTTATTAAGTTTTTTGATTTCTTCCTTGGTCTGTAATACTATGGATTCATGTTTTTGAGTAAAGAAATTTTTTATAGTAGTTCTACTTTCCATGATATCCTCGTGAATTTAGTTATGAATATCTTTCTTTTTTTGTATTTCCATCTGTCTATTGAATTCAATGAGTCTGTTATTTTCCTTTCTCATTTTAAAGGCTTCTTCCTGTATTATATTCCTATCTTTATTTTTTTCTTCTGATATGGTGTTCATCTGACTTTCATGGCGCTCTCTCCTCTTTTCATTTTACAGGCGTCTCTCCTCCATCATTTGATTCTTCCTTTCTCGATTTTGGTTCATCTAAAATATGTTTGAAAATACCTGGGCCGTTTAAAGAGCGTTGATGCCTTTGATTGATTCAAGTTAAGATAGCTTATTTTGATTATTTGAAACCTGCCGTAAGATATGATCTTGGTTAATACTGAGCACATTTGTCCTATTTTTTAAAGCCATAGTCTTGTGCTCTTGTCTTACTAATTGTTTGTAGGCAGAATCGAGATATATTTAACTACGCTTCGGCGATTCCCAAATTTGAGTAGTTTAGTTTCTTCCTTTATACATTGATTATAGAACAAAAAGAAACTCCCTCTTAATTAATTTATTATCTATGCAAAATACTTGCAATTATTGATAGCCTAATAGTGTGACAATAATTCTATCTTATTTTTTATCATGTAACTATTAGTAATTTTACGGGTTGTTCAAATTTGTCCGAAAGAAATTAATGAGAAAATAAGATCGTGAAATCCACTTTAGTCAAGAAGGTATTTTGAATATAAATTAGAAATGTAAATGATAAAGATTCCCTTTGCTTTATACAGCGAGGATGGTTGTATGACAGTCGATCAATTTAAAAAATCAATGGGCTTATTGGGAGTCGGCGATGCTGAATATTTGAGCAACCGCATATTTAAGCTTATTACAACAATATCGTACGTATAGTTTATCTAAATCAGTGCACTTTTGAGGAGTTCGTTGAATTTTTAGACAAAATAAACAATGGTAGTTTTGAAGAGAAGGCTGAATTGAGCTTTAATTACCTTGACCGCTAGCGCAAAGGCTTTATCAACTACGATGATATTGAGGTAATAATCAGTGAGATTTCCTTTGTCTGGAATTTTTTGACTGCAGAAAAGATATCTACTGCCAAATCAATTGAACTCATATGCTTAAAATTGGGTATTTCCGAAAATAAATCCATCACTTTTCAAGAGTATTTAGGTAAATACGAACAGACATTCAATTGGTATGATTTCTTCAATAATACACCTAACTTAGCAGCTCATGATATCGCAAAGCAGTATTATACTTCTGTGCGGAACAGCAGTAACGAATTCAAAATAGATCAGATTTAATAATACATTAAATTATTGCATAATTAAATCGAGAGTCTTCTTTATGAGTTTAAGGGTTATAATTATTTTATGCAGAAGAAGAATCAATCGATAATTATGAAGCAAAAAATATTTTCCAGGATATGTCCTCAGTGAAAGGACCTAACTACATTAGTACGCAGGAGTTTCAACTCAAAGGCGACCAAGAATACAACTTTAGGGATACTATTCCATATTTGAGTCAGCAACAGCTGTAAAAAGAAATTGTAAAGGAGGGGGATAATATTTATGAAATAATAGCTAATAAGCTCGAACAGCTAAGTGAAATTTCTGCTAAGCTGTTTTCCAATAAGCAAGGAGGAGGACACTTAGGCAGCTAGAAGCAATCTCGCAAATCATTCATCGAGCAAGAAAGGAAACAGACTTTGCTGAACATCACACGCCCGACAAGCAAGCGTAGAAATATAATTTATTTCGGACATTAAAATTGGAACCTGATGTTAAACATGATGCTGGGTACTCTTTAACTTATCGAGGAATTAGGCTTAGTCTAAAATCGCATTACTACAAATTCAACGAATAAATCGAATTCACATAGGAAGATATACATTGCAAATATTACCATGAACTTATATACAAAAGAAACGACAAGTCAATAAAGGAGATCAGTTAAATCTTTGTTGACTATTCCCCGAAAATATTTTACTACATAAGAAAATATTTCAATATTGATAATAATCAATTTCTTAAGAGTCTTGGACTTTAAAATCTTATTGGCAACCTCCTTATGGGCAAGTTATCTACTCTTTCAGATCAGACCTCTGAAGGTTATATCCAATGATATTCAGGTAAGAGTGGTAGTTTCATGTACTATACCGAGGACTCTAAAATTATTGTAAAGTCTATAAGTCGTTAATAATATAAAAAGCTACGGGAAATCGTATAAAGTTACGTCACTTATATAAAAAACAATCCTGAAACCTACTTAATGCGGATCTATGGACTGTATAAGATGAAAAACAAGAGCAGTAATCGTCAAATCTATTTTATGGTGATTGGAAATGTCTTTGATCGTGAGGTCTAAATCGATGAAAGGTATCTTTCCTCATAATTAAGATACGACATTAAAGGCGCCACTCACAATCGGCAAACGCTTGTGAATGAGGAAGACCTCTTTAGTCATACTATCTTCAACAAAAACATTGCGCTTAAGGATATGGATCTTATTCATAATCACAATCGCGCCTTCGATATCAATATTTCCCTCAAGGAAAAGTATCTTGCTCTTAATTTAGGATATACAAACAAATTTTGAGGGATGCAGAGTTCCTCAAAGCCCATGATATCATTTAATACAGTCTATTGATTGGAGTGCACAACACAACAGCCAATGACTTCGTGCAGCGCCGTGAGATATCTTTGTTTCCAAAATAAAAGAATAAAAGCAGATAGGTGATGAGTAATAACAAGAAAGAAATCTATTTTTTCGGAATAATCGACATCTTAAGCGAGTATACAACAAAAAAGGTCTTTTAAAACACATTTTTAGGAATGTTCAACGATATCAGTTGCAAAAACCCTGAAGAATATTATGACAGATTCAAAAACTTTATCTATAAGTATGTCTTTTCCTGTTGATTATTTGATTTTAAAAAGGCAATGATAAATTATTTATAAGGTTAATATATTTCTATGGGAAATTAAATTTAATCAAAAGGATTCTCTTTTATCATCAAATATATTTGTTTTAAATATTCTCAATTAAAGTAGCATTTTGATTGCTGTAAATCATGAAATCAAACTGCTTACAAACGGTCGTAGAGTTTTTTTCCTCCAGGAATGGTCATCAAAAATTTATAAGATTAAATCTTAAAGTCGTTGTCTTCTTTTAAACTCTTTAACTCAGCATCTGAAAATAGTTTGGGCAGCAATTATTCCAGAGGCTTATTTGTGGGATCAGTATCCTCGAAAAGTTTAAATTCAATTTGCTTTTTATAAAGGATATCATTATACTCTGCTGGATAATTCTAGCTGAAGATATACTTTAGATTAGCCAGGAAAAAGCTAGGATTCAAACGACCTGTTGGCTTTTCAACTTCTCCTTCAATCCATTTATACATATGCACTAACAGATTGGCTGTTGGCTTAGCCTTTAATAAATATCTCAAAAAGCAGTATGTAGAGAAATCGTACCGACTCATTGACCCCAAATTTCGTTGATTTACCTGTTCGAGTGCCCAGTACACAATATCCTTATCTCCATTTTTTAAGACTTAGGGATGCCGCAAAGCAATTTCTCTCAAATTAACGAGGGTCCTACCAATGGATTGTTTGAGTAACTTAAGACTTGAAAGCTCATATAAAATTTCTTCTTGAGTGCGATTAAAAAGAAGTTATCCCTTTTCATTATGAATAGGTTTGATGCCCATTTTATACAGACGATGAGCATGATACTCTTTTCTACGAATTTTATTTTGAATTGTATTATTCCAATAAAGATGGCGGTTTGGTAGATCTTCTGGCAAGTTGTAAGCATAAGATTTAATGGGAGGTTTTATGATCCCTCTTTAGGATAGCACAGGATTTTTTATGAGATTGGGGGTAGTTTGCCTGCGTGATTTGGCTGTAAAATACTCGATTTTGAATAGCAGATTCTTAGTTATGTTGAATGATGAAATCATGAAATATTTTAATTATAGTAATTTATGAATCCACAATATTCTATAATTTATGATGGACTTCAAACAGCAGACTCTAAATAATTTGCTATGACTTTTATTATTAAACATGCCTATATTTTGTTTATTCTTCACTAAATTAGCTACACCAATAAACCAGCTGTGGAAATAATCGCAAGTAATATTAAAAATAAACAATTTCCAAGTCGCCCCCTAAACTACAGAAAATAATGCATTCCGGTTCAAATCTGAAAAAAATAGGTGATTTTGAATCATATTAGATTTTATTGCACATAAGAAAATAATGGCTGAACAAGAATTAAAGGAACTGAGAGAGAAGTTATAGAGCCAAGAAAAAGAATTTCAAAAGTATTTTCGGTTATATAGATCAGTTATCGTTCAGAGTGCAAAAATCTCTAAAATTTTTTAGAAGAGGAATCGCAAAAAAAAGAGCAGTAGATACGTAAGTTAAAGGAGGAATCAATTAACAAAGAAAAGATGTATAAATTACTTAAAGCCGAAAACAATCAATTAGTGAGCGAGATAAGCAATCTTAAAGTAAAAAGTTTATCACTTAGGCTGAAATCAACAAGTCAAATAAAAATGTAGATAATGGCAGTGAAAGCAGACTAAGACAGTTTGAGGAGGATATGAAAAATAAAAATAATTAGTATCGCAAACTTAGCCAAGAGTTTAGTATTAAAAAAAGATAATTTTAGCAGGAGATAGATTTGAAGGTCAAGGAATTGGAACAGAAAAAACAAGAAGTCAATGATCTCAAGCATTAAATTACTGATAAATCAGAAATCATTCTTAACTATGAGCAAAAACTACTGGAGCTAAACGACATCGTCAAGAGGCAGAAGAATTAAAACATTTAAATTAAACAAAAAACTAAATAATTGGATTAGATGGCAACGTCTTATAAAGAAAGATTGTAAGCAAATTAAAGGCAGGCTAAAAAGACGCAAAGAAATAATACTGCTGAAACTGCTCTGGAGAGATAAAAATAAAAATGGGAGGAGAAGATTAAGAAATATGAAGAAAAAATAGCAAGACTTTAAAATACCCTAAAAGATTATAAGCTAAAATTATCAGAATCGAGATTGACTGTATGCCCTTAAAAGAGCAAAAAGGGAGATGAGGACAATTCCAATGCCTTAAAAATTTATTTTGGTTGTGTAATTCTCACTAAACCTTACTATATGAGTCCTTTTATCTAGTTAAACTAAGAAATGAATGCTTTAAAAATGCTCAAATCATCAAGGCACGGATGTTTTGAGAAAGCACTTGGAGCCACAAAGCATAAAGTTGATGCTGTCTCACACGATTCTTCGGTCATTATTACAAACATTGTCACCAAGATTCAAGGTTGCTAAGACGATTATCCTCATTCAATCCTAATTTATGGAGGAAAAAGTATGTTATTATTGATGTAGGAACGGCTAAAAAATCTATTATGGCAGGAATTATCACTAAACTTTTTGATTATTTAAAGGAAAAAGTTCAAAAAGCATCTTACGATTAATTAGAAGCAGTTTTAATTAAAAAATCCTAATAGTAAAGTATGGCTCAGAAATAGCAAGCTGTTGGCCGAGAAGAAGTTCTAAGTCTTCTAAAAAAGCTCATGACTCTAAATACCAGCGACAATAGAAAAAGTGAGAAAAATCTCTTAAGCAAAAAGGTTGAAAAACCAAGAATTCTATATTTTAATCTTCAAATTAAAGATTTTATTCTTTAAATTGCGACAAGCAGTCTGACGCAAATCCCAATGAGATAAAAGTAAATAATAACAACTTTTTACAACAATGTTCTTTATTCAAAACTGCCTGATGTACTTCAATCCTCTTATTCACAAAAGTATATCATTCTCACCATTAATCCCATCGTTGATCAATATGAAGATTGCAAAGGTACTCTAAATGCAACTTTATATAAGCCTCTCTTGTCTTCTCCAACTAAAGATCGTCTTTAGCTCGATAATAACCTTAAGGAAGAGCTTAGTGAACTTGCAAAAAGGAGATTGGAGCAGTATGAAAAATAAATAGAGCAAGGCTCAGTTAAGATAAAAAAAATTGAAGAATAATGCTCGTACTATAAAACTAAATTCGATGAATTATAAAATCGGCTGAAAAACCTCTTAAATACTCACCATGCACAGGTAATTATTTGTATATGCAGAGTTCCTATCTCAAAAAATCCCCAATTTTGTTATCGTATGAAAAATTATTGAAATTTGTTAATGGAGTTTTGGCAAGAAATGGAGAAAAACTCGAATTCGGAAATACCACAAGAATTAATGCATTTGACTTTTAAGACTCTGATTTGGACTTTTAAAGTGAAGTCTTGTGATTGTTGACAACATCAATTCTTATTGCCTATTAAGAATTATAACACTAGTTATTATTGCTTGAGTGCATTAAAGCTATAATATGCAAAAATCACTTAATTATATAAAAATCAAATTTTATAAAATATATTTACAAAAATAGTTTAAATTATCTATAAATATTCACGGTCTGCATATCAGAGGATTATTAAGGTGCTTTACCATTCGAAAGCTTTCTTTTCATGGCCAAAAAGAAAACCATGCTGATTGCATCAAAATCATCAAAAAGAAAAACACCATTAAAAGAAAAGACCAAGTTCAAGGATCAACATTAAGCAAAATAAAATAACAAAGTAATTCGTAAAGACGTTAAAATTAAGAAAATAAAATCACAAACAAAACAAAATGAAAAGAAATGTAAATTGATCGATCAATAAGAAAAAAAATCCATACATCTACAATTAAATTAAGATAAAAGAATATAAAATGTTAACCCATGTAAGACCTTTATTGTGGATGATAAGAATCAGTAAATTAGCATTCAATAAGAATGTCCACATAGTAATAACAAAAAATATGAACTGGATCAAGATTAAATTTAATAGATCCAAAGTAATGAATAATTAGTTAAGGAAAATGAATAAGATATTATTAATAATGAGAATAAAGAAAGTAAAATAGCCATCACTCTGCATGCCTACAAAAACAAAATTTAGCAGAAACCTGATGCTTTTGAATTTAACCACAACTAAAAGCTGTCTTATCAGAGCTAACAAAGCTTAATAGATGATTTAATACCAAATCAGTAAGAAATTCTTTAATGCATTTAAATGCTGAAAGAATGCCTTCCAAACATAAATATTTTCAAGATTATAACTGTTTTATATGTTAATTTAATTTAAAAAAGAGAAAACGGCCAAACCATTAAAAGGGTTCTGGCAAATCCAAAATTTAGCCCTTCATTGCTTGATGGCAAATCCTTGTAGTTAAAAACCAATTCAATGAAGCATTTTTAAGAAAACATGAAAGCAATCAGTTAAGCTGGCACAGATACAGCTAAAAGAAGGTTCTATACTCCCGATGAGAACGAAAATAAATTTTAAACAGAGTAAGATGAAATACGATACAACGAAAAAAAAATAGTTGCAAAAGCTTTTTGCAATCGTGACTATGGAATGGCAGCTTTATAAGATTAAATATTGCATTCAGGGCCAAAAATATCAATGTATTTATTTCGATAAATAGATAAAAAAATAGATATAAGTCAATAGTTTGTGCAGTTGCCACTGAGGCTTATCGAAGGCTCGAAAGATTTTTGATGTATGAATTAGAAAGGAATATCAAACCTTTGAATCGATAAGAAATGCGATCTGTGTACATCATTTTGCTGAATTGCCGCAAAAATTTTGAAACTGAATAGTGTCTAACTTTCTATAAATTTGTCAAGATCGTCTACAATATATGCAGCGTTTCAATTACTGAAGAAGCTGCCATTAAATTATACATTGTGATTCAAAAGGCTTTGAAAGTCAGAATTAGTGAAATTCACCTCGATCGGATCTTCGATACCATGCGTTGCAACAAATAATTTAAAGCCAAGCGTAGTTTCCAAAACGAAAGATTTCAGTTACATAAGATTTGGACAAATGAGCTATAGATAGAGCTATTAGAACTGTATAAACGAACCCAATAGTTAGTAAAAATTAGAGATTACTTCAAACATAAATATCTATAAAATCAGCATCTATTCACTTTGGAATCCTTGAGAAGTAGATTGCATAAAATTCTTCGTGTCGCTCTTCGAAAAGTGAATTGTTTTTGTTAAAAATTCGGACAATAAAGAATTCCAAACCTAATAAAGTTAAACGATGTCAAAGTAAAGCTCATCCTACGATGCCCAGACGCCATAAATGCAAGGCTGCTGCTCGTTGAAATGTACTTGTACGATGAATGCGACATCAAAAGACTGTATCAGACTGTTTCAGCGATAAATGAATTCATAATAATGAAAGATAATGAAAGAATAAATCAGATAATTTAAGCTGAACCTTTGGCCAATTCAGCTTCCTAAAAGATAAAGCATAATGTTATTATCAGCAAAAACAAATTAAAATAGAATTGTGGACAAAAGGGAGATGATTAGATTTATCTCATGGGGAGATAGCAAAACTATCACCATATTGTAAGAGTCGAAAATGGTAAAAATTTGCATTATTATCGAAAGGTGGAGGGTGTCCACAATCAAAATGGTCAAAATAATGGCAAAAATATCAAGTTATAGCAGTAATATCTATGCAAGACTATTTAAGCATAAACAATC
>Ga0302191_10001972_pt1 | contig 12997 bp, 5 predicted proteins | sample II_Bog_E3_1_FD_198775 | JGI IMG/M metagenome (GOLD analysis project Ga0302191, IMG submission 198775) | Peat permafrost microbial communities from Stordalen Mire near Abisko, Sweden - II_Bog_E3_1 | ecosystem: Environmental > Terrestrial > Soil > Wetlands > Peat | place: Sweden: Abisko, Stordalen...
TGCACCACTATGTCATCTATAAAGTCAAGATGTTCTAATAAGTTCCTTGCCCTAGAGATGGATGTAGCGTTCTCCTGGATACCAAAGGTTTATTTTTTATCCAACTGCCTATCGATATCCAAAAAAGCTATAAAAGATTGCATCAATTTTATCAAACTGCAAATGATCCTCACAAAAGACTATGTCCTAAATAAAATTGTGAAGGAATTATCTTTATGACCCCAGATTAATTAATGATATGCAATATTTGCTTAACATAATTTTGCCCCAAATGCTTGTTAGCCAAACATGAAGGAGAGTGTGATCAGAAAGAAGTAGAATTTTTTCAAAATACTCTTCATTATCGTCAATGCAAATCATGTAAATTTATCGTTGAAAGATTTTAAGGCTGTAATCACATGACTTGTCGTTGTAGTCATCAGTTTTGCTATGTTTGTGGTGTAAATTGGGATCAAGCCCACTATGGAAATCACGATTAAAATGGAAATCTTATCGGAATTATCGGAGGAGAACCATAAGAGGGATGTTGTTGCGATTGCCAATGCTGCTAATAGATATGTGGATAAACTTGTGCGTGTATCCTCAAAACGCCTATGAAACTTTTTTTTTTGTTACTTCTTTTGGTCTTCATGCTATTTTTGTTTATCACTAGAGATGTTGTGGTAATTATCGTGATGTTTCTTGTTTCAATTATTGCTGGAATGTTTGGTTACTCTTTTTCTTATCTCTGCTAATTGAACGGGATTTTTTGCTTACTTGGAGTTTTATTTTTTCCAATATGCATGATAGTAGGTGTGGGCATTAGTTTTAAAGAAATTTTTTCTGAAGTTATCTCTGATATCTGTGAATAGGAGTGGAGCATGTATGGTGAAGCATTCACAAATATATGCTAGCTATGATTTGAGTACAATTTTTATTACTATATGATAGCAATTAACAGCTGAATATAAAAATAATTTGCTACTTAAATAATATTTGCTGATATATATGATGAGATTTTATAGGCATTAATAGGTGATTAATTTGTTATTTGTAGCAATCAATGTATGCTAGGTTGCCAAATGATAAGTAAACTCAATATCAAAAACTTGTTTCTGATATAGCAAAAGAAGTATTTACTTATCTAAATCTCGAGTATCAAGTTCATAATATTTCCATCAACTCATAAGAGACATTATATACTGTGTTTGTACCATCTATCAATAAAAATAAATCTCTTGAAAACTATTATATTGGGCATGGATTTGGAGGATCTTCACTCATGAAATTCCCTTTAATTGAACCTCTAATTAAAAAAGGAAATGTGATCTTTTGGGAAATAAGAGGAATGGGTCTGAATACCAAGTTGGAACGATATCCCATATCAGATTTAAGCTAAATATAACATTTTTTTATCTCATCTATCTCTCACATTTTAAAGTATTATCAGCCTAATAATGCTACATTTATTTGTCATTCTTTTAGTTCTTATCTTCTTTTGGTCTTCATCCTTAGATATCCCTACCTAGCTGAAAAACACATTAAGCAACTTTTATTACTATCGCCGATAGGTATCACAATAAAAGAGTAAGACTATAAAAATGAAATAAGAAACTGTTCGGATGTTATTTATAGTATGATCAGTAAGATAGGGTGGACTTTTCACCTCACTTATAAGTCACCCTTGAGGTCCTGTTGTAGTTGCTGTAAAAGTTCACTTATTAACAATCGTCTCATGGATACTTTGCTGGATTAAAAACAAAAATAAATTATGTGTCGATTTGTATAAACATTAATTCTACTGCCAGATGGTAGTTAATCTCTATTCTTTTAGTATTTCGAGTCGAGGGTCTTACCAAGAATAGCATTGTAGCCATTATTTGTAAATGAGCCACCTGTAAAAATAATTATGGCATATGGAGGTATCCATGACTGGGTGGATAAAACTGGAGCTCTTAAAATTTCTCAGCGTTTTCCAAATAAAATATCTATGTTAATATTATAGAACTGCGGTCATAATATTCCCTTTTATCCCAAAGAATGTAAAGAGCTATTCGATAAATTAATATGATGGTTATAAGATATTATTTATTGAATTTTAATTAAGAAGAAACTATTAGTTTTAAAGAATATTCTCACTATTTTTTTATACCAAACAAGCCTTTACGTCTATTGTATAGATTTTAAGATCAGTTTAAGAAGTTTAAGTTAATGAGGCATAGATTAATCTTTGATAAAGTAATTTTCCATAAAAAATAATACGGTCAGTTATGAATCATTTAATTTGAGTGATTACAATTGGAATCACTATAACTCCAATTATAGCCAACAACCCCATCATAATACAGCACATTTTCTAATTCGACACAAATATACCTTTTGACTCTTTTTATGCAGTTATTTGCCGCTTTCTAGTTTAATATCTCCTTTTTACACATGATTTTTAGCTCCATCGATGGCCTCTTCAATGGTTATCAATTTTTATCCTTGATATTGAACCAAAAGAGCCAGTTCCTCCATCATACTTAAACACTATCGCATACTCTGAGTTCAAGTATCATTACTTTTTCGAGTTTAAGCACATCATTGCACTTATCGATTATATCGGACACTGAATTTTCAAGTTGTACTGAGGGGGAGTCTAATAATTTCTCTCTCAGCATTTATTGCCCACGTTCAGGATGATTAACTAAATTTTAAAGTTCTCCTTATGAAATGTCATTTTGAATAATTTTGGCTTGCCGATGAATTGTATCTTTCATTTGTGCTGCTATGTCCTCCTGAACATTTCTAAACTGTGTAATGGCTTAACTAGCATCTTGTTTAATTCGATTGCAATCAACCAATTTTGATTTATCCCCGCCTTCACTCTAATTTTTAAATTATGTGTTAATTTATTCCAAGAGAGGCACCAATTTTTGCATGACTTCGTTAGTGGATGAAATCTGTTTGCTGATTATTTCGGATATCTCTCTAAGTAAAAATTAATTGACTTTTGCTTTTCTGGCTTAGTTGCTTTGAGATATTTCCTCTTAGCTTCTTACAATTGTAGGTTAGCCTTTTGTATTTAAGTAATCATTTATCTTGCATTTGAATATTTGCCATCTTCTAAAACAGGAGAGTTCTCATCAATCAAAAGATAATCTCTTAGTTTTGCTCCAATTAAAGTCGGTTATGCCACGAACTAAATAAAACTATAAGTACATTGGCAAGTTCTATTAGTTTGTTTCTAAACATTTTTTAATTAACTAATATATATTGATCTTTGAGAATTAAAAGCGTAATAGCAAATGACTTATTAAGATTATTAAAAAATCAAATATCTAATTTTTGTAGATATTTTTGTTTTCTAGAAAGTCTTCTCTCAAAATCTAACTCATATTTGTAGTCAAAGGATGATTTTTATCTCCAGTAAGCTCTTGATAGTGCAGCATCTTAACAATATTTATTAGGTGATTTCTGTTCAATTTATTATGGATTTCTCAAGATATTTTTAACAATGGAACCAGTGAATTGTTTTCTCCTTGGAGATTATAAAATTTGCAATTAACTTTTTTTTGTTTCCAATAACAGTTAAAATGAGCTTCTATATTTTTATTTGTGAGATAAAACTTATATCGTATCTTATTCGCTTTCTTTTTAGATTTTAAGTCTTTTTATCATTTATTTTTTCAGATCTTCCTTCAAAGTATTGAATTACTTTTTGTAGCCTGCCAATGACTCCTATTATTTATCTGTATTTATTTATAATTTAGCTGTTTGATGTTGTTTGGGAAGTGATTATCTCCGAATGGGTTGGGTAGACTGTAGCTTTTCTAGCACTTTATTTAGTTGTATTTTACATTCGCTTTGATACTTTGTTTTTATGAGCTCTTTTTAACGTATAAATTAATCCTATCTTTTTTTCCGTAAAAATTATTGTTATAGTTTTTCTTTAGCATAGTCTTCTTTGGTCTCAATCAAATCAATTTTACCTTCCAATTAGCTCAGTATTTTCTTTAATTTTATTATTTATATTTGATGAGATACTTGTTTTCTTATATTGGTCTATTTATGCTGCTCTTATCGGAGATGTTTTATTTTGATATTTAATCTTTCGATTTTTCGTTCTTGATTAATATCTGGTAGTTAAATTTGAACTCTTTTTTCCTTTAGTTCTGGCTTTGGTTCGGAGTATTGAACTTAAGCATTGCTATTTATCGGTTTATTGCTGATTTCACATTGCATTTCAACATTTTTGGTTGGTATTTTAATTATTTATAATGGCGGCAAGCTGTTAGTTGATACCTATCTATCTATTTTAATTATCTTAGGTTCTTCAATTATTTACTGTTTCTGTTCTTACCATTGAATTGAGATTTCTTAATATTTAGGTGTCTCTTATGGTAGTGGAAATTGTTGTTAACGGTCATTCATTTCTAATTAATATTGAATGAACTCTTCCTTTTGTTCAATTACAGTTTCTTAGCACGACCATTGAATTGATTTCTCCTCTAAAATTGGATCTAAGCTGTCCTCTTAGATTTATAGTAAAGAAGTATTTTGCTAATGATCAGCTAATAGTATTTGATCAGTGGTTTGCTATTGATCTACCATATAAACCTTATTATTTTATGATTCAACTATTGCACTTTCCTTCTGCAACTTATGAATAGCAGGATTTTGATTGCGAATTTTACTTATTTTCAGAATATCCTTTGTCCTAGAAGACTGGTACAATCTTTTTCTACTAGATGGTAAGCGACAATAATAGCCAAGTCTAAGTCTGTGGTTGAATTTTTAATGAAGATGTTCGATAATTGGATCAGCTTATTAGGAGGAGGCATTATCGATAATTTGTAGCTTTTGTTCTTATTTTAATGACTATTGTATTGGCTAATCTGGAATCATAATTTTATTGATTAGATGGCAGAAGATTTAAAGATAGTTATTAAATTCAAGCCAAATATAAAAAATAAATGTTCCCTTAACATACTGAAGGTTTTTCTAAATGTCGATAATTGACTATTTGCACTACACAATCTAATTTACCTCACCAAAATAAAATAAAGATAAAGTGGTAAGCATAAAGTAATTTATAGTTATATTTTAATTCTCACTAATTCTGAAAATTGAAGTTGTAAAAATAAAGATTATTATTTAAAGAATACGAGAAATAAAAATTTCTTGATAACTTTTTATATTCGCCTCAATAGTCAAGTCATTTTATTGTTATTCAATATGTAGAATTTTTATTAGATACTCAGCATCACTAAAATAGTTCATATACATATTTGTAATTCCATATTCCTATTCTATAAGATGACATTAAATTGACTGATAAGACTATCTCATAATATTATTCAATGAACGTGCTCAAAAAGATGAAGGGCAGCAAACAACAGCATGATTAGCCCACCATCAAAAAATAAACCAAAACTAAGCTTACTACTCCAGAAAGCTACCTCAAGATGCAGATCCAAGCAGAAAATATCTTTACCCTAATTAACTACGAACTACGATAAAAATCAGTACTATGCATAATGAAGCAAAAAGCTAAAGACGATGAATAACCTTTCATGACTGTGTGGGTATAAAATATTCCCAATCAATTATTTGTTGGATGTAGATATTGTGTGGTTAATTTGGATCGGCCTAAAAAGAATAGTGCAAGCTCATTGATTGCAATGACAGGAGAAGAGACATGTTTTGCCGATTAAATGATCTTATACTCCAAAGATGTTTGATATGAATATGAATACTTTAAGATTAAACATTTTAGTCAATTTTATTAACATTAGTGAGGAAAGGATATTTGAAAAAATACATATCAACAACGAATATATTTATCCAGCAAACTTATCGATTAGATCTATTTTATCTTTTTATTTACAAATTGATCAGGGGTCTAATCCTGCTGATTTCTATCTTGTTTGTTAATTTAGGAGTTATTTATTTGACTATTCGAAAATAGAAGATGAGCCTGAAGATCTCTTGCCTTCCATAGTTATTTGACCTGACTTTATTTATCTTGCAACATCAATTTAAGAGAGTTGACGCGATTACATAAAACCCTAATTTAATTGGTTTGTTGTTGGTGTAACTTATTTAAATCATCTTGGAATTGCTTTAACAATTGTTATTCTCTGAATTTCATTTAAGCCTTCATAGTAGTTTCCAAGTCTTCCAATTCCTTTGCTAATTGTCTATTGCGTTGTTCTAAAAAATTGATATTAATAGATTCGGCTTCCTTATTTTTGGTATTTTTTTATCTGAGTCTGACTATTTCTTAATTCTTTTAATAAATTTAATGTTTCTGCCTTGCAATTTCTTCTTCAAACAGCATCTTTTATTTTCTATATTTTTCTTCCTTTTTTTACATGGTTTATAGATGCTTATTTTAAGCTTGTATTTTAATATTTTAAATATTTCTTTCTTTTTAATCTTTAATATAGTTTATATCCGCTTTCAGCATTTATATTTACCCTTGTAAATTTTATTTAGTTAATTGACTCTAACTGAGAACTGATCTCAATTTGCACTCTAGATCTTTGATTATAGCACAACTTTTATTGTACATTGCTCTATATGTTTAAACTTGCTGATCCAATTATAGGACTGCTTTGCTTGATTTGATATCAATATTATCACAGTAAAAATGATTTTTCTTGACTTAAATCTTAGATTCCTGTGTGAAATTAGTTTTAATTTCATCGATTTATAATTTATCTAGTTTGGTGCTATCTTTTCTTGGCAAAGTATTTTGAATGCTCCTTGAGTATATTTGATTTGATTGATAAATATGTCTTAAAGGGGAAGTTTATTTCTGATTTGAATCAAATATATGATTAGTATGAGAGATATCATCCTATTTGAAGTTACTCCTTCTCATTGCAATCGACTGAAGTTTATTATTAAATCTTTATTTATCATTTGTAATAAAAAATACAAAGTATATATGGTTTATTGCTAAATCTTAATAATATCTTCTATCATTTCTATCAACTCATTATTTCATCATTAATTTCAGGGAATTATAGACGAAACGGATAAATTTTACTCTATTACAGGTAGGCATCTATAAAGATAATTTATTCTTAAATTAAATTGTTGCGCTATTTTCCTCGCTATGCTTTCACTTTCATTAATCTCAATACATCTCCTTATTTGTAATTCATTGTATCTTTTTTCTTCAAATAAGCCATCATTACTCCAGAACTATCTCCAACTTGACAAAATACTCCACTAGTCCACTCATTTATGATAAACATAATTTTAACAATCATTTTGTAAATTTTAAAAGTTTTATTTTTTTTAAGTTGCCTCGCTATGTATCTGATCAAAGAGCATTTAGAGTCGGGCATACTATAATCAATGCCATTAGTTATTTATTTTATAAAAGAGCTAATCTTGACTCCTTTATAGTTGATAGTGATCTTAGGCTATGAGAGATTCATAATCCTAAAATTTCTATTATTGATAATTTCAGGAGACCCTTTAAAATCAAGAAAACTGCAATCATGCATCTCTAGCTGCGTATTGATTTTAATTCCAGGGACGTAATTAGTAAAAATTATCGATACTCCTGTTTAATCACCAGCAATAAACTTAATTTTTGGAATAACAATATTTCCTGTGTTTAAAATTGAATGATAGAGAATCTTACAGACCTATATTATTAAGAAAGTACCCTAACTTTTATATCAAATTTAAAACCTTCTATGTCGATGGAAGGCTGAATTTGCTATATTCTTTGAAATTTTTGCTTATCAAGGGATATAAGATGTTTGGCTATACTAATTTAGGATTCTTTAATAGTTTGATTTAGTTTATCTTAATCCTCCTACTCTTCCAAATCTATATTGTCGTCTGAATCCATTATAGACTGCTGAAATGATCCATTTTTATTGAGAATTAAATTTCCCTCTGTTTAAATTTATGATTTTTTGCTTTGGGGTAATTTTTAGACATGAGGATTATTAATCGCCTTTTATTTTAATTTGGATTACTTTTGTAATTGAAGATAATAGTTCTAGGAAAAATTGCCTTCATCAAATATATCAATAGGCTCTTAAGATTTGGCAATTTTATGATATTAATGTTTATTAGAGTATGGCTTCACATGTATTTGAGACTCTGAAATATCTAAATCACGAAGTATAGAAACCTAAAAGGGAAATGTCGAATCTTCTCTTCTTTTAATGGTGGATTAAGTAAAAGATAAGAAATTAATGTTGCAAACATCTTATATATCTTAATTTGATGCCGTAATAATTGAAGTTAAATTCTTTTCAATTCGATGTCCTATTCTTTAGCATTTTTCGTACATCTGCGATTTTTAAGATTCAGAGGATTTATTAAATATTTCTTCCATAACAGACATTATTTCTGAAATTTACATACAATTTAAGTCCGAATAACTATTATTTATTAGACATTTATATAGTTTTTTTTTTACTTTTGATGACCGAGGGAAGTATTAATTTTAGATTGCTTAATGTATCTAATCACTAAGGTTATTGGTTAAATTTTCAATTTTATTCTTCAGATTTTTCAGAGTTTGCATGATGCTACTTTCAAATATTTTATAGGGCGACACTAAAAACTACATTTGGGCTTGATACTTTTTTGTTTTGCGCTAAAAAATAGATTATCGAATATAGTGGTGATCAACTTAATTTCTATCTTCATGAGAATATGGGGATTAATTTTATCGGGTAAAGCTTCTCTATGGGCAGTATTTACTATAGCGAATCAACTTTTCATCTTTCATAATGAGATGTTCAGATAACTTTAAATTTATAATCTATTAAGAGTCAAGTCATTACTTTATAAATAGCTATAAATACGGTAAAATCAAGGAATCGTTTAAACATATTCCGGCTGCTTAAGCTTTAATATTAATATTTTAGAATATAAAGTAAAAATATTAGAATGCCTTAGCTTGAATTTAAAGATAGTTAGCAATGATAATACCCAATCTTTATTATTGCGAATGTGTTTTTTATTTCCTACACTGATAATAATAATGAAAATTATTCAGCTCAAATCTAATCTCATTTATACCATAAATAGTAGCTCAGTTTATTTATCAGATATAATACTTTTTTAATGAAATTATAATAAGAAAAAATCTTTCAAATAGCACTGGATGATTTTTAGAAAATACAATAAAATCTAATGCCTTTTCCCATTAAAAATTCAAAGCTTGTGACTTGTTATTAAAAATAGCCTCTCTCAAAAAATATACAATGTGTTGATCCTTCAGGAACATTATTTCTTTCAATGCTACAATCGCACAATAGAAATGAAGTGACTAAAATGTTTACAGAGGTATAAAAGGATATTTTGTAATTAATGGAATCTAATTATTAAGACTATCTTCAATTAGAAAGTTTCTGTTTTTTATAAGGACAAATATAATCAATTGTCAATAAAAAGATAAAAGGAATGAAATTTAAATTATATTTATATGATCAGCATACTTAGAAATGGGAGAAATAAAAATAAGAAAAATATGCAATATGTAAGGAAATTTATAGTAAAATGCAATAGTTTTACGAAATAAATACCAGCGAAAATGACCAGTGGGAGGATTAACAATAAATATTTTAACCTCATTAAGAATTACCATTCAAAAAAATATATTAATCAAAAATTGAAATGTAAACTAATTAAAGCGATGAAGGTAGACAATTAGATAAATAAGCTGCAAATCTGCATTCCATGTCCAATAAATAAACAGTAAAACATTAGACTCATCGTAATGAAATGAAAAAAAGGCATTCGATTAACATTCCTATGATGGTATCTAATAAAAAGGAAGAAAAATTTATAGAAAAATATTCTCATTTTATACCAAGACATTATTAATATAGGAAATTTAAATCCAATTTATTAAATACTCCAAAATTATCATGGAAAAAAATTGATCAAGTTAATAAATTAATAAAATAATCCTCATACTTCTTAAAATAATATCTGACAAATAAATTTACATCCAAACAAAGGAGTAAAATTTGGTTTAGTTTAAAAAAATCAATTACTAATTAATCAAAACATTTGGTGGGATCAGAGACTCAAGCATGGAAAATAAAGAAATAACTTTTTTATTAATACAGTTGTATTCTATAAAAGGTAATATCAGACATAAAAATCACAGAGGAATTATCGACTAAGAAATTTTAAGATTATAATCCCTATCTAGTGCTATTAGTGCTGTTTTATAAAAAATTAAATCATAAATATACCTCGTTAACTAAGCGTTATCTTCAAAAGATATGCTAAATCTTATAAGCAAAATAGACCCATTTTTATTTGAGAGGTGCTCTAAAGATTATATAAAATGCTTATATATAACCATCATAATTAGCTCAATAGCTAGCTCGGCTCCCACCCGAAAGATGGTCAGAACATTAGCTCAGCAACAAATCATGTTTACAACAAGATAACTATTTAGCTTCAGATCCGAAGAAAGTTAAATCTAAAATCGATAACTATGTAAAAAATAATCAAACTAAATTATAAAAAGCAAATAAGATTATTCCTCAAATATAATTCGTAAAATTAAATTACAGTTTACCTACTAAAGTTGTGACAATTGCCATAAGTGGATTTGGATCTTAGGATACATGCAAATATCTAGAATGGAAAGGCTTGGCTTAAGATTATAAGGACAATTAACTTTATGCGCTCTATTGGAAAAGCAGTACATATTAAGAAATGAAAAATTATCTTGTATAATTGGGAATTAAAGTAGCAGGATCACTATTGTCTTATTCAGGTCTATTATTATTTATTATGAAAACTGCAGGCCATATACTTGCTACCAATAAATTAAATCCATTTACTAAGGCTATTAATTGGACAAAATAAACTGGCTATACTTTGACAGATTTCATAATAGATAATTTTTCAGATCGGTATATTATTCTTGTTGGATTTTCTTTGGGAACAATGGTCATATATTATTGCCTGCAGAGGCTTGCCTAAAGAGGAAGATTGGATCTTATACATCAAGTTGTTACTCTAGGAGGAGTTGTAGGCCAACAAGATGTTTAACAGTTCCTTAAATAAGCAAAATATCCATTACACTGGATAAATTTTGAGAGTGATCGAGATTGGACAGTTAAGTATTTATATAAAATTTATAGCCTAGGAACAGTGCCGATTGGGGCTGGTGGTCTGCGATCAATTTCAGGCCATGAGCTTATTAATTTGCAGATGGGTAAGATTATTAGTGGACACACTGAATTTCGATGTTTCTTGAGGGGACTAATGCGAATGATAGGCTTACATCATCATTGATTTTGAATATTATTGAAATATATTATTTAATAAAAAATAATTCGTGACTCATTATAATTTAATGATATTATTGCAAAGATGACTCTAATTTCTCTTAATCTTTCATAAATTAACTATCTTTCTACTTTGAAACATGAATTGGATTTATTGGGTGTAAATTATCAGATCTTTCGAGTCTAGATATTTTGATTATGATGTCATTAGATTAGATCTATAATTAATGTTCGAGGAGGAGAGGCAAAAGGCTTCCTTTGATCGGAAGAAACTCAGCTATATTATTCATGGGGGCAAGGATAAGACTGAAAAATTCATTGCCAAGCAAAGCATCATCTAAAATGATCCCATTCTCCGATTTGATCCTGCCATGATCCAACGATCCAGAGATGAACTCATGAACATTCATGCTCACAAACTGATCAGATACAATGAAATATTTCCTCAAACCTTTGAGGGACAAGGTAATAGATCCTTCTTTTTCACTGAGCAGTTGCCTCTAAGTTTGCACGATTCAATGTTTTTGACGACACTCAGAAATCTTTGCGACGACGAACAAATAAAGACCTTCCTTGAACCTGCTGAAAGAAGGGAAATAATGGGATGCTATGCTCAGACTGAGTTGGGACATGGATCTGATGTACAAAGACTAATGACGACTGCAACTTATAACCAAGCAAATTAAACATTCATCATTAATACTCCTGAGACCAAAGCAGCGAAATGGTGGATTGGAGATCTCGGTGTTTTTGCCAATCATGCGTGCGTGTTTGCTCAACTAATTATTAAGGGCAAGAATTACGGAGTTCATGCCTTTTTAGTGCCAATTAGAGACAAAGACCATCGAGTATATCCAGGAGTATAGGCTGGCGACATTGGGCCTAAAATGGGTTTTAACTGTAAGGATAATGGCTATGCCATATTCATGAATTATTAAATTCCTCGAAGGAATATGCTCATGAAATATCAAAGAGTATCTAAAGATGGAATTTATAGTAAAGTAGGTGATGATAAAATTACCTATGTCACAATGCTTAAAACACGGGCAACCGTAATTCCCAATTGGGTATTTTAATTTCTATCAAAAGCTGTTGTTATTTTGACAAGATTTTCATTGGCAAGAAAGCAGTTCAAGGATAATAAAGGAGCCTAAATTCCTATCTTGAATTATCAGCTACAACAGGAAAAGGTATTTCCGAGAATGTCATAAGTATTTGCTAATTTATTTGCAAATCACCGACTTAACTAATTAGCAGATATTGTCTATGCGGAAGCCAAATAACAAAATAGGTTTGATCGTCTCAATGAAGTTCACAATATCACCAGCGGTGTAAAGGCCATTTTAACTCGAGATGGACTGAGAGGCATGTAAATTTTGAGAAGGGCTGCTGGTGGGCATGGATATATTTCGTATTCAGGAATTCCTGGGCCACTTGGGGAAATTACTCCGTCGGTCACTTACTAAGGTACTCCACAGACTATTTAGGCGAAAACACAGTTTTATTTTTCCAAGTTGCAAGGTATCTGATCAAAAGCTTGGGCAATCTCCAAAAAGGGAAGCCCTTAGATTAGAGTGTTAAATATCTTTAAAATTTGAAGACAGACAATAAATTCCAGCTTGATGTCACCTAAGTCGAGGAATTGGCCAATCCTCGAGTTATTGTAAATCTTTTTGTGCAATATAGCTGCCAAAGAACGAAAAAAGCAAATGATCGCTTAAATGAAGGCGTTGCTAAGG
>Ga0302191_10001973_pt1 | contig 12992 bp, 5 predicted proteins | sample II_Bog_E3_1_FD_198775 | JGI IMG/M metagenome (GOLD analysis project Ga0302191, IMG submission 198775) | Peat permafrost microbial communities from Stordalen Mire near Abisko, Sweden - II_Bog_E3_1 | ecosystem: Environmental > Terrestrial > Soil > Wetlands > Peat | place: Sweden: Abisko, Stordalen...
TTTGAGCTAGTAATCAAAACATTGCATGTTAAAATCATTGCTAATTTAACATATTATCAATTTTGCTAATTTGATTTTTCATCCTCATTACAATACGAAGGACATTGTCATTTTGTTCAAAGTAGTCATCTGTTCTTAAAGTGACTTTTGACAAAGGTAAAATCCAAAAATGAGTGTTAACTTTTGTTTCAAAACTATTCTTCCATAAATACCTATGCAGTGCTAAATTGATGTTTTACTTGCTAGTTTATATCTCAAATTAATCAATTAATTATTCATAATATTTAATATGAAGGATAGATTTGAATTACGCTAAAGCTCAGTACGACGGTCCAGCGCCCTACCACAGTACAATACTGGCCGCTCTTTCATCTCCACTGCTATCGTCAGCGATTCAGTGGCCTTTAACGATGATTTAAGAAAGTATTGTTGCATTCATTTAGATCGCGCATCACAAATTTGCCCAACTACAAGAAAACCAACCTTGGTGAAAACATAAACTTTATTGTCGTGTTCCAAACTATTGAAATCGAACGGCTATCCAACGAAATTGAGTTGTTGAGGGTCAAGCTAAAAGAAGCAGAAAGGCAACTTTTCAACGCCCAGAACTACTAAGTGCAAATCCGATAGTTGACTTAGAAATGCTTTAATAATGAGGGTCAGCTGGAGGAGTTTAGGTACTTTTTTTGATAGTTTAGGGAGGAGTATGAAAAACTTAATAAGATTTGCTAAAGCCTTTACCATGACAATTAGACCCTAAAGAACCAATTGAAGGAAATGGATTTCTCCCTCAAACAAAAATATGAATCAGAGAAGCAGAAAAATGCTGAACTGCTCCAAGAGATATAGAAATGGAAAGCAAGATATCAGGCCTCAGAGAAGAGTAAAGCCAAAGAACTGGAAGAATTGAGAAATTTAATGGACAGCCAAAGGAAATCAATGATTGACAGATAAATCCGATAGATGGCAATTCGTTTCCAAAATGAAAGAAGCAGTCTGTAAAATGAAATAAGAAAAAGCAGAGAAATGTTAACCAATCGAAATGCTTAGATTGATGACCTGAAGCAAAAAATTCAAAAATATGAAATATAAATTATGGAGTTAAGAAACAATTAAAACGTGATAACTTAGTATGAAAATAAAATTGTTATGCTTTCCAATGAAGTTGTTAGATTGTCATAAGTACTCAGAGCCAGGTAAGATGAAATCCAAGCATACAAAAAAAGAGAATATGACCTGAATATGAAACTTAAGGAACAAAAGGAATGGGAAAACTAAAATAAAAAATTAAGAGCTAATCTCTAAGCTAAAGCAAAATAGATTGAAGATTGGAGAGTCAGGGCAGCACGACTTGAGGAATAAGCCACAAGAGGAAAGGAAATGTCTCTCTACAACAACTAACTCACTAATAAGCTTGATTTAGCAGCCAAGGAGCTTGAAAGATTAAATAATTTACTCCGATCAAAACTTGACTAAATTGATAAGTGGAAGCAAAGATATTCAAGCAAAGAGGCAGAACTTACCCAATATAAAAATTTATAGAACGATGTTGCTCAATCTCAATCGAAGGTAAACATGATGAAAGCATAAAATGACAGAATTAATGGAATTCTAAAATCAAGACTTGAAGAAATTGAAGCTTGGAAAAAGAAAAACGCAGAACTCTAAAATGGATTGTCGAAACTTTCTTTCTTATAAAAAGATAAGAAGATGCTTGAGGATAGATTCAACAATCAAATTAAAAATAGTGAAGAACTAAAGTTTACCATCAATAAACTCGAGGCAGATAACAACACTTTAAGAAAGTTTTAGCAAAGATGCAGAGATATAGAGGCCAAAGCGGAAGCCCTCTCCAAAGAAATTTAGAGATTGAACAACATTATCAGGAATAAGGATCAAGAGCTCAACGACAATCGAACCAAATTCAACAAATACGAATCAAAGATAAATGAATTCAAAAACATCGAAGTTTACCTCAAAGATTACGAAAACAAAGTAGCCCTTATGACTAAGGAAATAGACAGATTGAATAACCTAATTAAAACCAAGAATGATGATATTGAGCAATTGGAAAAAGAGAAGTTAGAGTTGCATACCTTAATGAACAAATACAAAAACTATGAGATAAAAATAAATGAGTATGAGCAAGTAGTCGCTAAACTGAAAAATAACTTATAAATAGCCAAGAAGGATATTGAAAACTGGCAGAATAAGTATCGAACATCAGAGGCCAAAATAAAGGAGTTATAAAATAACCTTTATTCCAATAGTCAGGAGAAATAAAAAGTGGGCAATATTGCTCGAAATAAATCACAATAATGCGAGGAGCTCAAGAAACAGATTAATTATCTGCAGAATTAATTGAAGAAAGCGTAATAATTGTAAGGTATTTGCGAACAATTACATGTAAATTGACATATATTTAGAAACAAGGAGAAGCATATTTAAATGACCTATAAAATTTGGATAGAAAGACAAAAGAATTGGAAAGTTCATATAGTAGATAAAAAAGTACAAATCAGGAATTGAAAAATACAAATCAGGAACTGAAAAGTAAACTCAACTCCACTGTCTCAGAACTTGAAAGACTTTCCAAAGAAGCAAAAAATAATTAAGGAAAAAAATCAAAAGAATTCAACGAACTTCAAGATGTTTTCTCTAGACTACAAACACGAGTCAAATCAAAAGATAGCGAAATTGAAATTCTTACCACCAAGATATCTCATCTTTAAGCACAGTACATCGGTTTATATTTAGATGCGCTAATCTCATGAAAGAATTTGCACGCTTACTCGAATCAGTCGAACAATCGTATAAGGAATCAGCAATGTTGAGTCAAAAAATTCAAGAATATGCTCGTCGTATTCATATTTTGGGTGCTGAAATGGATCGATTAAATCAATTGAACAAAGGTCTAGAGGACGATAATAAAGCCATTCGACTGAAATATTCCAATAACATGAACAGTTAAAAGCGTGAACAGTAGTTTAACCTAATGACGGTATTGATGGCTACTGAAATATAAAGTTTAAGATCGAGAATCGAGAAACGAGAAGTAAACTTGGAGGAGATGAGAAAGAGTATCCTTGAGCCAATTCGAAAAGTGTGATAAAATTAAAGAGATGAATATTCTTATAATTCGTTATATATTATGGCAAATGACTTTTTTGGCAATTTTGATTGCAATGAAGAATTCTTACAATTTAATTTGAGAATTAACTGTTAGTTTTACAGAATTAAGTTAGAATTAAGTTGTATATTTATCTTTTAATTTTGTTCATTGTCGTCAGAAAGCATCCGATATTTTTCTCATAAATGACTCTTCTGACAAGAGGATAATAGTAATGAATTATATCACTTTCCACAACAGATACGAGATTGCTTAGTAGTATCTGGCTGGTCAAATCACAACCAAATGTGTTGTTTGTTCCACCTACTATCATCCTGGCTTCACAAGGAAGGAAAATGAGCAGCTGCTTCTGCAGTGTTATCATGTAATTCATCGACGTTGCTTAAAATAATATCGGTGCCCAATTCGACGTTTAAATCGTAGATGTCGCTTCACCAGAAATCGTTCTGGACAATCCCCCTTGTAAAATTGGGAAAATTTTTGTGAATTATGCTAACGCTTAAATGCAATTAATGCTTCTGCTGATATCTAATAGGAAGATTGGGTATGAAGAGATTGTTGATTGCGTTGAAAGAAGAGGAATATATCAGTTTAAATGATTTTATGTTAATTTATCTTTTAATTTACATTAATTCGATCGATGTTTTATTAAATTAAAAATATTACATAAATTATCATCTAACAAAAGCTCAAAATTCAACAATGTCCACTCGATGAATATATATTTTGGTGGAGATAAAATCAGTAAATTTTAAATTTTTGGCTTCTATTATTATATTAATAGTTTTAGATTATTATAAACTTGAAATAGATCAATTTAATACCTTTTATTCACGATCACCTAGAAACTGCCAGATACATATTAATTCTGATTCGCGATTTTTAAGCTCCTGCCGAAGAATATCCATCTTTTTAGACATCTATTCAATCTAAGATTTTTTTTAATTTATGTAGAATTGTAATGCTTATTATGCTTTTACCTTGTCCCGTGATATCTTTTTAATTAGTATTGTAAATTACACTTGTTTCTTCAATTAAAGGCTAACTGCTTCCTCAAGTTTTTATATTTACTTTGATTTATTCTCCAGGTCAGTTTGGCTCTTCTCAAGATCAGTTTTCAATGTTTTGATCATTAAATCGTATTTTAGAAGGTTGGCTTGATATATATCTTGACTGTAGGCAAAATTTCCAATTTTAGTTGGTTTCAAATCAACCGGATTGTTTTCATCAATATTTTATTTATTTATCTTCTCACTTATGAACTAATTTTTTTTGCGATTTCTATATTTCTGTTAGAAATTGGGAGATAAATTTACTGGCGCATCTTAATAACTTCCTCTTTTTGATAGCAATTCATCATCGAAAGGAAGATATTTTTATTTGAGAAGAACTAAAAGTTTCTTAATGCTTATACCTGTATCCGTATCTAACAATTTTTTTTAGTTTATGAACATTTATAACTCCTACAAGCATTCTTCAATGCTTTTAGCGGGTTATTTCGGTATAGATTGTAAGGGTATTGATTTTGAGGCACAAGCAATAAGCCTTAATTTGCTCTGATTATGTTTAGTTTTTATGATGAAAGGCGATTGCCTGTTGGTTCTGTGAAAATTAATATCATTATTAAGTAGCTTTGCTTTCATAGCAGCACTTCTTGATTTTATAATGGAAGAAAAATAATAAACTAAAGAAAACCAAATTAATCCATATTTGACGAATATTTGCTTTAAGAATCTATTTCAATTATAATCAATGCTATTTTTTGCAATAAATTTGAATGAGATAATTTCTTTATTTAATATTTTACTGGATATAGGTATATTAAAATCAAAGACAGCTCAATTCAGGTTTTTAAAAATCTGGCTGCTGACCAGAACAACTAATTTTAATTTAGAACCTCTGACAAAATTTAACAAACCATCCTTTTGATGCTTTAAATGAACCTAATTTACTTAAGCTAATGGCTAATTATCGAATCTGTTTTTCGTCAGTTAATTCTCCTTATTTGATTTTCGTATAGACGATTTTCTCCATCTCCTAATCAGTGGGTCGGCCTCCTCCTTCCTTCCTTTCACAGCCATGCTTTTTCCATCTGAGTAAGTTTCTTCTAGGAATTCCGTACTCTTTGGATACAATTTTTACGTCTTCCCCATTTTGAATCTATATAATTTGTTAGATACCCTTTCTACAGCCTATTGTTTCTCTTGGCATGTGTATTTTCTGTAGGGGCCTCTCATTTTTTGTTTATTCTAAGTTTGGAATGAATCCTCCTCATCAGCAGAAGTGAAAGTTGGCATCATCTATACCAATTTAAAAGGGGCATTAGGAAGCGCACTTCCTTGCTTATACTTCTGGAAAATAGAGGAGCTAAGGTTGGTGGATTCACCGTCCAAGAGCATACTTTCGTTAAGTATCGAAGAAGCATCATAACAGTATTGCATTTTCTAAACGAATTTAATTTTTGGTAAGTTGGGCTAATTTTATCGATAAAATAGTAAAAAAAAATCATTTATTGACCAAGACCGTGGGGTGTAGCAAAAGTACACTTTCTTTATGCTCTTTTCGATTATTGGCCTAAGCTAAGTAAAAATTTTAATTATCAACCAGCATTAGACAAGGTATCATTGCAATGTTACGGAGCCCGAGAGCTAATTGAATTCCAAAATAGCATAACTATTTTGGAGCTATTTATTAGATGATAATTACTTTATACATAATTTGCCCTATATTGATTATGTACAGTATTGGATACAAAAGTATGACAACAATTAGGGCTACGATGCAGCCAAAATGTTAGTGAATGATTTCAGTGGGAAATAAATGACTATTGCCACCAGTACACAATCCAAGAAAAGGAATAACTGTTGAGAATAGGATTATCAGGGATATAATAACTGCAAGTGTAATAATAGCTATTGTAAAGCTTATAATTATTGTGAGGGGATAAAATATTAAGGTGTAGATAAGTGCCCAAAATCTTTTTAAAGTCAAACTTTTTTATTTGGATAAAGAAATGTAGTTAAGATATCTAAGAAAATTTATATTGTTACCCTAATACCAAAGCTATTCATGCTAAATTTCCCATCTGATCTTTTCAAGGAAATTTAATTGTTAAGGAGCTTTGCAAGTATGATCTCCAACCAAAGTTTCTCCACAAGAATAGCAAAAATAGTGACCGCAAGGACAATTCATATGTGTACAACCTTCAATTTTTTCAATGATTTGTCCACATTGTGAGCATTGTCTATACTTTTAGTTCATTTCCAGTGAAATTACAACTTTGATTTCGCATTAACCTAAATGATCTAATCTGTAGCAGAGAGGACAATGAATTATTTTACAAATTGAACAACAAGGCTTTAATTCTTGAATATTAATAACACCCATGCACTCTTATTTATGACAAGGCTTGAGCAATGGATTTGTTAAAATTTTATAGTAAGTCTTTATTTTATTCAATTTAATTTTTTGATTAGGAGTAAGTTTTTTAAAATAAGGCACAGTTTCATTAAATTCCTTGGAACATTATTACTATGGGCAAGTAATCTTAGCATAACGTACGAGTTGCATGCTAACATATTGTGAGAGACATGGTTCACAGAACAAGTGCTAGCATTTTGAGAGTGAATACATTTGTATTTTTTGAAATACTTTCAAACAGATGGGACACTAATGCTCTAATTCTTTGTTTATTTGAGCAAAGTGATAAGAATTAAAATTATCAGTGAATTACTGAGTATACAATAGAGTACGACTTCAGCATGGATCCTTAAATTATTTTTAAAATTCATATTTATTGATTAATCTAATAACTTCCATAATCAGCAAATTGCAACTGGTATTCGAGTTGTTGATTCAATAGCAAAATTTATTAAATCTATATTTTGTTTGAAGGATTGATTTTATTGATTTTCGATCATGTTTCAATAATCAAGCAGGATCTTTTTGAGATCAGGCTTGAATTTAGTTTCAAAGTCTTTAGTGAATTTGGAGAAACAATGGTTAGCTTCAGTGTTAGTTCTGCACCTAAGGATGCAGATGTTGAGAGGGTCCACATGCTTGATCAAACCGTGATAAACTCGCTACTGTAGCTGTGTCACGTTTCGTGTGTTTTATAGTCTGTTTAAGGTGGGAAGACAAATTTTTTGAGTCTCAAGTAGTACCCCTTTAATAATTGCTTAGTTGTGCTCTGAGATTTAAATGGTGCGTAGAGTTCCATGGTGTTTATAGTCAAAGGGATAGTTCCTCTCAAAATTAAGCATGCCATTAAGATCATCATAGAGTGGATTGGCGGGTGCGTCGGGATGAATCTCCATAACAAATAAAATTCAATGATAATCTCAATAATCATCAAATTATCCTCATTTTAAAAATTAAGAATATTAGTGAAGGCCACTATCAGGAAAAATAAGAATAGAGCTATCATTTTTGCTATTTCTTTTGATTTTATTAGATTGTTAAATGACTATTAATAACTAACTAATATTTATAGACATTTAGCTTTAAATTACTGTTTGCCATCAAGGATTGATATCAAAAGTTGATTATTCGAAAATCACAATCTAACAAATATTTTTTTCTCTTTTACAGGAAGAAAATAAGTACAATATCAAGAAAATTCAAGTATTATGTTCAAGATGTTAAAAAATATAAAACTCTTTATAAATTTGTGATGAAATGCAAAATAATGATCAAAAAATTGATTTAAATTTGATTATAAAAAAATATGGAACTCTTTATTTAAAAACTAAACTACTTCATACAAAAGATATTGCAGAAAGAAGTATAAATTATTAAATCAGGCAGATAAGATAGAAAAGATTTTGTGACCATTAAGAGCAAATCTTAAGCAAATTACCAACCAAGCTGCGGTAGTTTAGTGGCAGAATTGAGCGTTGCCATCGCTTAGACCCGGGTTCAATTCCCGGTCGCAGCATTTTTTTATCATAGAATGATCAATACATTTAACAAAAACAACTTATTCTTTTACATTTTATTTATATAATAGCAGTTATGATGAAAATGAAAAATCTGATCGATAAATAAAACTACAGGATGGATAAAATAGCTAACTAACAACTTAGAAATGGACCACCAACCTTTCTCTCGAACATTAACTCCCCTTCCTCTCATACTTTCGCCAAAGCCAAACGCAGTCAGAATACTATACCCGATAAATTGTTATATCAACCAGCAATTACAAAGCCAGAAAAGGATGTTGTAAGTTTAGAGTGCAATGAAGTGTTAGATCATTTCTGTACTGAACAAGTAAAAGAAGATATAATTAAAATAAAGCTTGAGGAGGATCTTTTATGTGAATAGCAATTAGTTTCACCAAAACCTCAGAATCCCTCAATATCATAGGCATTTTTGAGAATGCAGAATGTTTTATAAACGTATGAGTCTTTAAACACCCAATTACTGACAGAAAAGCAATAATTATTTTAATAAAACATTAGACTTCGATAATAACTGACTTTTCTTATGAATTACTTTAAGAAATGATCTAAATTTATATTGAGTTGATTATCACTATACTATCATAGATTACTTTTACCTAATCATGCAGATAATTTCAGATTGAGATAAACATTGAAATTAAATAAGATATAAGATTCAATTATCTATATTGAAATGATATGATTATAATTTCAGCCTCTTTTATCTCAATAGCTATAAATTCATAAAATAACTCAGGTTGCTACAAATCATAATTTAAATATTCTATTGAACAAAATACCAATGATCTCTAAATTGGACAAATATTCAGACTATATTAAATTAGCCTGGAATATCAAAAAAGAAAGAATTAAATCAGCAAAAGTATCATAATCCTTTAGAGCTCCCAATCCTCAAGCAAATTATAAGTTTTAAGAAGAAAATTTTGTATCATTGACAGCCTTCGACAGCCAAAAACAAGAAAATTTATACAAACTTAAGACTTATCGACAAAACAGCACATGCGGCAGTCCGAAGGCAATAGTTGCCATGTTTCATGGATTATGCTCACATGTTCAACGAGGAGCTCACATTGCCAATTATTTCGCTCAAAAAGGCATCACTACTGTTGGCTATGACTATAGGGGATTCGGACAGTCTCAAGGACCAAGGGGACTTATTTATGATTTAAACAGTCACTTGGGAGATGCTTAGAAATTTATCAGTTTAGTAAAAACAGTTTATCCAAATGTGCCATTATTTGCATTTGGATTATCTCTGGGAGGATCAACATCTTATCTTCTGACATTAAAACACCCACAACTTTTTGATGGAGCAATATTACAAGCACCCGCCCTCATGCCTTCAATGGAATCGCAAAGTGTGGCCTCCATTATCAACTTATGTGATTTTCTAGAGTTCTTTTTGCCACTTTAATTCAAAACTGTCAAAGTCAAAATGTAGGACAACACTAACAATCCCCAGGTTATCGAAGATACATAAGCTGATGAACTTTTTATAAAATAACGTATTAAATTACGAACAGTTAATACTTTATTCTATGCAATGTAAAAAGCTCATAGCTCTATTGCTCAGTATAATTGTCCTTTTATGGTGGTTCAAGGTGGCCTTGACAAGTTAGTGAGTCCTGAAGTTGCCTTTGAACTATTCTCAAAATCAAAGACCGCCGAGAAAGACAAAGAGATATTGTTCTACGAGGACATGTGGCACGACATCTGGCACGACCAAAGGATTCCAGAAATTAACTAGAAAGTCTCGGAGTGGATTTTAGCGAGGAGTAAGGAGAGACTGAATATATGATTTATCAATTAAATATTCATTAACTTAATCTAATAATTTTATTGGCTTGATATTATGAATTACTTTATGAAATAATAAATTTAGTTGAAGTACTGTTTAAGTTTATCAAGATGAAATAATTGAATATTTATAAGTTATGCACTTGAAAACTCCTTGATATATTTTGTATAAAATTTATTATAGTTTAATAAATCAATTTCTTTAAAAGTAATAAAAAGCAATGATTCTATATTTACCGAGGCACACATTACTTTAATAAAACATGTACGTAAAAAGATTATATTTTGCAATGATAATTATCAGATAATCTTCTTTTTTAATTTTAATTTTTAATTTCACATAATAAATCAAATTTCAACTATTCTTGAAGGCCTATCATAAAACGGTTCTTCTAAAAATCCCTCTTAATTGAGCTATATAGTCGTAAAAATTTCAATATTAGCAATGAAAAAAAGTAAAACTCATATATTTACTAAGTTGGCTGCGATCATAACTTCTTTAATCCTTATATTCAACTGATTATAATAATTTCTAGAAAATGTAACAGTATTCAAAGTATATTAAGTTAGCATGGAACGTCAAAAAAGATAGAATTAGATCAGCAAAAGCATCAGAATCCTTTAGAGCTCCAAATCCTCAAGCAAATTATAAATTTTAAGAGGAAAATTTTATATAATTGGATGCCTTTGACAGCCAAAAGCCAGAAAAATTGTACAAACTTAAGACTTATCGGCAAAATAGTACATGTGGCAGTCCAAAGGCAATAGTTGCCATGTTTCATGGAATAAACTCTCATATCCAAAGAGGAGCGCATATTGCCAACTATTTTGCTCAAAAAGGCATAACAACAGTTGGCTATGACTATAGGGGATTCGGACAGTCATAAGGACCAAGGGGACTTGTTTATGATCTACCAAGCCACCTGGGAGATGCTTAGAAATTTATCAATTTAGTCAAAACGGTTTATCCAAATGTGCCATTATATGCGCTTGGAGGATCTATGGGAGGAACAACGGCCTATCTTCTTACATTGAGGCATCGGGACCTTTTTGATGGAGCAATATTACAAGCACCCGCCCTCATGCCTTCAATGGAATTATCATAACATGTGTCTTCTTTTATCAATTTATGTAATTTTCTAGAGGTCTTCCTACCTATTTAATTTAAAACTATCACAGCTGGACTTGATGTAAGCATTAACAATCCCCAGGTTATTGAAGATACACAAGCAGATGAACTTTTTATTAAAGAACGTGCAAAATTAAGGACAATTAATACTTTATTATCTGCGATGTAAAAAGCTCATCGGTCTTTTGCTCAGTATAATTGTCCTTTTATGGTGGTTCAAGGCGGCCTCGACAAGTTAGTGAGTCCTGAAGTTGCCTTTGAACTATTCTCAAAATCAAAGACCGCCGAGAAAGACAAATAGATATTGTTCTACGAGGACATGTGGCACGACATCTGGCACGACCAAAGGATTCCAGAAATTAACTAGAAAGTCTCGGAGTGGATTTTAGCGAGGAGTAAGGAGAGACTGAATATATGATTTATCAATTAAATATTTTTTTAACTTACAACTAATCATTAGAATTAATTTAATATTAGCCATTAATAAATCATCATTAAAACCAATATATTGATGCTTGCTATGGTGATTATAATAATTAAAGGAAATCTAAGCTTAGTAAATATTCTTCATATATTAATCTTCCTTGGCAGGTTAAAAATAAAAAAATAAAAACAGCTCAAGCTTCTGAATTGTTTAGAGCTCCAAACCCTCGTAAAAACAGTAAATTTGAATAAGAAAACTTTTCATCTTTGACAGTCCTTGATAAATATAAACTAAAAACATACAGACAAAATAGCAAAGACAGCAATCCTAGAGCCATTATTGCAATGTTTCATCCTTTACATTCTCATGCTCAATAAGGAGCTCATATTGCCAAATATTTTGCATAGAAAGGAATCACTACTGTTGGCTATGACTATCGAGGATTTGGATAATCTTAAGGTCCAAGAGGACTTGTACTGGATATTGAAAATCACATAGGAGATGCCTAAAAGTTTATAAGTTTAGTTAAACTTGCCTATCCTAATGTGCCTTTATTTGTATTTGGATTATCCTTAGGAGGAGCGACTGCTTATCTTCTAACATTGAAGCATAGAAGTCTTTTTGAGGGAGCAATATTGCAAGCCCCTGCTTTGATGCCAGCAATGGAAATGTCAAAATATTTCACCAGCATACGCAATATTTGTAAGTTTATGTAGTATATCTTGCCAATCGAGAAATAATTTTTCAAAGTCAATTGGGAGGATCTTATTATAAATCCAAAAGTTACTGAAGATAGATTGGCTGATAATCTTTTTATTAATACTCCAGTCAAATTGAGAACAATGAATACCATATTTAACATTATGGAAACAGCTCCAACCACTTTTTCTTAGTATGAATGCCCTTTTATGGTTGTCCAAGGTGGACTTGATAAATGCATAGATCCTCATGTTGCTTTTGAAGTATTTTCAAAGACAAAAATCTTGGAAAAAGATAAATAAATCCTATTTTATGAGGATGTATGGCATGATATCGGGCATGATCAGAAAATAGAAGAAATCAATAATAAAATTTCAGAGTGGATTTTATCCAGATCTGAAAAGGCTAACAATAGATGATAGTTAATTTCATAGATGAATTTTAAGTTAAATATAAAGTTTTAATCATCGTTACATTGATTGCAGTATTGTTTTATTGGTTTTAAAGTTGTTTTATTCCAGTTGTTGCTTGCAGAAAGGGCATATTTTATATCTTTCAATTTTAGTTGCCATCAGCATATCTTTACACTCAAGGCAGATAGCATGCTCTAATTTACAGATTGTCAGGGGAAGATGCCCATTTTTGTCATATTTTTATTTACAAATGGGGCAATGCAAATTATCTTGTTTGGAATCTTCTATCTTGAGATCTTTTTTGTATGACTTAGAAGATGGCTAGATAATGTCCACATTATTGAAAGTATTGGTAGTTACCTTTATAGACATCTATTGATGTTTTTAAGTTGTATTGATACTTGATTTATGATCGTGATCCTTTGGGGTTGGGGTTGGG
>Ga0302191_10001974_pt1 | contig 12992 bp, 14 predicted proteins | sample II_Bog_E3_1_FD_198775 | JGI IMG/M metagenome (GOLD analysis project Ga0302191, IMG submission 198775) | Peat permafrost microbial communities from Stordalen Mire near Abisko, Sweden - II_Bog_E3_1 | ecosystem: Environmental > Terrestrial > Soil > Wetlands > Peat | place: Sweden: Abisko...
TTCCAGTATGAGGTTGGCAACCACAAAGAAACGGTTGTCACCAAACGATTTAAATCGTTATGCGATGTATTCACTGAGTAAACGTATAAGGACATACTAGGAGTGTGTTCTGAACAATTTACTAGGTGAAATAGTAAGTATTTACTTCTCGATTAAACTTTCTTGACAACCTTCAAATAAAACAGAGTTTTAAGGTAAGATTATTAGCAATTTTCTGATCTTAAAGCCTATTAATTAATACCTATAATCTATTTTATTTATGGCGTACATTGCAAAAATTGACAACATGCCTCCTTTATTAAGGTTATCTGCTGAGCAATAACTGATAACGATTCATATTTTTGTGTTTTATTTTCTTATTCTTTGTAATTCTGCATAATTGATAATATTGTACCTGGATCTGTCAGGCTGTTCATCTTAGCTGAGATCAATGGTATTTTAAGTAGGCAGGCTGCTATTTTGGTGGGGCTGGATGCATTTTAAGAACATATTGCTAATTTTTCTTTTGAAAGGCATTTATTTGTTGATAAACTTTGGCAAGTTATAATTAATAAAATGGAATTAATCATTACAGTAAATCCAATTCTTGTAATTAGAAATAAATGCCAATTAAAATTAAATATTTGATCGTATTCAGCTTAAATTTTCAGTTTAGTTATTTTTTGCAAACTAATTTATATTATATTACACATTCATACAAAATTTCTTTTATGGTTGTTAATTCTGAAGAAATAGAAGATTTGTGAACAAAATGAGCCCTGTACCAGAAATACAAGCATAATATATTTATTCTTGGGCTTAAAAAAAATAAGTTATTCTTGATAATTAAATACGGTTCTGTGGAAAATGAAAAAGCAGTCGTCTTAATAATTTGCAAACAAAAATAAATATCATCTAGGCTTTGCATATTCTTATTCTATTATACCATCATCTTCTTTTCAGCAAAGAATAATGAATATAATCATCATTTTATAAATATCAATCACTAGCCATCTTTTAAAATATATTTGTCATTAATTACAAAGACAAAAATAAACAACTATCATTCATTCTGTAATTGCTATACATGCTGGCATCTAATTGTATGCGGTAAACCAGCAATCACCCATTCATGCAGTAAGGCTTATCGAGGAGTTATCCTCGAACTTGGATTCCATTATAAACATTTTTTCACCAAATCCAAAAAACTTTTGTCGCAATCATTGCCCAATATCCCTTTCCAAGACATTGCTTCTCTAATTTTTTATTTATTCTTTGACTGAGGAATCTTACAATTAAAATCATCAGTAAAAAACTTCTTTCTTCTTTCCGCTTTTTCAAGTAAATTTTTAGGTGGTAACCCCAAAAGTTAAATAAGCATAAGCATTTGCTAATTTTAATTTTCTCCAGGAAAGAGAGGTATTCCTGTATAAAGTTCGACTAAAATACAGCCAAAAGACCACATATCAATTGCAGTTGAATATTTGACCCCTAGTATAATTTATGGGGCTCTATAAAATCGACTTTGAATGTAGGTATATATTTGTTTGCCTTAAAAACAACCGCTTCCAACATCAATTATTTTGATTCCACTTTTATTTTATTCTTTAAGCAGAATGTTTTATGGCTTTAAGTCGCAATGAATTATTTTCAGCTTGTAAAAGAAATAAAGGGCCTGTAAAATTTGGATCGCGAAACGACGGATCAAATCCTCAGAAAATCCAGAAAAGTTTGTCTATTTAATAAACTCATACAAGTTTTTGCTTAAGATTTAAAATTTTAGGCAGGTATGCCCCCTAAATATAAAGGATCCCTTCAGTCTAACAATATTATTCCTTAGTTTTGGATCGTTCATCAGGGCAGTTTATAAAATTTAAATTTACACCCTGGCTTGAACAGTGAATTTTTATTGATTTTTAATGATCTTAATAGCAACATGCTCTTTTTTTTTATGATCAAAGGCTCTCACAACTTTTCCGAAAGATCCTCTTCCCAGAAGAGAAATCACCTCGTATTTATAGGCAATTGAATCGCCCACACTGATTTTAGAATCTCCCTATGGATCAGTGAAATCACTGATGCCATTAATTCTTCTGCTACCAATATAGAAAATTTAAAATTGTTTGCTTTCCTACCTCTAAAAAGATGTTAATTTTTTTTAAAGACTTTTTCGTGGACTTTCCCGGAAGAAAGGCCCTTCGGGTTCTAATGCTTTATCCTGTTTGTATATTATATCATTATCATGTCTTCTATTGTTGACTCTGGATGATGATGCTTCTTTAGGGTACCCCCCTCCTCTGATCAATATCTTATTAACACTGTGCTTTTTTTCGACTGAATAAGCTGGCTGAGCCATCTTTAGCCCTCCTAATTATATTTTTTCAGTGACCATCCGATTGGAATTTACTTTTTTTTGGGTCAAATGCTTGAGGTTGAAAGAATCTTTAGACTTTTTAAGCAGCAATGAATCTTTGAAATTGAAAACTTCAAACACTGGTATTTTTGCTTATTTTTCCCTGAATAGAATCATTTTTACAACGATTTTCCTTCTGATCTTAAGGGCTTCCCCATCCATTCATGCTTTTTGCCAATATTATCTATGGGTATTAGAAGGTCTTTATATTTTTAGCCACTTTTCTTTTCTATCCTCAGTTATTGAGAAACGAATTATTGGTTTCGATGACTAGAGAATCTTTCACGATTTGTCGAGATTAGTTTGTTTATGTTCATTCTAACTAATTTATTTATTATTAAATATCAAACAAAATAAAAATCATTACCATCATTTAGCCAATAACTGATGCTTCACTTTGATATAAGTTATCAGAAATATTTTAGTTTCTAAAATTATAATCAAAGACAATAAAAATAAATCGAGTGCATGAGCCAACTCCAAGATGACGAGCAACAGCTTTGTAGTAGAGTCAATATTAGAAAAAACACAAATTAAAAAGCAAAATTTACTCCAAGTATGATTAAAGCGAGTACTCTGGATAAGAAAAGAATTTTGTTGCTTTCTAAGGAACATTGTATGAGGGCAGAAATAAATAAAAGTAAAACTGTTCCTTTACGGTTAAAAACTTCATGCTAACTAAGAATCAACTCTAATATAGATTTTAACATTAGTAGCATTATTGTTCAAAAATAGCAAAATAAAACTATCCTTAAAAAACAATCCCTTCGAATCTTGAAAAATACAGGAAATTTGTTTCATTATCAAACCCTATCAACAATAAAAAAGAGATAATCATAAAAAAGTGAATTATCAACAATAAATCAAGTCGACTTGATGAAGACAATTATCTAAGAATATCACAATAGTATCAGTAAAACAAAGAATTTTTCCCACAAAATGTAAAATGAAAGAAAGAAGAACATTCACAATTATTTTATGACTGATATAAGTGATCCTTAGGATTAGTCACATTATGATCTCATTTGCACACAGAGAGAGTCAAAAACTTCAAGGAAAATTGATAAAATTTAAAAATTGATAAAATAAGCCTTGGAAGAAAAATAAGTTACCAACGTGCTGAAGAACGAAGACAATTTTAAAATCATTCCCCTCAACAATTAGCGCATAAAAAAAGTGGTTCAATAATCACTTGGCTCTTCCCGATATTAAAGAAATTTTCCTAAAAGTAATAATGTTACCGTCTATGATTTCAAATCAAGATTGAATTATGAGAATAAGTTGAAATTCATCAGAAAATTAACCAATAAATTATAAGAATATACTCCATTTAAATCCACTTAAAAATGAATGTTTGAACGCTTAAAGATATTTTATAAATTGTATGAATTAAAATAGTTTTTTGCAATCTTGATATAATTGTGGGTATCATAGTAGAGTATAAATAATCAGTAAGAAAGATTTGTGATCATATTCTATTTAATCGAGAGAGTTTGGTCTTCTTAAAGGTCGGTTTTCAGGACCGTTATTTCACTATTTATCTCTCCGATGTCTATAACTACTGAGCAGTGACAGAGATAAAGATCCAACAGTATATTCTTCTCTTTTTATTGTAGACTGTTGCGATTGAACACCCAATATTTAAAAATAGTTTAATCTCTTACACCAATTATGAGATCGACTCCCCTCGTAAACGAATTCTAGAAAATATCTACTTCCAAAATCATACAAAGCTGAGTCATTGTTTATTGAGGGTGTGAGCTGATAATTCCAATGTTAACCTGCTTTAAAGGATTAATATTAATCCTCTCTAACTCTTCTCTTTCTTATCTATCTGCTTCAAATTCTAAACCAAAATCAAAGCCTTAAAAGCAGTTACTGCATTGACGAGTTGCCAACTTATTTTCTGTGATAGGACTCCCTAATTAGTGATCGAGCTGAGGGTGAAAGTTTCTGATAATGTTCATAACCTTGCGGTTAACTTGTTCATCATAGAATATGCCAGTTTTATTTTCCGCAGCAGACGCTAACTAACTGATAAGAGGTGTACCTGTAGAAAACCCTCCTAGGTGTCTGAATGAATGGCTCCACTTCTTCTTCTCATTTGGGTTGATAAAATCAGTTTTGTGTAATAATAATCTAATGATTGATAATGAGATATAACATTGATCAGTTAGATCTACTGAAACTTTTAAGTTAATTTTTTCTCTCCCTTCTTTCCGTGTCCCGACCTTTTTTATCAAGGTCTTTCTTTCTAATTCGAACTTCCTTGGGAGTTATTTCTAGTAATTCATCATCTCTGATGTAGCAGATAGCTTATTCGATTGACATCACTCTAGGAGGAAGCAAAATCACTTTTTCGTCATGAGCATGCGTTCTGACGTTGGTTACTTTTTTTTCCTTGGTAGCGTTGACTTCCACGTCTTCTTCTTTATTATTTTCTCCAATAACTAACCCATTATAAACTTTGGCTCCTGGCCTGACGAAAAGGGCTCCAAATTTTTATATTTCTTTTAAAATGTAGGGAGTCGTGACGCCTTCACACATACTAATGATAGCGCCTTTATTATTTCTTCTGAGAGGACCCAAATAAGGTTTATATTAATGAAAAACGGACTTAATTAAAGTAGTTCCCTGAGTTTAATTCAGCAATTCAGTTCTAATACCCAAAAGTGCTCTGGTTGAGCAAATGAATTCCAGCTTAGTTTTTTGATTAGCGGACTCACTGCTCAAATATATACCTTGCCTGGAATTCATCTTATCCATAATGAGATTGGTGAATCTATCTTCTACTTCAAAAGTTATCTTTTCAATCGGTTACAGTCTTTCTCCTGTTTTGGGATCTTTTTTATACACGATTTCTGGGGGAGTCACTGAAAATTCAAATCCTTATCTTCGGAGATTTTCCAAAAGAATGCCAATATGTCTAAATCAGCAAATATTTACAAATCGCCTCTTCCTCTCACTTGTACAGAGCTTGCATTCTTATTTTATAGGTCAACTGTAAGAGCGACATCGTTTTAAGCCTCTTATTTTAGTCTTGTCTTAATGTCATTGAGAGTAAATTTTGTTCCCTCTTTTCCAGCTAAAGGAGAAGTATTGACACTGATGCTAACTCCCATCAAAGGTTCATCTATCTTAAGACAGGGTATCCTTTTTTCAGGATAGCCCTCTTCGACAAGGGTGTGAGTGACCCTAGCAGTGGGAAATCCCGAAAGAAGCACAATATCTCCTGCGTACGCTTTATCTAGAACTATTTCTGACAATCCTGATTTTTTTAGGATTCGAGTCACTTTTCCACCACTAATGAGATTACTATCTTGATCGTAAGCTTTGAGGTCTTTGCCAACTATCAGCTCTCCTGAATTGATTCTCCCCAAGAGCATTTTGCCATAAAAAGAGTTCGGCTGAGTTTGCGTCACCAGCATAGAAAAAGATTTTTAAGGGTTTATTCTCGGAGGTGGGACATGTTTAATTATGCCTTGCAAGATACAAGAGATATCTTTTTTTTCGTCCTTAAGATTTTAAACTGCCCATCCATTTTTTCCAGAGGCAAAGTAGATCGGATAATCAAGGTAATGATCTGGGCAGTTTAGATCGCAGAACATGTCAAATACTTCAGTGATAACTTCACTAACTCTGGCCGTGGGTCTATCAACCTGGGTTATTATTGTATTACTTTATTTATTACCACCAGTGGTTTTACTTTTTGCTCCAAAGCTTTTTTTAGGACAAATTTTGATTGAGTCATGGGTCCCTCTGTTGCACAAATCACTAAACACACTCCATCCACCATATCCATGATTCTTTCCACCTACCCTCCGAAATCCTGATGGCCCGGAGTGTCGACAATGTTTATACCGTGATCATTATAATTGATGCTAGTACACTTCGAGCTGAAAATAACAATAAAATTACAGAATTGTGATGCCCTTTTCTCGTTAGAGTTTGTTAGAGTCCATAGCACATTAATCGCTAATTTTGACCCCTCCGTAACGCAAGAGAGAGTCAACCAAGGTGGTTTTGCCGTGATCGACGTGGGCAATAATAGCAACATTCCTCGCTTTTTCCAAATATTCCTGGGCGCTGGTTGCAAGCTGAGCGTCCTTGCTGAACCACATGTAGTTCTTAATCTGCATGAGAGGGGAGCCTTTCTGCAATAAGCGGAAAGAGTTGCTGAGTCTGTTGAACATTGCAGTTCTTTTTAATATTTAATCATGGACAATAATGAATCGGTTAATACATTTCAACAAAGTTTATATCCACAATAATACCATTAACATCATATCAAAACAATCAAAATAAAGAACTGTAGTTTGACTTGGAAAGGATTGTGTAATATGTTTAATTATGCAAGGAATCAGATAAATACATATTTTAATTCATAATTTTCATGATAAAAAATAAATAAAATATTTGTTTAAACAGAGAATCAGAGCATTTTGGATACTAGTAGATTGATGTACTCCTCTCTGTTTCCCCAATCTCCTCTTCTTTGGAAGGGATGTCTTTTTGCAGCAAAACCTCCTCGAGGACCTCTCAATTTGAAGGGCCATAAAAAGTTGTTGGCCTCTTTGAAGTGACTTCCGACAGTGTGAATTTCGTTCACTAAATCCTCAACTGTATGGACATCTGATTTTCCGAGGCTCTCATCAATGATGGCGTTGCTAGAAAGAGGAATTCTCTGTTTGCTAACCTTTCCATAACCTCTTTTAAGGATAAGTTTTCTAATAGTTTATCTGGAAGGATAACCAAAAGTAATATAGGGCTAAACTTTACGGAGGAGATTGGAGGAGGCTTTGTTGATTCTGATAAAAACTCCGTTATGGAGTTGTCTCAATCGCAAAATTCTCAAAATTCTGATAACTTTGGGGTTGAGCTTGTTAATACCCCTGATCCTTATCACAAAGGCTAGTTTGGGCTGGGCAGGAACGTGGATTTGTCCAGTAAGTTTTGCCTGAATTATTTAATTAATACTTGTCTCCTAGCATCGATTTCAGCTTTGTTGGCTTGCTGGTAGGCAGCCTCATGAACTTGAGCCCTTTTAAGAGACTCTACTCTCCTGGCTTTATTTTGTGTTCTTTTTGTTTCTCTCAATGCTTTGAGAGTGGCAGCAATTTTACCATCTCTCTCCTCTTTCTTTTTGAGTCCTTCGGGTTTGGGGGGCACAACTTTCAATGCTGGCATCTTTACCACAAAATCAATTATTATTAAAATAATCCAAGTTTTGATATTTATTAATATCTTAAAAAATATCAATTAAAAAATAATAGTTAGTGGCAAAATAAAAGTAATTTATCGTCCAGTGCTAACTGATATTAATCAGTTTCAGATTTCAATCTTTTAGTCTCGTAAATGCATCCTGCTAATACAAAACATATCAATGATATTTAAGACAATTATCGTCATTATGTATTGATAATAACTGATATACTCATCCAATAAGTAGCATTGAATTCTGGCATTTTAAATATCTTATTATATCCACCAAATGAATGAGACTTATGACGTGGTTGTTTGCGGTACGGGACTGATCGAGTGCATCCTGTCTGGACTACTCTCTCAGGAAGGTACAGTCTATCATATTCAGGCAAGAAGGTGTTGCACATTGATCGCAATGCTTACTATGGAGGAGAGGGTGCTTCAGTCAACCTCACAAATTTATGGAAGATATTTCGAGACAAAGAAGAGCCAAACAAAGAATTGGGTCACAACAGAGATTGGAATATTGATCTTATTCCTAAATACATCATGTATGGAGGAAAACTTGTCAAAATTTTACTAAAAACAAGAGTCTCCAAATATCTTTAGTGGAAACGTAAATCAATAATCACTCAGCCATTGACGGAACTTACGTCCTGCAAAACACAGAAGCTGGATTCTTCTCAAAAGGAGGGTTAAAAATATTTAAGGTTCCAGTTACGCCTACCGAGGCCTTAGGCTCTGATCTCATGGGCCTTTTGTAAAAGAGAAGATGTCAAAAATTTTTGTAAGCAATTCAAAATTTCTAAGAGGGAAATGCAAAAACCTATGAAGGAATTAAATTAGAAAAGCCTGCAAAATAAATGCTTTAAAAATATAGTCTCGAAGATAATACCATTGACTTTATTGGCCACGCAGTAGCCCTCTACACTAATGATACCTTCTTGGAAAGACCAGCAATTTAACTGATTCGAAAAATTCAGCTATATATGGACTCAATGGGAAAGAACCCTAGTCCCTTCATTTATCCTATCTTTGGCTTGGGAGGTATCCCTGAGGGATTTTCCAGAATTAGTGCCGTAAATGGAGGAACCTTTATGCTTAATACTGATATTAACGAAGTATTGTTTGAAAATGGAAAGGTCGTGGGAGTGAAAGGACCTGAAGGGATTGCCAAATGCAGTACTCTAATTGTCGATCCTACTTATGCTATTCGTTGTGGCCTCAAAGATCGGGTGAATCTTGTTTAAAAAATAATTAGATGCATCTGTATACTTGATCACCCAATTCCTGGCACTGAAAATCTTCCCTCTGTCCAAATTATCTTGCCTCAAAGACAATTGAAAAGAAAGAATGGTATTAAGTTAATGATATAGATATTTACATCATGATGGTGTCTTCAGTCCACTGCATCAGCAAAAAGGGCTACTATGTCGCTATTGTCAGTACCACTGTGGAGACTAACAATCCTCATCAATAAATAGAAGTGGCACTGGATATGATAGGCAAAGTTAAGGAAAAATTTATCACCATTTCAGAGAGATTCGTTCCGACAACAAAGTCTAAGGATGGACTTTTCATCTCAGAGAGTTTTGATTCTACTTCACATTTTGAGAACTAAACTGAAAATGTTTTGAGACTCTACACTGAAATAACAGGCAAAGCCTTGGACTTGCAAAATTTACCAGAGGATGTGGAAGAATGAATGATCGATTGGACCAACAATCAAATTAACAAATTTAATATTATTGCCAAGTATTTGAACAATCTACTATAACTATGATTGAGTAATGATGTAGCTTAATCCTCTACCTATATAATAAATTACATATTAATTAGTAGTATGCTTAGTTTTGCAAGTCTTTTCAACCAATTCCGATCTAATAATGGGCTATCAGATCTGCTAAACGAGCCCAATATCACGATGGGGCGACTTTTGGATGAAGAGTCCTTTCTCAATGAATATAGATCTGCCGTTCCTCGTGTCGTAGAATTGTAAAAGTTTTATCATGTAGCATGACATATCAGCGGTTCTAAGAATTAGTCTAATTTGTGACAGTCATTGGCCCTATCGATGACAAAAAAAGAGGTTATAAGTACAAATCTTTTCAAATATTTAGATACCCATTTTCGGCCTGTGAAATTTTGAGCTCTGATAACAGCACTGCAATTAATTTTTTCTTACCTGATAAACCCCTTACCATCGATTAAAAGATCACTTCTGAAGTGGAAGTAGATGTTTAGTGTGATATTCAATAAGCTCCTCAATCAGGCGAACCCACTCCATAAGGACCTCCAAATTAGCCAATTCACACTGAAGAACAAAAACACTTAGCAAGTGAAACCTCAGAGACCCCTCTAAAATAAATTGAAATAAACCTCTAAAAGGAACCTTAGGCTTCAAATTAAATAGATATAAAAAAAGTATAGTCATCTGATATTATTCGTGCAGAGATAAAAAAGGTGATAAGAAAAGAGATAATATCAGTTGAAACAATTGTGAAAAAAGAGATGAGGCCATTAATGGAAAAATTAATTTCCTACTTTGATGGAGAAGTCAATTACACATTAGCCGGATATGTCAGTAAGATCCTTTCTGCATTTTTTAATAAAAAGCCAGCTGAAGTAAGTCATAAAGGAACATAGGTTTTTTAGTATCTTCTGGAAGAAAAAGAAAGTCAAAAAATACTGAACCATGCATAGTCCCGGTCGGTGGGCGAACTACTAATAAAGTTGCTGACCAATGAAAGCACAATGAGCTTGTAAAAAAGAAAGGTTTTATTCAAATCTATCCTGAATAGATTGTCAGTTCCTTCCTAAGTATTTGTACAGCCATTTATAACATAGATTATGAGCAACATATCGAATTATATCTGCGAAATAATCGAAAAAATAGCAGCTAACCTTAAAGGCAACAACAGAATTATTGAGTTCAACAATGTGTTCTTCTCTTTAGATATTATTCAGCAAGTTATCTTTAATGTTATGAGTGACGCTGAAGATGTATCCATCTATAATGCTCCTATCCTCTTAACGTATCTATATAATGTTCCCTTCGTGTTACCTGATGACGAGCTAATTATCAATGATTTTAGAGATCTCTTGAACAATTTCATCGATAAAAGTTGCTAAAAACTGAAGGTAGAATATCGGAGCCGTCCTCAGCTTGGGACAGGAAGGATAAAGATAATATAGATCCTTAGGTTTATTTTAAAGGAAGACATCCTACATTCAAAGGACATTATTGCAAGAAAGTAGGATTTTTTTAAGCTACTAATACACTTAATGAAGGAGTATCAAATGAATAATATGCTGCATAATTAAATTATCAAAATATTTTAAATTGCTCTCTGCGAAAAGGAAGATTCACCCCTGAACAACTAAATCTTAAAAGACAACATTTTAGTCAACTTTATTTCTGAGGAGTCGGAAGAGGATCGCAAAATTAAGGCTGGCTAGTCTGTCTACCAACACAGAAAAGGATACATCGCTCACATTATCAATTTGTCCATAAAGTTAAAGGACCTTTCAGATTCAAATTCAAACATCAAAAAGGCAGTTGAGAGTAATAATTAAATAACTTAGCTCCTGAATTTGTCAATGCCTATAAAAACTTTTTATAAAAATAGATTTCCAACAACAACCAATCTCTGGCGGGCTTTTCCATGAGGAAAGATCTAAAGCATGAAATCATGTTCCAGAGAGAAGTAACAAATAATATATTTAGGATATTATCGCTGCTTATGCCACTTTTCTTCAGAAGTGCCCGAGTCCCGTTTACGAAAAGCAGGAAGAAGAAATTATTAGCATGGATCCAGATTTTATTGAAGAACTACAAAAACAACTGGAAGAAAATTTATTAGTGAAGGACAATTAAAATGAGAAGGACAGCATCAAAGTTGCTAAAAAAGAAGAAAATATTGCCTAAAGTGAAATGTTGTCGCAAGTCAACTACTGGCCCCTCCATCTAGAATACAATGTAGATGACCTCATGCTTGAGTTATGAATCTTTCCAGAGTTATAATTGTATCCTTACTTAACCATGTGTTAATTATTTACCAATCAAAATATATGTTTTTCTTCTATCAATATGTATTCTCTGTTATGTTATCAATTTAAACAATAAGCTGTAAATATTTAGAAAATAATGTAAAAAGATAGAGAGATAGAGTACAGCAACAAGATAACAAGCATTTAGACTAAATTTAAGCTCATCTGTCATCACTACGCCAAAGTTGTCCAATAGCTGAACGCCAAAAATGATATCATTGAATCTCTCAATCGCAAAATTCAGTCTCTTTAAAAATAATTGCAACAATCGAAAAGAACTATCACCATTTTATCCACTTCGTCCAAACAACTCCAGACCGCTGCAAACTTATACTCCCAAAGGTCCAATAAACTAATTGAATGTGGAGACTCTTAAATCAAGTCTAATCAGTAGCTAGGTCAGACACTTATCAATAACGCAACTCCATAATAAACGATATAAACAGCTCGAATATCAGATTAAAGTCCACAACGGGAAAATAAGCAGCAATTGATATTTGCTGGGAAGTAAAAAAATCCTAAATTCTAACAAGATCTATTTGGCGAGGTGATTGGTAGTTTAAAGTTTAAAATGGCAGCTAAGCCATCTATCGTTTCAATTAAACCTTCACAAACAGAATTAACCAATTTAATAAATCAAAAAGTGGAATAAAAACAAAGCAATAAAAAAGAGTCCCTAAGTCGAGTTAAGTCCAGCGGAAATATACAAAATATATTTAAAAATGCAGGTGATGATAAGAGCATGTAGGCATTGCATCGAATCTGGTAGGAGCGAGACCGTTAGATTATGAAAATGGACCAATTGTTTGATAATTTAAACAGCAGACTCAAATAGTACGAATGATTCAATTCCCATTATTATTTTTCATCATCAACTAAACTCTGATCAATTTACTTGACATATTATTTACTGTGATTAGCCACCAATTTGTATTTAAATTATGAACATTCGAGAGCAGATGGACCCATTGCAGTCCTTTAAGCTGGAAATCGAGGAAATGTTTTAAAAGAATTTCCAAGAATTAGCACTCAAAAACAATCTCAATAAAACGTACGTCTTTCTCCATGTAGTATTCTTTCAAACCTCATGGAGGCAGCACGTGACCAGGAACAAAAGATAACACAACTTGACCGCAACCTGGACTCTCTTCGCAATAACATGAATCCAGACGTTAGCCAGTTGCGTGGTGAAGTAAATCGTCAGGAAGAGCACATCAATGACAACTTTAACCGCATGATGTCTCGATTGCAACAAGTTGAAGAGGGGATTACTAACTCCAAACGGAACATGGAACAGTATATCCGTAGCAATGCTTAAGTCAATAACAAGCTTGATATGCTAACAAAT
>Ga0302191_10001979_pt1 | contig 12977 bp, 7 predicted proteins | sample II_Bog_E3_1_FD_198775 | JGI IMG/M metagenome (GOLD analysis project Ga0302191, IMG submission 198775) | Peat permafrost microbial communities from Stordalen Mire near Abisko, Sweden - II_Bog_E3_1 | ecosystem: Environmental > Terrestrial > Soil > Wetlands > Peat | place: Sweden: Abisko, Stordalen...
AATTCAAGCTTAAAAAATAACCGATGACCGTCGTTAATTCTCGGTGCTGCTTTAAAATTTTATACGGCAGCATACATATGTTACATTGACTCATAAATACTACGATACTCTCAAGTACATTATTGAAAATATCAATGGAATAATCTTCCACGATGACATTAGACTAAACGCATGGAACTTCATCCTCTAGGATTATGACATCATATAAAAAATGCTTGCTAATAACGATTAAGTCATTCAAAACCTCACTCATATTCTTATAGATGGAGATTAGGAGGAGGAAACAATGAATTAAGCCTTAATTAATATGAGGAATTAACTCAGATCTGGGGAGGAAAATAACCAGCTTAAAATAGAACTGTAAACTCCCTCCAAACTAAAAATCGATCCATAGATTTCGGTGAAGAGATCCAGCGTGAAGTAGGTGATTCTTCCATTTCTTCTCAGCAACATTGAAGTCCTCATTGTGCTGCTGATTGAGATTTACTATCTTGTAAATCCGTGTATCATGTCATTTCCTCTTCTGGCCTTCGTATTCTGTTACTATCTTATGGCGAATAGCAAGTACATGAATCTAGTGGTGCTCTATATCTTTCTATTGATATTAACGGGTGAGATTCTTCAGTTGGATGGTGTTAGTAATCAGAGCGATGTGGCCATCATTAAATTCTTCTTTTATGTTGATGTTGCGACTCAAACACCCAACTACAGTCTCGCCTATCTCTACTTCCTCTTTGTAGTTATCTTCCTTAGTCAATAAATTATCCGCTACAATGGGAATCGATATAAAAGCGAACTTGATGTTTAGAATCTGGAACAGGCTTTCTTTCGCATTTTGATGAACGAATCTGATGAATCTAAACTTAACATATGGAAGTACAGTCACAATGAACAATAATTTTTATAGAACGTCAATCCGTATAATATCGGTGTCTATGAGATAGATAACAATCTTTAAAAACTCTTGGTCTGCGAATCTTCCTTCACTGATGTATTTTCTGATAGAAAAATTGGAGCAGATCTTTACCCTCCTATCGCATCCGTGCAGATATTCTTGACCATTTATTTAATATTTTTTTATCCTCTAATGACAGATGTGAACGGATACACGCTTGATTAGTCAACCAAATATTTTCAATTTAGCAGTGATATGGTCATTTCAGTAATTGTGCACGTGATAAGCATCGTTATTTAGCGTAAATTAACGCTGCTTGTTATGCCCAGAGGAAAAAAACTAATAATTAAATATGTTTATACAGTCATTATATTCTTGCTGTTTTCGTGGTTTATCTTCTATCTGGCCCCCTTCAAATATTCCCAAACCATATCAACCTCTCTTTATTCACCGAGCCCCGCACTGCTTGCCTTTTCATTTTTCTATTTTATCTATTTCTACCTATCTGCTCTCCAGATCAAGTATGGCTACAAGTAGTTTAAAAGCATGAACTCCTTAATGACTCGAAGGGGGTATGCCAACTACTATGCTGTATCAGTTTATACTGCTATACCCTTTCTCTATTAAATAAAAATAATCATGGACTGGACATTCTCAGATACTAGCTTAACGATGTATGACTGGTTTAGGCAGTTCAGTATATATCTACGAGCTTTTACCTCCAAGATATAATTTTACAATGCTACCACAAATACGATTTTGGGGCACACTATAAAGTGGTACTACAAAATAATGGGATGGGCTGGCTTTATCATAATTCTTTTAATTATTTTTGGACCCATGATTTTGTTCTCGGGGCTCAATCCTATCGCTGAATCCAATTTAGTAATAAGTGGTTCTATGATGGTAGCATTGCAAGTTGTCGGTGGTAATTCATTTACCTTGTACTAAACTTCTCATTTCTCGACTCCCCCAATGCCATTCAACTAGACAATATTTGATGATCAAAATTTTAATGCAGTGCCTCTTTTACAGCAGATGACTGCTAGTGATATTCCTCAGCAGTTCTAAAGTGTTACCTACTAAAATGTTAGCGACAATAATTGGGGTATTTCTCTGCCGAACTATAATTATATCACCCAACTGCTAAACAAAACCATATACAATTACACCACTAACAACACGATGTCTGCTTCCTTCCAATTAACTGTGACTTATCAACTGAATAGATTCATTGCATCGACAATTGCAAGTAACACTATGTTTTCTTATCCATCTTCTGGCTCTCTGAATATTTCAACTTTACAGTCTTTGTATAATACATTGACTATTTGTAATAGTCCTACATTTCTCCCTAGCTTCTATATATCCCTGATTCGACTTAACACAATTAACAACGTCTATAAGCCAAGGCCAATTGTGTTTATGAATGGCACAAATAATTCAAACCAGCCTTATCTTTCAAATACTACACTCAGTCTTTTCTGTCCACCCAATGCCACTACCATTTCAGATACAAACAATGTCTATTGGGGCTTATATTAATAAAATCCTGCAGACGGACTCAGCCTTTATGTCTACTGCGACAAATATCAAAATATTATAGGTGGCTATGGTTTTACAGCTTTGTATACCTCAATTATACTTGTTGTTGCAGGATTCGTGAGATCAATGCTTGATGGCAACTTGCCTTTCATTCCCTATGCGATGAACCCAAAACCTGACAACATCCTCCAAATCTGTGAGGCAATAAATATCCTTCGAGTACGCAAGCAATTCCGAGAATAATATCTGATGTATTACGAGTTAATAGACATAATCCGTTCTCCTGAAATAATGAAATATATGAGTGGTAGTTATCCGTATTTAATTGAAAAGAATCATCTGTAATCCCTGTAGAAAGCAGAGCAAGAATAGATGTAAAAAAGAAAGACTTTATGATTTGATTAATCTGATTCTTATGCAAATATGCTTCTATGAATATTGATAAGTGAAAATCGAATAATAGGTCGGCAGTTGTTATTTAAATAAACATTGGTTTATGGTATCGCATATTAATAATTTATTCATTTCTTCTTTTTTAGCTATTTTCGAACCTTTATTATAATTCTTCTCAATGTTATCCATTCCGTGGAAAGAAACTCGTAAACATCAGACCAATCTCAGCGCATCCAAAGCCACTTTCGCATTCCCCAAAGACAAACGCTTCAAAGATAAACACAGTCCATTGTACTCCTCAATTAATATAGATGTGACTCTATTTACAATATTCCATCATCTTTAGGCAAAGCTCCAGCCTCAGGCATCGGGAGAGGTAGTAAATTGCAGCTGATAAATCCATCAGTCATAACTCCTTCTCCACTAGCGTATAAGGTCAAATCAGAGTTTTAACTTGTCAAAAAAGGCAATAAGTTTGGCCTCGGGAGATAGGTAGATTTCAAATAATCTAGAATATGAAATACAATGGCATTTTTAATAAATCCGAGACTCCATAGCCAGGACACTATCAAATTAGTACTGGTTTAACTTCTAAAAGAGGTTTTACTATCTACTCCAAGTTAAATACACAGCAGCCGTCTAATGCCAAGAACCCTGGGCCAGGCCACTATAAATCAGGATAGTTTCTGAACACTTCTGGACGGTATGTTCTCTCACAGGTTACAAATTGTCCTGGATACAAGATCAAAGACATGAAAGACTATTCATTTGCCAATCATACGCCTGGACCCGGATAATATGATTCTAAAGGATAAACCTTAAACAAATTTGGAACTTATTCCAATTCAAAGCATTAAAATAGCCGCTGCCGTATTTTTAGTCGTTCCTTAAAGAACATTTAGCCAAAGAGAAGCATACCCGGGCCTGGATCCTACAACTATTATTCCGAGTTTGGTGTCAAAATTTGATATCCTTTCTTTTATTACTCCATCTCTACTAAATAAGAAGATGAATAATCATTCCTTTTTAAGCAAAAATGCAATAAACTCCTTTTTAGAGATTTGCCCGTCTCCATTGATGTCGAATTCTTTGAATATCTTTTTTATTTCATCACTGGTCTCATTACTACCATCCAAAAAACTCTTTACTTCTTCAATTGTGATAAATCCAGCGCGAGCAGTATCGAGGTAGTTGAAAGCCTAATTAAGTCGCTGTTCATCTAACATCTTCTATTGGTTTGTGGCGGCAATTAAAAATTCAGTAAAATCGATTCTCCCAGAGTTATTTGTATCAATTGTACCCAAAACCTTTTATATTTAACTTTCAGTAAGTCTGCTAGTTGATTTCTGGTTGAATATAGTCATCAACTCTTCCTTCCCAATAACTCCATCTCCATCAGCATCCATTTATTTAAAAACTTACAAAAGATTGTTTCTATCTTTATTGGAGCAAAGCTTCGAGCTTATAAACGTGTATAAAAGAGCCTTCAGTTTATTTGTGAAGTGAAAACTTTTAAAATTTTTAACTACTTCCTCCTCAATTTCACTCATTTTTTCTTTCTATTCTGTGGTTTGAGTTGTGAGAAACCACTTACTCTTCAAAGCTTCTTCTGCAGAAATTCTATCATTCGGGTTTTTATGCAACATTTTTTTTATCAGCTATTTGGTTTCTTTGTTACGTTTTCTCCAGATCAAACCTTAATATCATATTGATTACTGTTAAATTAAAGGGGTTTCGTTTGGATTTTTTAAAGAACTTATCTTTAACTTTTACCGTTGAAGGGAGGAGACCCACTCAGCAAAATATAGAGAATTACTCCGCAGGACCATATATCACACTTTTAATTATATTATCCCGTTATCATTTCAGGAGCGATGTAATAAGGGGCGCCAAAAACTCCCTTAAGCTTGACTTTATCTGAAAACAAAGTGGCGCATCCGAAATCTGAGACTTTAAATGTATCGGTCTTCGAGTCATACAAAATATTCTAAGGTTTTAGATCTCGATGGGCAACTTTCAATTTATGCATGTAATTTACAGCCAAAAGTATCTGTTTCATAATATTTGCAAGTTTAGCCTCACTGGAAACCTTATTCTGTTTAATATAGTGAAATAGATCACCTCCCTCACAAAGTTACATAATTAGAACATAATGAGATTTCCATTAAAAAACTTCAGATAATTTTACTAGATTGGGGTGATCTAGTTTTAAAGGGATGGATATTTCAGCAAACAGTTTTTGAGATTTGACTGAGTCCGAAGTGATATGAATGGCCTTGATAATCTTGGCGGCCCTTGGTGATCCTCCTGTTTTCATTTTGGTTTTAATGATGGATGCATACGATCCTTGTCCAATTTATTTTATAAAAACGTACTCATCTAAATAATTTTGTTTTTTAATTTTTACACTGGTATGCCAATTTCCTTCGATTTTGCCAGTGACCATTTTTTTCTATTCCATTTGTAGAATTCCTTCTAAGTCTAAATATTTTTATCCTTTATTTGAGTCTTTCATGCCCATTTGAACTGTTTTATTCTCCTCTTTAGGAGGTAGCTATGATAATGGAATATCTTCTAAGGGTAGTTATGTATAGGTGATTTATTTTGGTTTCATATAGTTTAGTGAAGGCTTGGATAATATCTTTGCTATTTATGGGTAGTTAGTTTACTTATCCAGACCAGATATTTGCCGTTCGCATTGAACTTCAGCCAAAACATCTGCACTTTCCTTCCCACAGTATTGGTTATTATTTCCCATATTATATAAAATGAAAAAAGAAAATCATTTTTAACTGAATTCACTTCTTCTTTTAATAATCCAATCTTCTATGTTGAAATTGATCTTTTGCTTAGATGTATATAAAGCACAATAATAATGATTTCCTTATTCTCTATTTTATATTGCTTTGATCCTGCAAACTTTAATGCAAACTTTAGATTATCTCATCTCGTTATTTCATTCAATTAAACGATTGAATATAATTATTGAAAAGGTACATAATTGTATATTTTTAAAAAGCTTACAAGTTATATGCTAATAATTAATATTCTACTGCTTTGATTTTTAATTATTATTTTTCAAATTAATTATTTGCCACATTTAAAGGATGTTGCACTAGGACCTTGAAGGAGACCAATCATTCTCCGTTAAAGGAAAGACTGATGCTACCTCACTCAATGCCCCACTCCAGCAGTAACAAAACCAATCATTCAGTCCCTTAGAAGAATAGGAATTCCCTCCTGAACTAGTACTAGATTCATCCAATTGGATGGAGACCGAAGAGAAATAAACTTGTCCAAAGGTGTCGATCCGAAGAAAATCACTGAATGAGCCATATAGCATCCTTGGCTTTATGGAAAGACGGTTGGAAGACAAACGAAGCCGAGTTAACAGCTAGTAGCTTTGTAGAAAATATTCTTCCCTCTCTCTATGAATTTATGTTATTCTCCATTATATATTTGCTAGTAGGACCATGATTTTGACATTATTTATTTTTATCAACCATTTAACTCCTTTAGATCACTCGTTCTCCTTTTTTTTTATAAAATCTACCTCAGAATATTTAGTTGATTGACTAAATAGATTAGCACTCTTGATAAATTGTTATTATAAATACATGAGAATTGGGCATCTCAATACATAAAATAATATTTACAGTGATCATTTAACAGTGGAAAAGCCTTCTCTTTTTCAACTAAGAATAATTAAAAATGCTGCGAAAAGAAAGGTATCAATCTCTGAAATTCTCCAGACTAATTATTCAATTGTTCTAAATAACTTTTATGCTTTTATTCTCCTTCATCTCAAGAGGACTAGTCAAACCACAAATATACTTAATATTAATATTCCTGAGGTGTGCATATTTCATGCTAAAACTCCGTTTTAAATTGTCTATTCGAAGGGAGGATAGGTGAAAGCATATTAAAATAAAGACAAACTTAGACTCAAGGAGGTTTATAACTTTTTCTATCAAAGATCTATACAACGGGGCACGAATAGAAAGTAGCAAAGCTATGCATGCTTCTAAAGTACATATTTTTTCATGAAGATTAATAATTTTTATTACTTTCTGATTCTGATCTGTTTATTAACTGTCATAAGTTTAAAAATGACTCTTTCTTTACCAAACTGCATTATTTGAGGAACAAGATTAACGTAGTAGGAAACTAAATAGCAATTTAATTCTAGCCTCTATTAAATAGTAAATATACTGGATTAGCTACTGAAAGTTTAATAGGTTTTAAAGATTAATCTAAGATTCTACTTTAGTTGGGGTAAGTATAATATCTTCATTTTCTCAATGAAAAGATCTCTTTATTTTTAAATTTTGAGCACAATATCAGAGTAAATAAGGCCATATTCTTCTACTCCAAAACTGATCAGAATTAATATTTTCTAGTGAATGTAAAAAATTTAGAATATAACAATTTTACAGATGCCATCAAGGACCATTAAAGAAGATTAAAGCTAATAGAAACATAGAGAAACAAAATCTTAATTATGAGTCCTGAAAAATATACAAAGCATAAAAACCTTTAAAAGGGTTAGCAAGTCAAATAAATGGAAAAACAGATGAATTCTAAAGTTCATAGATTAGCTGAGAGTTTAAATATAATAACTGAAAATCAAAGAAAGAGAGAAGATGAAAAAAATGGGCAAGCTTTTCAAAAATTATATCCTTTTCTTCGAATGAATATTGAGGATACTTTAAATAGATACACTTTTAGCACTGTTAAAAAAAATATTGCAAAGATGGAAGAAAGTAAACTAAATACTAAAAGGAATAAAAATAAATTTTTAACTTGTCAGACTGAGAAAAAAGAATAACAATACTCGCAACGCAAAAGAAAGCCTCGTTATTTGTCCCTCAGAGCCAATTTTATTTAAAAATCCATTTGATTTTTCAAACTAACGAGATAGATAAGGTCTCTGCATATTGCATATAAAATTAAATTAAATAATTCTGTATTAAGTGAATGCCACTAAATAGTGATATCTTCCACATTCAGATTCTTTGAATATCTGTAAATCTGGAGATACATAAAATTAGAAATAGTTTTAATTCAATTCTTCTTAATTCTTTTTGGTTTTCTCTTTCCTTTTGTCATTGTATTTCTTTACAAATAATAGCATTTACCTGCACGTACTGTTATTGACAAGAAACAAAATATCGTAAAAACAATGTTTAAAAATTTGATTGTTAATATTATATTTTCCTTAATGGATAATTTTATAGTTAAACAAGGATCGCCATTTTTTTAATAAGTTTAAAATTAATCGATTGAAAAATTGATAGCCTTTCCTTGCAACTTTATTTAACATAAGAAACTGAGACATCGATAAAATAATAAAATATAACTCAGTTTATTTTTGTATTGAATCTTGAATTAACCTCAATTGAATTATATAGCAAGACTATTCTAAGAAACAGCATATGATTTTAAAAGGCGAAAAATGTAATTTTATGATATTGTTATTGGCGGTAAAACAAATAAATTAAAAAATCATTCAAGGTAAAATTATATTCCTTGCTATCAATAATCATAAATATGATGCTTAAAAGGATCTTTATAATCAAAATCTCCGTTTAACCGAATTGTTTAAAAAAGTCTAATGATGGAAATAAAAAACAAGCAGTTAAAACTTTTGAAAAGCATGTTTTCGATGAAATATTAGCTTGTAAATGAAAAATAACAGTATAAAGAACTAGTTGATATTCTCCAGTGAATAAGATCAAAATAAATACTAATCCTTCACTCCAAAATAATAAAATATAATAATTCTGAAGCCATAATCATGTCAAATAGTATGTGATGAGTAATGGGCCATAAGTTTAATTATCTTTTTGATGCATTTTACAATTTGTTTATTATTGTTAATCAAAATAACAAAAATCAAAGAAATATACATTTCACAACAAATATTCAAATGTAAATGGATAAACCAGTCAAAGAAAGTATTCTGACGATGAAACATCAGGAATTTAATGTAGAACTCGAAAAATAGTTAATTCTAAACATTAATCGTATAAATAGTTGAGATATCAAAAACATTAATAATTATTAATTTGGTTATGTATCCAAGGTCATTCATTCATTTATTGATGATAGCTTTGCTATTGGTGCTCAGTATCTCCCAAATTGTTAATGTTACGGCTCAATCTCAATCGGCATCTTATCAAGCCAAACCTAATATTTTTTGCGCAGCAACCAACAATTTGGGGAATTGCATCAGCTGCTATAATGGATACTACGTAAATTGGTCTGGAGTATGTATTCTAGGCAATCCTCTCTGTGCTAGTTATCACATGGAAGGTGGAGAATGCCTGAGCTGTTATGGAGGATATTATCTAAGCAGTGGCAATTGCTTATTGGCCAACCCCTTATGCAAGACCTATAACATCTTCACTGGCTGCTGTACAAGTTGCTACACTGGATTTTTTATTGATGGACCCAATTGCGTCCTCGGATGAAAAATGATTTGAATTCAATATGACATCAGATTATATTATATTTATTACTATTTATCATTTATAAATGATCAAAAAGGAATTTTACGGTTCCTCCTTCTTTAAGAGTATCTTGCTAATACGTCCTTAAGGGTAGTTTCCTGTGAAGATTTATTTTAGATGAATTTGCTTTTTATTTTGTTCAGAAACCCTCATGTTAGGGAAGAATAATTTTAGAATTAATTAAAATTTTAATATAGGGGATAAGAAATCATCTTATTCTAAACCAGTGATAAAATTAACAATTTACTTTTATTAGATTAGTCTTTTTCCTTTAATTTTTATTTTTATTTTTATTTGAATTACCTCATAAGACTCTCTTTCCAAAGAATAGCATCACCTTTGTTTAAACTCATGGACTGACTTCTAGTATGAAGGAATACAATAGAATAGCCCAGTTTTTTTCAAAAAATTGATTGGTAAAGGTTTATTAATTGTAATTGATCCTAAAACGTCATCATTGTTAAATCTATTTTAGTTTTACCATAATTTTATAATCAAAAATAAAATACCTTTTTTTTCAAATGAATCTAAAATTGATAAGAGTTTTTCTCTTGATAAATTGATATAATTTCCTTTTCCTTAAGAATTGATTTGACATTATAAAGATTGTACATAAGCAACAAAATAAATATCAATATAACTCAACTTGTTTTAGCATTGAATCTTGAATTACCTTTAGTTATATTATTGTCTGAGCTTTATAAAAAACTACACATAGCTTGAATAGCCAAATATCTAATTTTACAATATTGTTGTTTGGTCATAAACAATAAAATTCAGATAAAGTTAAAGGAAATTATAGTCTGCACTCTCAATAATCATAAATATTAGTTCGAAATAATCAAAATATTCGTCTAACTGAATTTGTTCAGAAAAGGTCCAATGATGAATATAAGAAACAAATATTAAAAACATTGAAGAAACATGTTTTTCATTAAGAATTCACTTCTAATTTAAAAATTAATAGTTTTAAATATACAATTAATGTTTTCCAGTGAATGGATCAGAATGATAAATAGCAATCGTTAGCCATAAAACAATAAAAGACGATGATTTAGGAGTCACCCTCATCTTAGATAGAATGTCATAAACAATAAACTATAAGTATAATTAATCTTTCGATGCATTTTACATTTTATTAAAATCTTTGAAGAAAGCATCTAAAATTTTAAAAAATATGCAATTAACAACAAATATTTAAATATAAATCGATAACCCCATTTTTAGAAGGTTGTCCGATTATGAAATATCATCAATTTGATATATAAGGGTATTATAGTGTTAAGAAATTAATTGGCTTTGAAATCTAATCATATAAATAGTAACGATCATCAAAAATAATAATTATTATTAATTTGGTTATGCAATCAAGGTCATTCATTCGCCTCTTGATTCTGGTTTTGCTGTTGGTGCTAAGTAGTTCCCAAATTATCAATATTACAGCTTCATCTCAATCTGCATCATCAATACCTTATCAAACTAATCCTTATAATTATTGCTCAGCAACCAATATTTTTAAGCTTTGCATCAACTGCTATGCTGGATACTACATAGATGCGTTTGGAGTATGTGTTTTAGGTAATCCTCTCTGTGCTTCCTATAATATGAGAGGTGGAGCATGCCTAAGCTGCTATCGAGGATATTACCTAAACAGTGGTTTTTGCGTATTGCCAAACCCCTTATGCCAAACTTCTAACAGCACCACTGGCTGGTGCACAAGCTGCTACACTGGATATACTCTCCAAGGACCCTATTGCGTCCTCGGATGAAAAACTGATTTGAATTCAATATGATCATATTATATTTCATTATCATTTAAAATAAATTATAAATATTACATTTTTTAAAATTTTCCTTCATTCAGGATATCTTGTCTATTTACACATGATTCTGTTTGGAGATTTATATTTGATGGATTTTATTTATCATGGAAAGCTCATATTATAAAAAAAATGGAATGAATGAGAAATCATGAAATTTAGAAGAACAAGATACGAAAGATATTTAAATGATAAAATAAATCAAGATTAACGAAATGTAAGTTTAATAAATAAATTTAACTTGTGAAAAAGGAAGGTTTGTTTCCTTTTTATAGATTAATAATTCCTTTCGAGCATTGCCACTATTTACAACAAAAAATACACCAACATAAACTTTAGGGAGAGGCAAATGAACACAATTTTGATATTTCTATTAGTTTAAGCACAACCTCTACTTAAGTTTGCAATATTGACAAATTAATTATCTAAAATGATGATCACTAAGCCAACAATAGAAACAATCAATGCAGACTCGCCCATCTACAGTCAACCAATCACCCAAATTGATTAATAATTGGGAGCTTTATTTAATTGTCATCCTCGAATTATGATAATCCTCATTAGTAACAATGCTCCGATATAATTATACTCATAATTTCAATTCCAATAATCAAATGTTATTTTATAGTTGTTTTAAGATGATCAGTAGCTTAAAAGAGATTGTTCAAAACCTAATTTTTTATCTATGATATAGTCAACTGCACTTAAAAATCAGTTTCATATTTTTAAATTAATTCAAACTAATATTATAGTCAATGCCATTAAATAATCATATTTAATATGTATTGAATTTCTTCAATATTCGGAAGATATTTGTAAACTTGGCATGCATAAATCATCAAATTGGTTTGTTTTCTTCAATTATTCCTTCTTATTTTGTTGTTTTATTTTTTTAAATGGTCTCATCAGATGGTTATTATCCAGAGAACAGCACAAGCTTCGTTTACACTTACGGACTAACTGTTATTGGTAAGAAATACAATACAATAGTTCAGTTTTTAGTAATTTGATTGCCAATGTTTGTATTGATATTAAATTATTTGCTTACAAGCTATCATTGCTCAATATATTTTATTTTCACATAATTTGAAAGTAAAACAATAAATTAACTTTTTCGAATCAATGAAAAACTGATCAACCTTTTCTCTATTGAAAAATTGTTAGCATTTCCTTTTCCTTGAGAATTGATTTTATATTATAAACATCGTATATAAGTAAAAAATATAAAAATAAGATATAATTCACTTTGTTTATGTATTGAATCATGATTTAATTTCAGCTATTTCATTGTAAAATCATTCAGACAACTACCCATAGTTTGAATGAACTAAATGTAAATTTTTCAAGAATGAATTTTGACGGTAAATATTTAAATAGAATTTAAAGCAAAATTGTCCTTTGTACTATAAATAATCATAAATATTTAAGCCAAAAGTGTGAAAATAATCAAAATCTGGAGCTAACAGATTGTTTTCAAAAATTCCAATGATGAATGTAAAAAATAAATATAAAAAACGTGAAAGAAACATGTTTTTTATTAAATATTAGTTCATAATTGGAAAATAAATTGACTAAAATCATAAATTATTATTATCCAGTGTATAGGACTAAAATAAACTAAACTATCGTTAACTACAAAATAATAAAATTCCATGATTCTGAAACCATCATTATCTTAGCTAGAATATGATCAACAATAAACTATCAATTAAATTATTTTTATTTGTATTTAATCATTTGTTTAATTTTTTTATGGCATCAACTTAAAAACAAATAAATCTCATCTATCAAAATATATTTACAGAAAGAGAT
>Ga0302191_10001990_pt1 | contig 12933 bp, 10 predicted proteins | sample II_Bog_E3_1_FD_198775 | JGI IMG/M metagenome (GOLD analysis project Ga0302191, IMG submission 198775) | Peat permafrost microbial communities from Stordalen Mire near Abisko, Sweden - II_Bog_E3_1 | ecosystem: Environmental > Terrestrial > Soil > Wetlands > Peat | place: Sweden: Abisko...
TCAGCATACGCAGCGGCGAATGGACAGACATAACCCCCGATCACCCCGTTGCCGTCAGCAAGCAATTCGGCTATGCGGCCGTCTCCGTGGACGCGCGGCACCCACGCACAGTCATTGCCAGTTCCTTTGGCCGCCCGGGCTCTGCCGGCGGCGAAGACATATTCCGATCCACCGACGGAGGCGCAACATGGAAGCCCATCTTCGGCGGCGGCGGCGTGTACGATTACACCCTTGCTCCCTATGTGAAGAGCACTCCCATCCACTGGCTCTTCGATATCGAGATCGATCCAACCAACCCGGATCACGCCGTATTCACCACCGGGTATGGCGGCTGGGAGACCTTCGACCTCACCGATTCCGACGCCGTCAAGCCGACGCACTGGAGCGCCCTCGCCTTCGGTATTGAGGAAACTGTGGCCCTGCAGCTTGACAGCCCCGCAGAGGGCGCACATCTGATAACAGCAATTGGTGACTACGGCGGCTTCGTTCACTGGGACCTTGACCATCCTGCGTCGGAAGGCGCCTCGGCGCCGCCGCGCATGGGCAACACCACCGGCGTCGTCTCCGCGCCGCTTCGCCCGGAATTGATAGTCCGCGTTGGCGACAGCGCCCAGCACAAACCCGGCGAGAGCATTGGCTACAGTCTCGACGCCGGGCATTCCTGGAAGCCTGCGGCTAGCTCACCGTCGGCCACCAGTCGGGCGGGATCGATTGCCGTCTCGTCCGATGGCGGCACATGGGTCTGGACTCCTCAACGCGAAGCGGCCTATTTCAGTAGAGATCAGGGCGCAACGTGGACTGCGGCGCAGGGGCTGCCCCTCGGTCTTCGCGTCATCGCCGACTCTGTGGACCCGAAGTTGTTCTATGCCATCTCGCTTCCGGATGGGACGTTTTACCAGAGCTGGGACAGCGGAGCCACTTTCAGGCCAGAGCATTTAGCGCTCCCTGATGAGGCGCCCTTTTCTTCTGGAAGAGGCGACAATCGGGGCGGCCAGGATCGCATTTATGCCACGCCGGGACGCTCCGGAGACCTTTGGCTGGCGGCCTTCGACGGGCTCTACCACTCCGTTGCGGCTGGGAATGGGATCAGCACCGGCATCCCGTTCGAACATCTGCCGGGTGTGGAGGAAATCCACGCCTTCGGCTTTGGCAAGGCAGCGCCAAAGCAGACTTTTCCGGCTCTCTACCTGGTGGGGACCGTTCACGGCCAGCGCGGCATCTTTCAGTCCATCGACGAAGCGCGCACGTGGGTGAGAATCAACGACGACCAGCATCAATGGGGACTGGTGCTGCAGATTGCCGGCGACCCACGGATTTATGGACGAGTGTATGTTGGCACGCACGGGCGTGGAGTCTTCTATGGCGACCCCGCTCGCTGACACTGGAGTTGCTTTCGTGCAAATCCCGGTGTTGGGCTACAAAAGCCATGCACCTGGCGCATCACCGCGGGTGCGGTTTATTGCATACGCCGGGATGGGCAAAAAGACAGCGCAGCGTACGCGTATCCGCGCACTCAAGAGTGTGACAAAAAGTGCAAAACAGCGCAAAATAAGGCTGTTTAGGAGCGAATTAGAGCGTTTTCGATGCGTTTTTGCGCACAAATCTGCGCGTGTAAAGGTTTACATTTTGAAGAAGTGCTAACATTGATATCATCTGGCTGCGAACGCCCGGCCACGGCACGGCTGACGCCGTGCCGTGTCAAAACAGTCCTGGCAGTCGCAGTTTCTGGACAGGTTCTTAGGCGAGGACAAGCTCGCCATGAACGGTACGGAAACTGTGTTCGGTTCCGTCGATAATGTCCCGGGCTTTTTGGACGGCGTCGGGTGTGCCGTGGACGACCAACAGAAACTTGTCCGTTTTCAAAGCAATTTCGTACTTCAGTACGCTGTCTTTGGGAATGCCGATACTCACGAGGCCGGCGCCGACAGCACTGACTCCTCCGACCACCACGGCCCCTTCAAGTCCCGCGACAATCCAAGCCACCAGTGGTCCAGCCACGAGGATCGGTCCGAGTCCGGGAATGGCGAATGCAGCTGAGCCGAACAACAGCCCCCAGAATCCTCCCCAGAATGCTCCGACCTTGCCCCAGTACTGCATGCGATCGCCGGTGCTGTCATACCCAACGATGTGTTCATCGGTGTGCGTGTTTCTGGCAGCGATGGAGAGGCTTTTCATATCGACGCCGCCTTCCTGCAGTTCCTTGACGGCATGCTCGGCTTGATCGTGTGTGTCATAGATGGCTACTACAGAATTTGTAATGATCACAAGAGTTCTCCATGTTCATCGGTTGACTGAGTACTTTCGGAAATGTTGCCGAAGGGATGCAATATTGGCTGCAACCATCGCTTTTCGAAGAGCGATTGACTCTCCGGATGGGATGTTGACACCCCGCACCGGAAGTTCAATTCGCTTGCGGATCGATTGTTTCACTTTGAACGCGCAGGGTCCTGAGCAATCGGGTGCATCCAGAAAGAACGAAGCCCTGCGGCCGCGTGCGCATCTACGGTTGTCAATCGATCGGCGCACGGCCTTATTGATGGATGAACTAAGTTGGTTGTCATGTGGCCAAAAGAGCACAGCCTTTCTCCGGAGGACGAGGGAGAATGAGCGATTAGTCCTTTTCATGCTTTCAAAAGAGGAGATCGCCGTGACTGAAGCTCATGCATTCCCTTCCATCCCTACAAGGATTCTGCTGCCCATCGATTTCAGCCCGTCATCGCAGGCGGCCCTTGAGATGGCGGCCGACCTTGCCCAGCACTTTCATGCCGAACTGTGGCTTGTTAACGTGATTCCGATGTTTCCCGCCACGACTCTGCCCGACTTCATTCCCGAGGCAACCTTCATTCGCGACGCCAGGATATTCGCGGAAAGCAATCTTGCCAAATGCAATGCTGCTTTGCTGGCGAAAGGAATCAAGTCAAATTCGTGCGTCGAAATTGGAAACGACGTAGCCAGCGCTATTTTGGAAGTGGTGGATCGTGAGCATATCGACATGGTGGTGATCTCAACCCACGGGATCTCGGGGTGGCATCCATTGGTCTTCGGCTCCATCGCGGAAAAGGTCGTCAAGCTTGTGCAGTGCCCACTCTTGCTTCTTCGTTCGGCCAAGCCTGAGGTCGGCTCGAAGATTCCATCCGCGCGCTCTTCGGAATGGTGGTAGCGGCAGTGCAAACACAAATTCGCAGAGCTTAAGTGCTGGAGACGAATGAAAAAGCTCGTTGTGTTCGACCTGGACGGAACCCTCGCGCCGAGCAAATCATCCCTCGATCCCGAAATGGCTGCGCTGTTGCACGATTTGCTCGGCGTCGTGAGGGTTGCTGTAATCTCCGGCGGCGCATGGCTGCAGTTTGAGCGACAAGTACCGTCCAAACTTGCTCAAGATGAACGCCTGGAGAAGCTTTCCATCCTGCCTACCTGCGGAACACAATTCTTCGAATATGCAGGGCAATGGAAAAGGCTCTATGAGGAAGATTTCACCCCGGACGAAAAAGAGAAGATCGTTCGATCGCTGAGCAATGCTGTAGGAACCGCGGGCTACCAAGTGGAGAAGACCTGGGGAGAAACCATCGAGGACCGGGGAAGCCAGATCACTTACTCCGCGCTGGGCCAGCAGGCTCCGTTGGAAGACAAGGTGAAGTGGGACGCGGACTTCGCCAAGCGGAAAAAGATCAAAGCAATCCTCGACACTCTGATTCCCGAGTTTTCAGTTCGGCTCGGCGGCGCGACATCGATCGATGTTACCAAGCCCGGGATTGACAAAGCTTACGGGATCAAGAAACTGCGAGAGACTCTTGGCATTGAAGTGAACGAAATGATCTATGTCGGGGATGCCTTGTTTCCTGGAGGAAATGACTACCCGGCGAAACAGGCAGGCGTGATTTCCATTCCGGTTCGAGGCCCGGATGATACCAAGCTCGTTATCGAAACAATGATCGCCTGCCTGGGCGACGCCGGTTGAGGAACTTATGCCAGAGGCTGCTGAAGCAGAGCTACGATCATGCGATTCAACGGGGTATCGATGCCGTGCTTCCGGCCCTTGCGGACGATGACCCCGTTGCGCGCATCGATCTCCATCGGACGTCCGGCAAGCCTGTCGGCAAGCATGGAGTTGATGGAATCCTCCGGCTGCGCGCGATATCCGTCGAGAACCTGCTGACCGACGTTTTCATCGAGCCGCGCGCCCTCGGCACGCGCAACCGCGGCACACTCGGCCACGATGTCTTTGGCCACCTGGCCCAGCGCGTTGTCGCGCAGCACGCCCGCGGGCTTCAATGTGAGCGCGTTGATTGCCCCGGCCGAGTTGATGCACAGCTTTCGCCAGGCGGCGGTGACGAAGTCCTGAGTTAGTTCGACCTGTGCGTTGCTGCCCGAGAGGATCTGCGCAAACACCTCTCCCAGCGGACCGGCTTCAACCTGCATTTTCGCAACGCCACGCTGATGAACTGTGCCATCCGCCTGGCGTTCCACCGGGCAATCGATGATCACTGGCACGGTCAGATGCTGACTCACATCGTCACTAAAACGCTCCCGATGCTCGACGCCGTTCTGGACCACCGCAACAGGGGTATTGTCAGCGCAGAGGACGCGAAGCCATGCTGCGGCGCCGAGCGCGTCGTATGTCTTTGTGGCCACAAAGACCCAATCCACCAGCGCGGCCTGCGACGGTTCGGTGAGATTCGCCGCGTTTACCCGGACAACGCCTTCCGGAGTCTTGACGGTGAGGCTGCCGATTGGACGCCGGGTACACAGCGTGATCTGGTGCCGGCCCGTGACCTGAAGCAGGGCTGCCAGCACACCACCAATTGCTCCCACACCGACAACCGCTACTCGCGCCATTCTTGCTCCTCGACCATATTATTACAGCTTATCGAAGCCGATGTTGAGCCTGGTGAGGCCGCGCAGGCCTGCATTGCTTCGCCAATCCAATTCTCTTTCGAGCAAGACAGGCCTCGATAACCTGCGCAAAAGAGCATTGAATGCGATCTGGCCCTCCATGCGAGCCAATGGCGCGCCAAAACAAAAATGGGCCGCCCAGCCAAACGCCAGATGACGATTGTCCGAGCGAAGCAAATCCAGTTGATCGGGATCGGGAAATCGGGTTGGATCGCGATTCGCGGCAGCCAGCCCAGCCACAACCCTTGAACCTTTCTTGATGGTTTTTCCGCCAAGCTGCATGTCCGCGGGTGCAATGCGCGCGGTGTGCTGCACAGGCGACTCGAAGCGGAGCAACTCCTCTACGGCCGAGGCGGCGATCTGAGGTTGACTGCGGAGTTGTTCAAGACACGCGGGGTTGCGGAGCAGTGTGAGGAACCCACTCGCGATAAGATTCGTGGTGGTCTCGTGACCACCGATCAACGTGATGATGGTATTGGCAATCACCTCTTCGTCAGAGAGTTTTTGACCATCGAATTCCGCCGTCATGAGCGCGTGAATGAGGCCGCCGGTTGGGCGTCGGCGCTGCTCCTCCACTCTGGCGGCAACGTAATCCTTCAGGTCTTCGAGACTCTCTACTATTTGAGCGACGCGATTGGGATGATGCTGAAAATTGCCCAGCACCTCGGCCAGATCGAGAACCCATGCATGGAGCTGCCGGTGATCGTCAGCGGGCACGCCGAGAAGCCTGGCCGTTACGATCGCCGGGAGTGGGTTTGCAAAGTCATGGATCATATCCATGTGTCCATGCTCGATGACTTTGTCGATAAGTTCGTTGGCCACGGACTCGATGTCTGTTCGCAGCCCCTCAACCCTGCGCGGCGTGAATGCCGCCGAACATATACCGCGCAGACGGGCGTGCATCGCGCCATCCATGAACATCATTTGTTGCAGCATCACTTCGGAGAACGGCTTCATGAACGAAAGGCCCAGCCGATCGAGATAAGCCGGCGGCGGAGTTCGGTCAGCCGAATAATTCATCAGCACGGTCATCGCTTCCGCATAGCTGGTGACCACCCAGGCATGCATGTATGGGTCCCAGTGCACGGGATCGGATTGGCGCAGCTCCCGGAAGATTGCATGAGGGTCTGCGAGCACGGCCGGATTGAGCAGCCGGAGAAGGCTCAGACGCTCGTCGTCCACCTCAGCAACCGCGCCGGCTGTGAAAGCATTCATCGCCGCTTACTCCGTGAATTGCATTTCGGCTTCTTTGGGGGCCATTGAGTAGACGACGCTCGGCTGCCCGGTTCTCTTTCGAGGTGTCCGCTGCTCATCGAGACCTGCGTTCTGACGGCCCTGGTTGGGGGGTGGGACTGCGAGGTGAGGCAGTATGGCGTCCGCGACACCACGCACGTTTTCCTTACTCATCAAGTGGGAGTGGCTGCCATGGACATACTGGATATGCAAGGTATCTGGAACGATGGCCTGCCAGCCGGGAAGATAATTCAAATGCGTCGGACGGTCGGAAGCCAGGAGCAAAAGCACCTTCCCGGAGTATTCTTCGGGCTGGTATGCGCGAGCCGCCGCTTCAATTGTTTGTTGTGCAACCTGCATTTCCGTTCTCGCGGCTACTGTTTTTGCATCGCCGGGGAAACGATTGAGAAGATGCGCGCGCAACTGGACTACGGTGGCTCGCAAGCCACGTCGCGCGGCCTTTTTGACGAGGTGGCGCAGGTGGCTCAACTGGCGTGAGAGCGCGCCGTGCTTTCTAAGCCAGGAAAAGAACGGCACGTCAAGCAGTACAAGCGCGGTTACCTCGTGTCCGGCAGTCCGCAGTTGGGATGCGACTTCGTATGCGAGGATGCCGCCAAGGCATTGACCGCCGATATTGTAGGGGCCGCAGGATTGCGCTTCAAGGATCTTGCGGGTGTGGCACGCGGCAATCCGCTCGAGAGCAGGCGACTGACCCAGCGATGCAAGTTCCTGTGCGTTAAGCGTGACCGCGAAGAACGGCTGATCGTCTCCCATGGCCTTGGCCAGGCTTCCGTTAATGTAGTGCAACCAGAAGATGGATTTGCGTTTGCCCTCTGGATGCAGGGCAAGCACCCCAGGCGGCAAGGCCCGATTGCTTTGAACCTGCCGATGCGCAAGCGCCGCCTGCTGGCGGATGGTTGGGTTGAGAAGCAATTCGGCAATGGGGATGCTGCGGCCGAACTCCGCGGCAATGTGCTGTTGCAGCGCGGCAAGCAGATGCGAGCGGCCGCCCTGGTCATGGAAGTTGTCGTCCAGCGCGGACTGGCTGTGCCCAAGCAGACTTTCCCAAATCGCGGCCATGCGCCGCTCGCATAGTTTTGCTTCAATCGCCGAGCCAAGGCGCTGAATCGTGGGCGATTCAAAGAGCTGTTGCAAGGTCAGGTCGACTCCAAACGCTTTCTCGACGTTCATTACCAGTTGCATGCCGAGCAAAGAATGCCCCCCGGCGAGGAAGAAGTTGTCTTCGAGTCCGACCTCGTCGCATTCAAGCAACTCCCGGACGATGCCGAGCAGTTTCTCTTCTATCGGCGAAGTGGGCGGAGCGGGAGCCCTCATTTTCAGCATGTTCGCCTCAGTTGGCTGCGGAAGCAAGGAGAGATCGAGCTTTCCATTTGGCCCAAGCGGCAGCACTTTCAGGCATACAAAGATCGATGGGATCATGTAGTCCGGCAAACTGCGCAGCAGGTGCTTCTGGAGTTCCGGCACAATGGGAACAGACGCATTTTCTTTGGGAAGAATGTATGCCACAAGCCTGCTCCATCCCGCTTGCGGGCTGCTGACGATGGCCGTGGCAAACTCGACGCCGGGGTGATGAGAGAGGACGCTGGCTATCTCATCCAATTCGATCCGTTGTCCGCGAATCTTCGTCTGCCGGTCGAGCCTTCCACGAAACTCGATCTGTCCGTCCGGCCGTGCGCATCCGCGATCGCCGGTGCGATACATGCGCGCGCCTGGCGTTGCCGCGAATGGATCGGGCAAAAAGTTAAGCTGGGTGGCTTCCGGAAGGTTGCGATACCCGCGCCCCACTCCGTCTCCTCCAATGTAGATTTCGCCGGTACGGCCATCCTGGACCGGCGCGCCGCGTTCGTCGAGCAAATAAATCGAGGCGCCGGCAATGGCGCGGCCGATGGGCGGAGTTTCTCGCAATCCGCCATGGAGGTTGGTTGATGTGGCGACCACGGTGCATTCCGTGGGTCCGTAGTTGTTGACTACCTGGAAGGGGAGGTACATGCCCGGGGAGTGGTGCAGGGTATCTCCGCCAGTAAGCAGAAAACGCAGAGCTGTCGCTGGCGGCCAATCCATTTCCATCAAGGGCGCGGCGTGAATAGTGGGCACAAAACTGATTGTCACGCGCTCGCGAATCAGCCATTGTTGCAGTAACTCTGGCGACGAGCGCACCGCATCCTCCGCCAGGCACACGGTGGTGCCCGCGCAAAGATGCGGCCAAATCTCCCAAACAGCCGCGTCGAAGCCCAGGCTCGCCAGATGGCTCGCGCGGTCGCGATGTGTGACGCTGAAGGTATCCAGGTGCCAGCGGATAAGATGAGCCAGATTGGCGTGAGTAATCTCCACCCCTTTGGGGACTCCGGAGGATCCAGAGGTGTAGACCACGTAAGCCAGGCTTTCCGGCTCGATGGGTCTGTGAGCAAACAGGGGAGCGGCGGCAATGGCCGCTGCGTCCCGGCCGGGATCAATGCCAAGCGCGTCCACCTGGAGTCGATCGAGAAGTGTGGTTCGGGCCACCAGAACGGTTGCGCCTGAATCGCTCACCGCGTATCGCAGTCGCTCGTCCGGCCAGGCTGGATCCAACGGCACGTACGCCGCGCCGGCCCGCATGATTCCAAGGGCGGCAACAATCCAGTCGAACGATCGTTCCATGCAAAGGGCGACAGTGCCGTTAGATTCAACGCCAAGCTTTGCCAAGTGCGAGGCAAACCGGTCGGCCCGGCGATTGAGTTCTTCGTAGTTCATGCGCCGGTCGAGGTGGCTCAGCGCAACGGAATGGCGGAAATCGAGCCGCAGCCCGGAGATTTGCTCGGGGACAGGACGAAGGATCGCCTTCAAAGTGTGCATTGGGGGAATGCTCCTTTGTGGTGGTCCAAGGCGAGTTGTTCATGCTGAAAATGATCGGGGAGATGTCGTGCGGCATGTCGGCGGGGGAATCCAGGATTCCCGAATCGCTTGCACCGTCTTCAGTGTGCTTCTGTCACTCTGCTCTTTGGCTGCGGACTCGCTGCCTGCTTTGGCCTGTGCTGCGTTGGTTTTGTTTCAGTTCCACAGGGTGAGGAGATCGAGTCTTCCCTGTGTGGAATGAAATATACCATCAGAGATTTATCCGCGCCAACATTATTTTTCGTTCTTTAGCTGGGCAGCGGGGAGGGAAGCGCCGGGAGTGGACTCGCTTAGCGGCTCGCCGAATTGGCGATCGGCCGTCGATGCGTGCGTATTTCAGGCGTCGTGGAAACAACTGATCCACTTCTCACTTAACCGGCTCGCGCGTCGATTCCGCAGATCGAGAATCTCCAGAAAACGTAAAGACACAACTGGATGTTCTTTCCTCTTATGAACAAGAACCACAGAAGATAATGTTAAGCTGGCCGGCGCGGAGGGATTCGAAGCCTCGTTCCGAATTGGTCCCTATGCCATTCTATTTCACCTTGTAGACCGCGCTGCCATGCGCCGGCAAAGTCACACTGACCTCTTTCGATTCCTTGCCGGTGCTATCGTTCCAGAGGTCCTGGGCCTGATGCTTTGCGCCGTCCAGGCCAAGCTGTTTCCAGGTTGCGCGGAGAGTAACCGGCTTATCGTCGAGATTGAAAAATGCAAAGAACTCGGCATAGTTTCTTGCTCCGGGAGTGTCGATGGTTGCGCGCCACACCCTGGCGTTTTCATAACCCGCGCCCAAACTCGCCGCATCCACCGGATGACTGTAAGTTACATTCTGGTTCATGAAGAGGATCGACTGATTTGTTATCAGGCGCCGCGTAAAATCGTCGAGCTTGGTCAAGTTAGTGCCCAGAATCAGCGGCGACCGCGAAATGGCCCACAGCGTAAACTCGGTTCGCTCTTCATCCATTGTCTCTCGGGACTGGCGCGGCTCTCCCCATCCCGGATGAGGCGTCAACGACCCGATAGGCAGCATGTCCTGGTCAGGCCAGTTGCCCGGGCGGACATAGGGGACCCACTTCGCCAGCCGGTCGAACGCATCGCGCACGCCAAAGGGAAACTCGCCGTCTCCGGGCTTATGGGGGAAGATCCAAGAGTCCCAATGGTCGTCCGCGATTCGCCACATCTGCGCGTATTCGGCCACCTCGGCGCCATGCTCAAGCTGGGTGGGGCCGGGCGATAGACTAAGCACGATCGGGCGCCCCGTCTTTTTGATCGCTTCGGCGATCTGGCGGATTTCCGTGGGCCGGTACGGATGGTCGCTGATGCAATCGACCTTGATGTAGTCCAACCCCCAGGCGGCATACTTCATCAACATGGAATCGTAGTAAGCCTGACCGGCCGGGGTGTCGCTTACTCCCCAGTTGCCCTCGTCCCAGGGGCAGGGGGACGCGGTATCGGCCGCGTCTGCGGCGTGAAACACCGATCCGGCGATGGGCAGGTTCTCCTTGACCACCTGGCGAGGAATTCCGCGGACGATATGAATTCCAAACTTGAGGCCCTGCGCATGAACCCAATCCGCCAGCGGCTTGAACCCCGCCCCGCCCGCCGAAGAGGGAAACCTGGCCGCAACCGGAATCAGTATCCCGTTTCCGTCCCACAGGTATTTTCGGTCCACGAGTTTCGCGCCGAAGGGATTCCCCATGTACCACCCTTCGTCGATGACCGCATACTTCCAGCCGAACTGCTCAATGCCGGCAAGCACCTTGACGTTGTCTCGGAAGTCGGCCTCATCGATGGTAAGCCCGTAGGCATCCCAACTGTTCCAGCCTAACGGCGGGGTGGGAGCGGGGGATTGCGCGTTCAAAGCGGTCTTGGCGGAGACGGTGACTACAAGAAGGAAGAGAATAGCGGCGAAGAAAAGCCTGTGCCTTGTCATTTGAAAACGTATACCACATCGGGCGGGGTGCCCGCACTGTTGCGCACGGCTCTTGAATCGCCGAGGGCGAAGTGCGAGCCTCCGGGCTCGGAACCGGATCGCAAACCTATCGCGCCTTGAAGGGGCACTGCTTTTGGCGGCGGGGATTCTCTCGGCCCGGCCGTGAAGTATGAGTTCTTTGCGAAGTAACTCGAAAATCACTTCGAAATCACATCCAGACGATTGCAATTGCCACCGGCGCAAATCAAAGTTGCGACAGTTGACAGGCGGCCTTCCCCCCAATCTCAGGCATGCCTGGCGGCGAAAAATCTTCGATCTGGAAAGTGAGCATCTCGATGACGAACAGGACAGCCAACACGAACATGACTGCAATCGCTCGCCGGTTCCTATTCAAGGTTGCGGTGTGCGGATTGCTTGCCGCAACAGCCGCGACGGCGAAAGCCCAGTTCAGCGCAACCCAAGGGTCTTTGTGCGGCTGCGACGGCGAGGTTAGAGGAATCGCAGCCGGCATAGCAGCGGGCGCAGCGGTAATCACCGTGGTGGCAATTCTAGCGGTTCGCCACCATAACGCCGTTGCCGGGTGCACAGTTTCCGGCCCCAACGGCCTGGACTTGCAGGCGGAAAACGGACAGGACTTTGCGTTGCTTGGAGCCACGGCAGGCATCAAGGCCGGCGAACGGATCAAGGTAAGCGGTTCGCGCAAAAGGAAAGTGGACGGCGTAACAAATAGGGAATCGTTCGTGGTGAGCAAGGTAACAAAGGACTATGGCTCGTGCATGGCGGCGCCCGCGACGCCATAGGCCGCGGCTGGAATTGGACTTTGAATGGACGCGGTCCCAACCGTTTCAAAAGCGGGCGCCAGCAAGGGTTGCCTGTTGGAGGTTACCGAGATGAAGAATGTTGTTTTGGTATTGAGAAGGTTTGCTGAGCCTGTTACCGCGCTGTTTGTCATCGGGCTTGCAGCGATGGTGGTTGTTTTGTGCAGCGGCGCGCTGCGAACAGAAGCCGTGAGCCACGCTACTCCAGGCTTCACGACGTTCGATGCCGAAGGTGCGGGAACCACGGCGGGCAGATTGCAGGGCACAGGCGCCTTCGGCATCAACGAATCCGGAGACATTGCGGGGCTGTACACGGATACGAACGGAGTGCATCATGGCTACGTTCGCAATTCCAGCGGCGACATTACCGAATTCGATGCTACGGGCGCGGGGACCGGCAACAATCAGGGAACTCTGACGCTGAGCATCGATGCGGCTGGGGATGTAACTGGTCCTTACATGGATCAAACCTATGTGTATCACGGCTACATACGCGCAGTCGGAGGCACTATCACCGAGTTCGATGTTTCTGGCATTGGCAAGGGCAGGAACCAGGGAACCGTGCCAGTGAGCATTGATTCGGCGGGGGACGTCGCGGGATACTTCACTGACTCTGGCGGAGTGCCGCATGGTTTTATGCGCGCGGCCAGCGGCACTATCAGCAGCTTCGATCCGACAGGGGCGGGTACGAGCAGGAACCAGGGAACAAGGGCCTTGAGCATCGACTCGGCGGCTGGCATCACGGGATTCTATACCGACTCGAGCAATGTGTTTCACGGCTTCCTTCGCGCGGCCGGTGGCGGGATTACCGACTTCGATGCTCCGAATGCGGGCACTGGAACCGATCAGGGAACCATCGCGTTCAGCATCAACGACGCAGGGGAGATAGCAGGGCTGTATTTCGATTCGAAGAACGCATCGCACGGCTTTATTCGCGCAACCGATGGCGCGATCACGGACTTCGATGTTACAGGCGCGGGCACGACGATGCTATTGGGAACTTACCCAATCAACATCAATACAGCGGGAGACATTGCGGGATTTTACTTTGACGCGAACACCGTGTTGCACGGATTTGAGCGCGCGGCCGATGGCGTCATCTCAACATTCAATGTGCCCGAAGCCGGTACTGGCGGACCATCGAACATAAACGCGGACGGCTTT